>ERZ779894.3904-NODE-3904-length-10950-cov-3.103350_pt1 | contig 10950 bp, 9 predicted proteins | sample MGYA00511587_ERZ779894 | MGnify/ENA primary metagenome ERZ779894 (study PRJEB29588, sample SAMEA2160490) | human gut metagenome | biome: human gut; feature: human-associated habitat; material: faeces | place: Denmark | collected 2008/2010 ... | reverse complement strand
AGATTGGCCATATTTTCTTAATAGTTCGGCCGCAGTTTAATATATTGAGCTGCCGCTCGACAGAAAAAATGAACAGCACCGCCTGCGGAAAATTCCGGCGGGCGGTGTTGCTCGGTAAAGGTAATGAGAAGATGGCGTATTAAAAATAGGAATGTGCTGACCAATTCGCTTTTATGAAAGGGAATTCAATCAGCACGCCCGCAATTCCGACGGTCGGAGGCGGCTCAAAGCGAGTCGCCGAAATCCATGCGGAATTTTGCTGCAAGCTTCTCCGGCCAGTCGGACACAGAATTCAGCTTGTCATAGAAATTGTGCGGTCCTTCGGTTTCGAACTTCAGCCCGCCGATAAGCTCCCTGTTGTCATACAGCCAGCAGATGCGGTCAATGAGATAGTTCATCTGCGAAACGGTGTATACCCTGCGCGGCACGGCAAGGCGAACGAGTTCCATTGCGCCGTAGGGCTCAACATCCGCATCATCCCACGGCTCATCAATTGCTCCGCGCTCCATGCCTCTTGCGCCGGAAGCAATATAAATTGCAGCTGCAAGGCTGCCCGCCGGATAGTCCTTGCGGGCGATATGCGGAACAAATTTCATTGCGTCAAGGTGACAGCCGAGACCGCCGGGCGGTGTGACAACGGGAATGCCTGCATCTTCAAGCTCATTGCAGAGATATTCAATGAATTGCGGGCCCTGAGCGATAATATTTTCATCCATTGTGTCGTCAAGTCCAACGCAGATAGCTTCCATCTCTTTAACGCTCATGCCGCCGAAAGTGGGGAAGCCCTCAAAGCTTGAAACGAAGGCTTTGATATGCTCGAAGAGCTTTTTGTCATTAAGAATGATTGCGCCGCCCCTGCCGAAGCCGAGTTTGCGTGCGGAGAAATAGATGATGTCCATTGCGTCCGAAAGGGTGCGCACGATTTCACGAATGCTCTTGTCGGAATAGGCGGTTTCGCGGGTTTTGATAAAGTACAGATTGTCCTGAAGCAGGCTTGCGTCAAGAATGGAAAGCACTCCGTATTTTTTGCACAGTTCGGATACTGCAAGCATGTTATCAAGCGCAATGGGTTGGCCGCCGATGAGATTTGTGCCGGATTCAATGCGGACAAAGGCGATATTGTCGCCCTGCTCTTTGAGCACGCGCTCAAGCTTTTCAAGATCGAAATCGCCCTTGAACGGGTTGGAACTCTGCCTGTTAAGCCCGTCTTCCTGCAAACAGATAACGTAGTCGCCGCCGCAGTATTTGATTTTGCCGACAGAGGTGCCGAACTGGAAGTTCATCGGAACGATCGAACCGGGCTTGGGCTGCACGAACGCAAGCGCAAGCATATGTTCACAGGCGCGGCCCTGATGAACGGGAAGAAAATAATCCTTGTTGAAAAGCTCTTTGATTTTTGCAGCAAGGCGATAATAGGTTGCACTGCCGGCATAGCTGTCGTCGCCGACCATCATCGCGCCGAGCTGTTCGTTGGTCATTGCGTTGACGCCGCTGTCGGTCAGCATGTCGAGATAAACATCCTCGCTGCGGAGGCAGTATGAATTGAAGCCCGCTTCGCGAATTGCGCTGACGCGTTCTTCAACGGACGGGATGCGTGTTTTTTGAACGATGCAAATCTTGTGCATCTCAAGGGGCAGGGATTTTCTGCGGTAATATTGAACCTTATCCATAGAATCTCCTTTCGGTCAATAAAATCATTCCGGTGAATGACTAAACAATCTGTTTGGATATAAACGCCGGCTGCATTCGTCCGTACGGATCGTGCAGTGTTCCGCCGATTACCCTGCTATTATACGCAGCAGTCGGATCGGGTGCAATTCAGGAACATGCGCAATTTCCGTTCGTTAACAGTTTTGCCACAATTCAAACTAAAATTATACTCAGTAATGCAGAAAATGCATTAACAAATGCATACCTCTCACTTTGAAAAACAAAACTGCGATTCGAAACTTCGGAACAATGAAGCTCGAACCGCAGCTGTCGGTGGTTATATCCTTTTTTCGGGAATCAAATGATTCGGAGAAAGTCGCATTGAATCATTCGGTAATATAGGCCTTTACAAGTTCGTAAGTGTTTTTTACGCCGTCAATGTGGGAACGTTCATATCCGTGGGAAGCGTAAACTCCCGCTCCGATAAGTCCGTGGCGCAGATCGTAACCGGCATCAAGTGCCGCATCCGCATCGGAACCGTAGAAGGGATAGACATCAAGCGCATAATCAAGATTATGCTTCTTTGCAAGCTCAACAAAACGGGACGTAACATCGTAATTATACGGACCGTGTGAATCCTTTACACAGATGGAAACCTGATGTTCCTTGCATTCAAGTCCGTCGCCGACACAGCCCATGTCAACGCTGATGATCTCTTCGGCATCGGCGGGAATACCGCTTGAGCAGCCGTGGCCGACTTCTTCAAATACGGTGAGATAGATGTAAACTTTGCGGGTCAAAGAAAGCTTTTCTGTTTTAATTGCCTTTGCAATGCCCATGAGAATTGCCGCACTGAGCTTGTCGTCGAGGAAACGGCTTTTAATATAGCCTGTTTCGGTGATTCTTGTGCGCGGATCAAAGCAGACATAATCGCCCGTTGCAATGCCGAGTTTTTTTGCTTCGTCGGCGGAAAACACTTTTTCGTCAAGCACAAGCTCCATGTTATCGTAGCTGCGCTTCTGGCTGTCGTATTCGCCGTTGACGTGAACGGAAGGGTTGTTCATCTGGAAACAGCCTTCAAAAACCTTGCCGTCACGGGTATAGACACGTGCATTTTCGCATTCGGCGTTGTTTGCGTTCATGCCGCCGATGCGGGTCAGCTTAAGCCTTCCGTTGCTCTTGACTTCGGATACCATTCCGCCGAGGGTGTCAATGTGTGCAGAGAAGACAACCGGGCTGCCTTCGCCGCCGAGACAGCAGAGCACACAGCCCTTGCGGGTAAGCTCAGGCTCAAAACCGAACTCGCGGAGCTGCTGCATGATGTAATCCGCAGCTTTGCGCGTGAATCCGCTCGGACTGTCTATTGCCATAATTTTCTTCAGTTCATCAAGAATATAGTTAAGCATTTTTCCTCTCCTTATGTAAAAACATCATTCGTTTAACAGCGCATCCGCAACCTGAAAAGCCGGAGTGCTTTCATCGATTCCGTTCAGCGCGTTTTTTTCGGTTTCATCGCCCTCGTCAATCGGGCTGTGCGCTTCGGTGTGTGTGCCCATGTTGATGAAAACCTGCATAAGCTCAAGGATTTCTTTCGTAAGCGGCTCACCCTCGAACGCTGCCGCAACACCGATTTCGGATTCGCCGCAGGCGCGTACGATTTGAACAAGTTCCTCAAAACTCATTCCGGGAACATACAGGCTTTCAAGATAGTTCTCAACGCCGTAGCATTCAAACCCGTGTGATTTAAGCTTTGCAAAATCGAGCTTTTCTTCAAACTCGGCGGCGAAAAGCTTGCCGTCGATCGACACTTGCAAAAAGTCAACGGCAATATCGCAGATTCCGTTCACGGTCAGAACGGGGATGGGATAGTATTCAAGAAAGTTGTCCCCGTTCACGGTAACGGTGTGGCGGTCATAATAGCCCCATTCAACATTGTAACCGAGCTTTTCAAGCGTGTTGCGCAGCATGATGGCACGTTCACTCAGTGTACGGTACGAATCATTGACGACGTTCACATTCTTAGGTATTTTCATAATTCAGGACTCCTTTTGCAGTTTGATTTCTTCAGACAGAAACGTAAAACCTGTTTTGCGCTTCGTGCAGTTTTTTATATTCGCCGCCGGCGGCGAGAAGTTCATCGTGGGTTCCCATTTCGACAATTCCGTGTTCGTCAACAACGGCAATTTCATCCGCGTTACGAATTGTGGAGAGACGGTGTGCAATAACAAGCGTTGTTCTGCCCTTGCTCAACCTGTCGAATGCCTGCGTGATGCGCGCTTCGGTTGCGGAATCCAATGCGCTTGTTGCTTCATCCAAAATGAGAATCGGCGGGTTTTTAAGAAAAATCCGCGCGATGGAAACACGCTGTTTCTGCCCGCCGGAAAGCGTTATGCCGCGTTCGCCGACGATGGTGTCATATCCGTCGGGCATCTTCATGATATCGTCGTGAATTTCCGCCGCAACGGCTGCCCGCACGATTTCTTCATCGGTTGCATCGATTCGGCCGTAACGAATGTTTTCTTTGATGCTCGCGGCAAAAAGGAACACATCCTGCTGAACGATGCCGATATTGCGGCGCAGTGATGAAAGCGTAACATCGCGAATATCAATTCCGTCAACGGTGATGCTGCCGGAGGTTATATCATAAAAACGGGGCAAAAGGTGGCAAAGAGTGGTTTTGCCGCCGCCGGAAGGACCGACAAGCGCGAGTGTCTGTCCGTGCCTGATGCTGAGGCAAATGTTTTCAAGCACATTGCCGCCGGAACCGTACGCAAAGGAAATGTTTTTGAACTCAATGTCGCCCTTAACGTTTTTGAGCTCGATTGCATCGGGTTTATCCTGAATCTCGGCTTTTGTATCGAGCAGCTCCGTGAAACGTTTAAAACCGGCCATGCCCATTGTGTATTGTTCCGCAAATGCGGAAAGCTTGCGTATCGGGGTAACGAATGATGAGATATACATCATAAATATGATAAGCGTCGTTGTCTTCATTTCGCCTTTCATAATAAGCACACCGCTCACGGCAAGCACGATGACATTGAGGATGGTTGTGAAAAACTCCATTCCCGCCATGAACATGCCCATAGTTTTGTAATACGCAGACTTGGAGTTGACAAAAATGCCGTTTCCCTGTTCGAATTTTGAAATCTCATAATCTTCATTTGTAAAGGCTTTCGCAACCCGTGCGCCGCTTATGGAGGATTCGATCTGCGAATTGATAACCGCCATGCCTTCTTTGACCTTGCGTGAGGTGCGGCTCATGCGCTTCCGCAGATTCATAACGAAAATCAACATAACAGGAACGACGGCAATAAGAACGAGCGCAAGCCTCCACTCTATTGTGAGCATTACAACAAACGCGCCGATGAATGTCAGCATGGAAATGAAAACATCTTCCGGACCGTGGTGAGCAAGCTCCGTAACGTCAAACAGATCGTTTGTGCAGCGCGACAGCAATTTGCCCGTGCGTGACTTGTCGTAAAAGCTGAAGCCGAGCTGCTGAAGATGCGTGAAAGCATCGCGGCGCATATCGGCCTCAATATGAACGCCGAGTCTGTGCCCGAGTGCCGTGACGATATATGTTGCACCGGTGCGAAGGATATAAAGCAGGAAACATACCGCCATAAGAATGAAAAACGGGCGGTATTGCGGCGCGGTTGCGGAAAGATAGCGATCCAGTGCCAGTTTGGACAGCAGGGGATAGGCGATGTCCACGGATGAAATGAACAACGCACAAAGCATATCGACAGTGAACATGCCGATATGCGGCCTATAATAGGAAGCAAAACGCTTCAGGTTTGATTTTTTCGCGGTATTGTCTGTTTTATTTTTCATGGCATCAGTCTTTGGTTCTTTGATTTCGCTTTAATTTACTGTGCATCATTCGCCGTGCGGCGGACGACGGCGGGGTGAACGCACCTACTTGCTGTCTTCATCAAAAAAAGCATCATTGCTGATTTGTGATTTGTCAATGCCGGTTTGAGGTTTGACAGGCATTTTTTTGCATATCCCAAGCAGGATGATTGCTGCCGCAAACATCAGAACAGGTATAATCGCATTGATTCGCAGCACCCAAATAAGGCACAAAAGAATGAACGCCGCTCCTGTTAAAACAAGAGCGATTATGCTCAGCGCGCGCCGCATACAGGTTTCCTCCGTTAACTGTCTTTTTCAATCGCATTTTACCATAAGGTGTGGTTTTTTTCAATGAAAAACAATATATATTCACAAAAGAGTTTCGAACAACATGACATTCATGCAAAGGGTGTTGACAACACGGCCGAAACTGTGTATAATATCAGGAGCAGTACAGTTGCAGAGAGGTTTTTTGTGGACAGTTGCGACAGCAGCGACCGAAAGCGTCAGCATAACCGAATACGGAACGAACGGGCATAACCGAACGAGCGCAGTTTGTTTGGCTATGTTTTTTGTTACATTCAAATAGTGTTCGCGCTTTCCGCACACAATTCTTCCTGCGGCAAAACTGCCGAAAAAATCGAATTTGAAAGGAATCTTGAAAGGATATCTGACTATGACAGACATCGACCCGCTTATACGTGGATTTTTCCACGCACAAGACGCACTTACCGCCGCGGCAAGCAATAATGCCGGAACCATCGTTTGGCAAATTGTCTTGCAAATTGTACTCATTGCATTGAACGCAGTTTTTGCGTGTGCTGAAATCGCCGTGCTTTCCGTGAGCGATGCAAAGCTTGCAATCCTTGTCGAAAGCGGCAACAAACGCGCAAAACGCCTTGCGAAGCTGACGAAGCAGCCGGCGCGCTTCCTTGCAACAATACAGGTTGCAATAACTCTTGCCGGTTTCCTTGCAAGTGCATTTGCAGCGGAAAACTTTGCTCAATACATTAAGCAGCTTATTCCGAACATACCGGAATCACTCTGCATCATCGTTATCACGATCCTGCTTTCGTACGTCACCCTTGTTTTCGGTGAACTTGTGCCGAAACGCGTTGCAATGAAAAAGTCCGAAAGCCTTGCGCTGAGCATCAGCGGACTGCTGAATTTTGTCTCAACGATTTTTGCTCCGCTTGTCTGGCTGCTTACGGTTTCAACAAACGGAGTCCTGCGGCTTATGCATATCGATCCGAACGGCGACGATGAAGAGGTCACGGAAGAAGAAATCCGCATGATGGTCGATGCCGGCGGAGAAAAGGGCACAATCGACCGCAGCGAACAGGAAATAATTCAAAATGTATTTGAATTTGACGATCTTACCGCGGGTGAAATTGCAACGCATCGAACCGATATTGTAATCCTCTGGGAGGAGGATGACGACAAAGAATGGGAAAAAACCATTTACGAACACAGGTATTCTCAGTTTCCTGTTTGCGGTGAAAGCGTTGATGACGTTATCGGCATACTGAATTCAAAGGATTATTTCCGCCTTGCGGACAGAAGTCGTAAAAACGTCATGGAAAATGCGGTTCGTGCGCCGTATTTTGTGCCTGAAGCCGTAAAAGCGGACGTTTTGTTCCGTGATATGCAGCATTCAAGGCGCGGTTTTGTGGTTGTGCTTGACGAATACGGCGGAATGAGCGGTATTCTCACGATGAACGATCTTGTTGAGCAGCTTGTCGGCGATCTTGACGATGAGGACGATGTCATTGAGACGGAGGAAGATATTGTTCACCTTCCGGACGGCAACTGGCGCATTCGCGGCAGCGCTTTGATTGAGGATGTTGCAGAGCAGCTTAATATCAAGCTCCCGTGCGATGAGTATGATACTTTCGGCGGCTATGTGTTTGCAACCCTCGGAAGAATTGCCGATGACGGAACAACTTTCAGCATTGAAACGGACATCATGAACATAGATGTTCTCGAAATTCGCGATCACAGAATCGAAACAACCGTTGTGAGGCTGAAAGAGCAGCCCCAAGGTGACGACTCCGATTCCGATAAGGATTAAGAGGGCACAGCATATTAATATAATCGGCGGAAATTTTTACGTTTCAGAAGAGGGTGCGGGTAATACTTGCACCCTTTTTACATAACGGCAGCGCTGCAAAAATGATATAAATTCTAATATGACGTCAGTGTTCTTGACAGCGGGAAAAATAAATTATAAAATATAAAGCGGCGCATAAATGCGCTGCACGACTGCATTGCTTTTGCATTGAATAAATGATGAAGCGGTGCTGTGTGCAAACTAACAATACAGGAGAACACGAAACACATGAAAACACGCAGAATCATGGCCGTTGTGCTCGCCGCTTTGATGATGCTCAGCATCATTCCCGTTGCATTTGCAGAGGAAATCAGCTCCATTTCGGCAGATGCAGCATTGTCGGTGCGCATGGATGATGCTTGGGCGGCAATTGAACTTGCCGAAGCCGAAGCACTTGCTGACAACCTTCCCGCAAGCGACGTTATCAACGCCGTTTACACCGCTGCTCTCAACAACGAAAATGTTGATGCAGACAGCTTTTCCGATTTCACCGCCGACGGTTTCTTCTTTACCGTCAACGGAATGCATTGTGCATACAATTACAGGCTCCGCAACAAAATTGAAGCAAATGTAACCGAAGAAGGTTCCGTAACTTTCAACGCATCCAACGGCAAAGTCGTTGAAATGCGTGACGCAACCTCCCCGAACGTTCTGCTCGTCGGACCTTATTACGGCGGCTATGACCCCACCTTCACCGATCAGTATCGCCGTGAAGCAACTTCCATTGCGGAGGCAACCGGCGGCACGCTGACAATTCTTGCAGGCCATGATGCAACCGGTCCCGCGATCGCTGCTGCATTCCCCGACAAGGGTGCTGTCATTTACGACAGCCACGGCATCGCAAGCGGCACTTCCTCTTATCTCTGCCTTACCACCAACCAGGGCATTACCAACGAGGATTATGCAAACGGCTGGGCAGTTCGCTCAGGCAACGAAGCGTTCATTGACGGTCGATATATCGAGAACCATATCACAAGCGCACTTGACAATCCGTTCGTTTGGATGGCTATCTGCGAAGGCATGAAGCTCAGCGGCCGCGGCACTACCGGCTATGCACTCCTCCGTGCAGGCTGCGGTGCGGTTTACGGCTATTCTCAGAGCGTTACCTTCGTCGGAGACTACAAATTCGAAGAAACTTTCTGGAACGTTATCAAAGAAGAAGGAACTATTGCCGAAGCATACGCAACAATGGTTGACGTATGGGGTCCCGTTGATCCTTACGGTAATGCATGGCCCATTGTCATGAGCCCCGTTGATGATTTCCCCGCAAATCCCGACCAGGCACAGACGGTTTACTGCGATTGGACTCTTTTCGGCGAATCCGAAGAACCCATTGCACTCCAAGGCTACACCGTCAGCGCAAACGAGGCAAATATTGCAGTCGGTGAAACGGTCACCGTCAAGTTTAACCGCGAACCCGAGGATGCAAACCTCTATGACATTATCTGGACTTCTTCCGATGAGAACGTTGCTGTTGTTGACGGCAACAAGCGCAAGGTAAAGATTACCGGCAGCGGCAGCGGCACCGCAACCGTGACCGGCACGGTCATGGTTAACGGCAGTGTTTACGGCACTGCTGTTATCGCCGTGAGCGTTACCGGTGATGAATCACTTGCGGCAGCACTCAACGTTGAAGGCGGAAATCTCTGGTTCGGCACTTCCACCGAGTATCCCTTCACTGCTGTTGACGACGGAACAAGGGTTTTCGCACGTTCCGGCAACAAGCGCGTTGTTAACAGCAAGTCCCAGCTCATGCTGACCATAGCGATGCAGAGCGGCGATACGATGGCATTTGACTATATCTGCAGCAGCCAGACAGATCGCGATTTCTTCAACTTCTATGTCAACAAGCAGGTTGAACTCCGCAAGTCCGGCGTTACCGAGCCCGATTGGCAGCGTTACACCTTCACTGCTCCCGAGGATGGCGTGTACTACTTTGTTTGGGAATACACGAAGGACTCCGGCGGAAGCCAGGGTGAGGACTGCGTCTGCGTTGATAATGTTGCTTTCACCGGCACGACTCCCTCCACCCCCGAGCCCACTCCCGAACCTACCCCCGAGCCCACTCCCGAACCTCCTGTTGAGGAGCATGACGGCGATATCAACGGCGACGGAAACACCAACACCGCGGACGCTGTTTTCGCAATGCGTTACGCACTCGGTCTCATTGAACTGACCGAAACTCAGCTCATTCACGGCGACGTGAACGAGGACGGCGTTGTGAACATCGCAGATGCAATCGGCATCATGCGTATTGCAATGGGCCTCAACTGATTTGCGGATCAAATCACGAAATGAAAAAATGAAGCGGAATTGAATTACCCGAAAATTGAATTCGGATATTCGCCGCAATGAAGCAAAACGGGTCGTTGAATGCAGCGATCCGTTTTGCATTAGCATTCGCAATGAGCACGTAAAAAAGTCCGAAAACCGGACGGAAGGAACTGATGAAAAGAAATTAAGAAATAACAAATAGATTATTCATTACATACTCCGACGGAGAAATATTCTCAATGCTTGAGTGATTCTGATTGACATGCCGCAAATATAATACAAGACGTATGTGCAGCGGGAATTCATGCAGCCGTTTTATGTTTTGCTGCGAAAAAGAACCGGACAACCCTTCGCGGGCTGCCCGGTTTTGTTTGGGAACTGATACAACAGTCCCTGCTGCGGATTTTTTCAGCGCAGCGATATCAGTGCGATGTCATTTGGTGTCGCATTATCGAAACAAGCGATTGCGCGGCATCAACACTTTCCGCACATCACCACGTTTGCTGCTGAAGCGAGGTCATATCCTGCTTTGCGGTTTGAAGCTCCTGAACCTTTGCGGGCTTGGTTTTATACATATTGCGCTGCTTCATCTGTTCAAACACGGCGAGTTGATCCTCGGAGCATTCGGTCATGCAGTTGATAAGCAGACTGCGCAGGTTTTCACAGCCCGACTCGGTGCAGTTGCTTGCATACTGCTTTACGGCGTCCCTTTCCGAATGGAGAAGGTCCGTAAGAAGTTCCTGTTCGCTCATGGAAGCATTGTTGGTTTTCTGATTGTTCATGCCTGTAACCCTCCTCAGTTATTGCCGTTCAGATAGCCGTGAAGCGTATCAAAATGCCTGCGGTGATGCCCGGCAGCGTTTTCTGCCATGCGTTTGAGCGCGGGATCGTTAAAATACCCGGCATAAACAGTGCATTTTTTAAAAAGCAACGCTTCAGAATACATTTCATCCTGCAGGATGGAAAGATCCTTTGTGTCGATTGAGGAGGCCGCTTCGGTGTTCCAATTTGCCGAAGAGGCGGACTGATTCCCGGAACTCGCCGAACCCATTGAATGAGAC
>ERZ779894.3902-NODE-3902-length-10953-cov-3.563957_pt1 | contig 10953 bp, 16 predicted proteins | sample MGYA00511587_ERZ779894 | MGnify/ENA primary metagenome ERZ779894 (study PRJEB29588, sample SAMEA2160490) | human gut metagenome | biome: human gut; feature: human-associated habitat; material: faeces | place: Denmark | collected 2008/2010 ... | reverse complement strand
AATTAAAAAATAATTACATTAAATAAATAACTGGTCCTAAAAATAATTTAAATTTACTCCTCAGTAATATATAAATATCAATATACCTTAATAATGTCATGGTAACACACATTAAAAATATTTGCAACATGCAAATTAACTATTTTTCAATTAAAAAAGTTACGGGGCCGTCATTAATAAGCTGAACATCCATCATAGCACGGAATTTACCGGTTTCAATATTTAATCCGGACACTTTTAAATTTTTTACAAAATCTTCATATAATTTAACGGCAATTTCAGGAGAAGCAGCATTATCAAAACTCGGACGGGTTCCTTTCTTGCAGTCGCCGCACAGCGTAAATTGCGAAACAACAAGGATTTCGCCTTTCACATCTTGAATTGATAAATTCATTTTTTCGTTTTCGTCTTCAAAAATCCTTAGTTTAGTAATTTTTTCAGCGAGCTTTGAACTATTTTGCGTAGTATCATCTTTTGTTACACCGAGGAAAATCAGTAATCCTTGACCGATTTCGGAATACAAATGTCCATCAATTGTAACAGATGCCTTTTTTACTCTTTGGATTAATGCTTTCATAAATATTATTATACCACAAAGAATTTATGTGCATGACAGTCTCTGGCCTAAAGTTGTATATAAATCTACATAATATAGGCTTGAAATTTTCAAAAAATGTTTTATAATAATATTGAAAGGAGTAAGCATCATGAAAAAATCATTTTTCCCTGAAAAACAATGGGGGGAGGGGGGCTCAAGAGCTTAATACATATGCCTTTACTTTGGCTGAGGTCTTAATTACTCTTGGTATTATCGGTATTGTTGCTGCTATGACTATGCCGACCCTTATTCAAAAACACAAAGAACAAGAAACCGTTGCTAAGGTTAAGAAGTTTTATTCTGTAATATCACAGGCCATTATGCTCGCGCGCGTTGAACACGGTGATGTCGATACCTGGGATTTTGCGGGTACGACAACTGGCTCAAACGCTCAATCTAATACCAATTTTGCTAACTATATTAAACCACATTTACAAATTATCAAAGATTGTCAAGTAACCCCTGATAAAAAATGTGTTCAAGAGGGGTATACATCCTATCTGAACGGCACTCCATACACAAACACTGACTATAATGAAAATATTTATTATAAAATGATTTTAAAGGATGGCAGTCTTTTTTGGCTCAGAACAAACGGTGAAGGCTGTCATAATAGTGACGCTGCCACTGATAATGTTTGTGCATTAATTTGGTATGATGCTAATGCTAATAGACCACCTTATACTTTAGGTAAAGATGTTTTTGTGTTCTTTGTTTTTAAAGACGCTGTTGTACCGCATAGTAATGATGATTGCTCAATTGACAGCCACGGATGGGGATGCTCCAGATACATTCTTGAACACGGTGATATGGGATATTTGCATTAACCGCCGCAAATCACCTTATTTTATCCGCAATTTTTCGATTATTTCAGCAAACACATCGGATTTTATATTACCAGAAGCTAAAATATTACTGCATTCTGTGAGAATTATGTTTAAATCTTCTTTAGCCTTTTCAAGTCCGTACAACGCAGTGTATGTAAGTTTTCCGGAAGATTTATCCTTATGAAGCGTTTTTCCCATCTCCTCAAATGTAGAAATTTCATCCAGAATATCGTCTCGAATTTGAAAAGCAAATCCCAGCTTTGTACCAAAATCAGTCATTAGTTTAATCTGTTCATCTGACGCACCGCCGATAATCGCTCCCGTGCGCAGTGCAAGGTTAAACAAATCAGCAGTTTTATGAATATGTATAAATTCTAAAGCAGATTTTGGATTTTGCGGCTGTGTCCTTTCACTTTCAATGTCTACAATCTGGCCGGCTATAACTCCATTAGCCCCGGCAGCGTGGAAATACTCATCCATAATTTTAAGTAAAGTTTCATTCGATAGATTTGAAGAATTCTTGAGAATTACTTGAGGGGCAAAAGTTAAAAGCGCATCGCCCGCGAGCACCGCAGTAGCTTCGCCAAAAACCTTATGATTTGAGGGTTTGCCCCGCCGGAAATCGTCGTTATCCATACACGGCAAGTCATCATGAATTAAGGTTTGTGCATGAAGCATCTCTATTGCACAGGCGGTCGGTATAGCATTTTCATAATTGCCGCTGAAAATCTTTGCACTTTCAAGACACATTACCGGACGAAGCCTTTTTCCCGGCAGAAGTACCGTGTATCTCATTGCTTTGAAAATATTTTCCGGATATGAAATCGTCATAAATTTTTCGAGATTTTCGTCAACAATTTTTATGTAATCATTCATCTTCATTATTTATTTCCTTATAAATTCTTTGTTTTAAAGTATTTCTGGCATTTTCGCGTTTTTTGCCGCTTATTTTAGCTACCTGGCGGTTATAGACATTTTTTTGAGAAGTCTCTGTTTTGCGGCCTTCGTATTTAATTCGCTCTTTGTACTCTTTGGCCTCCTCTACAAACGCAAGGTAACTGTCATATCTGGTCTCATCAATATCTTCAAGATGCGCAATGACATTACAGCCGTCTTCATGAAAATGAATACAGTCAGCGTATTTGCAGCCATCTCTGTACTTTGCAATTTCGTCAAACAGGAGGTCTACGTCGGCCGGAAGAATAAAATCAAATTTCACATTACTAAATCCTGGAGTATCAACAATTCTTGAGGTTTCGTTGATTTTAATAATCTCGCAGTGGCGGGTGGTATGGGTTCCCCGCTGAGTTTTTTCACTAACCTCTTTTGTTCTTAAATTGAGATTTGGATTAATTGCATTTATAAGACTTGACTTGCCAACACCTGAATTCCCGCACAAGACACTAGTTTTATCTTTCAATAGTTTTTCAAAAGCTTTTATGCCGCTATGCTCTGTTGCTGAGGTGTAAACTATTTTATAACCGAGTTTTTCATATATATCGTGAATACGTTTTTTCAAAGTTTTGTCAAAATCTAAATCGTCTTTGTTAAAGCACAAAACTGAAGGAATTTCGTAGTATTTTGCAAGCGCAAGATAACGATTAAGCTGCTGAAAATTCAAGTCAGGTTCTTTAAGTGCCGAAACTATTATTATTTGGTCAATATTAGAAACAGCCGGCCGGCTTATGAAGTTTTTGCGCGTAATTATTTTTTCAATATAACCGCCGCCGAATTCAACGAAATCGCCGACAAGAATTTTTTCTTTACGTTTTTTCAAAACCTCGCGCGCTTTGCATTCAAAAATATCGACACCGGTGTCGATATAATAAAAATCTGAATGAATTTTAAAAATTTGCCCTGTCGCCATTACAAAATAATTTTAGCATAAAAAAGTTAAAATTTTACAGGATAATTATCCGGAATTTTCCAGCTTGATGCTTGAATATATCCAGTACAGAAAACTCCAGCAAGCATACCTCCTGCTAAATTTGAACAGCCGCGGTTTTCATCAGAGTAATATTGCTCTGCGGATCCATTTTTGTAAATACCGATCGGATAAACCCCTTTTTGAAAATCTGGGCCTTCTTTCAATGAGGCAACGAATCCAAAAACATCTCCACCAAGAGTTGCTAAGCCTTTTCTCGGACCGTCAATATCAAAAAATATTATGATTTGAGGATTGCTTACAGAACTGCCATCCCACATATAAACAGAGCTTCCATTGCTTAATACCGCAGAAACCGAATTCTGACTATACCAGTTTCCACTGTTGCTTAAATAACCTTTCTCTCCTGACAGTGATTTTGGTTCCGTCCAGCATTCATCTGATGTTGGTATACACTTTTTTATAACTTTCAGCTCCGGTTCAAAATATTTTTCAAACATATTTTTAGAACAATCAATATTAACTGAAGAACAATATTCCCAGTCTTCTGAAAATCCGTATTTTGCCTCTGACATCTTAACTACATTTGATATTAATGAAAGCGCCTTCTGTAATTGAGAAACTACACTTGTTTTTCTGTAGTTTGAAATCACGGTCGGTAATGTCATTGCTGCCACAACACCAATAATGCCCAGCGTTATCAAAACCTCTGCTAATGTAAAACCTTTTTTCATATCAACCTCGCGTTTGCTAAATTTATTATTTATTGCGCGAACGAGCAGAGGCTGTAGCCGGCTTGCGGAAGCGCAAGACGGCGGAACGCTGTTTAACGCGAGAGAGTAAGATATAACATTATTTTGGTCAGTTTGCAAGGGTGTTAATTTTTTACCTTTAAGGGGTATAAACCCGCGAGCCCCCCCCCCCCAACAATTGCTGTCTATTCATGGTTTTCGCTCCTTTCATTTTTTACTTATTATTATAAATGATTTTCAAAAATTTTTCAAGGCTTATTTTGAAGGGAGATTTTTACAATGAACCGTGTTGACGTGGAAAGTGCTGTGATCGCTATGGGGGATGTGGCTGTGTGTATCAAGATGGTGGACGACGCGACCGAGGAGGGGAACGCGGTGCAGCAGGGCCGAGCGGTGCAAGTCCTTATGGACATCTTCAAGGCCAGATATGCCGCTCTTGTGTCCTGTGTTCAGGGCGACCAGAGCGCCGCGCAGGGCAGTTTTTGAGGCAATAACGCACAAATAACGCACAAATGGGCAATTTTGCCCTTCATATCGAACAAAAAGACCCACGACAAACGCCAAATTTCAAGCGTTTCATCGTGGGTTTTATTCATATCGGAGTGGCGAGACTCGAACTCGCGGCCTCCTGCTCCCAAATATGCCCAAAATCGGATTGAATGGTTGCAAATCGCCTTATTTTATGTTGAATCACCGTCATATTTATTCAAAGCGATTCTCTTTGGTTTTGTTTCATTTTGGATGAATAACGCACAAATAACGCACAAAACAGCAGTGCGATAAAGCGGACAGAGGTATTATACAGCGGCCTTTGCCCGCTCTTTTTATGCCCGGCTCTTTTCGCGGATGTTGTCAAAAACAATTTCCATTGCGTCCGACGCTGCCGCGTCTGCTGTACGGATGAACCCCGCGTAAATATCCGTGGTGGTGGAGGTCTGAGCGTGGCCCAGACGGCCCGAAACCGTTGTGATGGGAACATGGGCGGCTATCATCAGGCTTGCGTAGGTGTGCCGCAGGCTGTGGAAGTGCACCGCCGGGAGATCATGCGCCCGCAGGAAGTGCGGGAACCATGTTGTCAATCTTTCCAGATCAAAGGGTGTTCCGTCCCAGCTGGTAAACAACAGGTCATTTTGCACCGTCTTTCCGTTCTCCACCTGCACAGTACGCGCCCACATCGACCCAACGCGCAGCCGTTCCGCCTTTTGATAGAGCTGGTACTCCCTCAGCATATCCATACAGTTTGCGCCCACCTTGAAGGTACGGTTTGACGCTTTGGTTTTTGGTGCTGTGAAGATAAGCCCCTCATGCGGGATGTATTCCACTGTGCGGTTTACGGAGATGGTGGAGGCATTGAAATCAATATCTGACCAACGCAGGCCGCAAATCTCGCCCCGGCGCATCCCTGTGAACAAACCAAGCTGCACCATAGCGCTGTACTGTGGCGGAACATCATGCAGCGCAGCCAGCAGCCGCGCGGCGTCGGCCTCTTCCAGATAGGACACTTCAACAGCTTCTCCCTTTGGCGGTTCTGCCCGCTTTACCGGGTTATCCTCCACAATGCCCCATTGCACAGCCTTTGTGAAGACGCTGGACAACATCCGGTGATAGTGCTGCACCGTGTTCCCGTTGAGCTTGCCGCCCTCTTTGACCTGTTCGGTGAACGCTTTGGAGAAGATCACCCCGGCGGCGCGGGCTACCTTCTCAGCTGAGGCCCGGCTTACCGGCGTTCCGTTGCAAACACAGGTCATTGTGCGCCCACCTACACCCGCAGCCTTTGCGGTCTCCTGCCGCTTGCCGCGTGGCAGCTCTTTGAGGAGGGCAGACGTAGCCAGATATACAGAATCCCGCCGCGCTCCTGCCTCTTCCAGACTGGAATAAAAGGCCATCAGGTGCGAGGGCCTTATCTGGCTTACCCTCATGTGGCCCAGCGCCGCAGAGATACGCGGCCTAAGATACCGATATTCTACCCCGGTTTTGGGTTTACACTTCTTGTCGATGTACTCCGAAAACCAGCGGTCTATCAGGTCATCCAGCTTCATATCTGCATCGAGAGCAAGACCGTTATGCACTTCCCGTTCAAACTCATCTGCCCGGCGGCGCACTTCCTTTTCCAGCTTGCGCCCGGTCAAGGTGGGCGGAGGGGTGAAGGTGCGGGACGTTGTGACCTGCTTGCCGTTCCGATCATACCCGGTAGACACCCGGAACAGGTAGGAAGTGGAGCCGTTTTTATTCTTTCGCTTCACGATCTGAGCCATTCTTTAGCGCCTCCCTAATAATTTTTTCTGCAAGGTAATCGACGTAATGGAGAACTTCCTTCTTGAACGAATTGATTGTTTTATCTGAAATTGATGTTTTTTTGCACAGGCTTTCAAATTGCAGTTTCTGAGCTAATGCTTTTTCAAGTGCATCATCGACAGCAAACAACTTTGACGCAAGATCAAGCGCAGCATATTCGGCCTTTTTTGCGGCCGCTTCAATTTCTTCTTCTGTCATGTAGTCATCCTTACAGAACAGCCATTCCAGACGAACGCCCGCCGCGTTGGCTATGATTCTCGCATTGTCCTCTGTTAAATTTTGCTTTCCCGTAACGACGTTTGATAGATGTTGCGGCGTAACATGGAGAACACTAATAGCAAAATCTCCCTGTTGCATTCCTGTTCTGATAATTGCCGCCTTTGCCCGTCGCCCCTGCTTTATTTTGAGAGAGTTATCAGTTTTGATTGCTGATTCATGTTTTGTTCCCATACTTTATATCGCTTTCTTACTGTTTCAGGTTAGAGTTATAAGGATTCCGACAATAATTAAGATAATACCAAGAAAAATATAATATTTACTAAATTCATATCATGTGATACGATATTATCACGGAATCAACCCAAAGTCAACGGAGGAAAGTACAAAAATGTCAAACGCTATCACATATCCAAACATGTCAACCGTAAAAGAAGCCGCTGCACAGTTCGGAGTTACCGCCGCCTACATTCGGACGCTCTGCCGCGCCGGCAAGGTGCGCTTTGTCTGTGCTGGCAACCGCTGGTTGGTCAATATGGACAGTCTTGCCGCCTACTTCAACGAAGGTGACGACCCGGCGGAGCTGGAAAGCCGTCATGGGTAATCTGATATGGGGCGCACTGGTAAGAGTGACGGCAGAATAAAGCGTTGGCTTACCGCATCCGCAAACCAAAAGGAAGGGCGTTTTATACAAGTGGGTGACACGTTGGTACACAACAAGCGCTTTATTTCCTTAACTGTCGGAGCTAGATATTTTTATCTTCTTGCAGCGATGGAGGCGGCAGGAGAGCGCAACTTTCAGTTTCCTGCATCCAGAATGGAGGCTTTAGGAATCCCAGTGAGAACGGGCAGAAGGTACTTGCAGGAGCTCGAAGCCACCGGTTTTATAGAGATCATAAGAAGCGGAAAAAATACTCGTACAGAAAACGACTACCAGTTTTGTTTCCGCTGGTTAGAACCGCCTTAGTTTTTTGGCAATACATGGCTATATATAGTATATGTGTGCCATTTTGGCATAGTGCGGCAAAATAGAAAGCAACGTACCATCGTATTCGCACTATGCCATTTTGGCACAGTATAAGGCGGTTTGTTACAACTACACTATGCCATTTTGGCACAAGTAGAGGCCTTGCACTATGCCATTTTGGCACAGCCAAAAAGAAAAAGCCGCCCGGAGTGCAGCGAGTACACCGAGCGGCCACATGGCAGATCAGGAATGGAGGGATAAGGCATGAAGGACACCACAAGACCGCCGGGAGGAGCCGAGGGCGGAGAACAGGCAGCCAGACCATGAACCAAAGACAACGGGCATTTTGTGAAGCCTACCTCAAGTGTGGGAACGCAGCGGAGGCGGCGAGGAAAGCCGGGTACAGTGCCAGAACCGCCCGGAGCATCGGCCAGCGGCTGTTGACATATGCCGACATTCGGGAATATCTGGCCGACCGTAACGCGGAGATCATGGCCGAGAACACAGCGACCCTTGAAGAAATCCGCAGCTTTTGGACAACCACAATGCGAGATCAGGAGGCCAAGCAGGCCGACAGGCTCAAGGCCTCCGAGCTGCTTTCAAAGGCGCTCACTCTGGAACGTGCTGCCGCTGGCACGTTGAACCCATTCGACAGCTTGACGGATGAGGAGTTGCGCAGGCTTTCCGCGTTTGATGATGGTTTAGAGTAAAGCAGGAGAACCCATTGGAAAAAGCTAAACTGAACGCGCTTGCTGTCCGTGCCAGAGACGGCAGCGAGGAAACGCTTTTGGACTTATGGAACGCGGTGAAAGGCTTTGTCAAGAAAAAGGCCGTTTACTATGCGAAGAACCACACAGCAGGCATGACGACCGCTGAAGACCTTGTGCAAGCCAGCTTTTTCGCCGTCTATGACACCGTGCAGGCATTCGACGAGACGAGAGAGAAATCTTTCCTGACCCTGCTGAAATACTTCCTACAAAAGCGCTTTGCAGAAGAAGCAGAGGTGCGCACCAGCCGCCGGGACCGTCCGGCGGACAGCCCCCACAAAACAGGCTCAAGGGATGCAGTCCGGCATCTCTGAAGATACACCTCAACCGCAAAGGAGAATAAAAACATGAACGTATTCACCGAAATCAGTACCCGCGAACTGGAAAACACCCTCAAGGGCAAGGCTGTCCACTACATCGTCAACGATGCAGGGGAAGGGCTGTGCTTATTCTTTGAGGGCTGGACGGACAACACCGGCTCAAACCACGGTGACGCTATCCACATCAGCCCGGTCATTGATGCAGCTGGCAAGCCGCAGCTTGTTGTGCAGTATGTCCCGGAAGAGGAACGGCCCGAAGACAGCGAAACATGCAACAACGGCGTTGTGGGTGAGTAACCTACTCGCCGCATGACCCACGAAGCCCCCACGGCCTCAGAAACAGAGGCGCGAGGGCTTTTCTTTATGTCTGCATCAACTTTCCCGCCGGGCAGTGCATCGCCCGTTCTAGGTGCTTGCCAGACGTTGCGAGAGTATGCACAGGCAAAACAAAAAGGAGGCCGCACAACTGCAACCTCCATACTATACCCGCCCGGCGGGTTATTCGTCTTCCCATTCATCGACCCGCCGACCATGCGCCCACGCCTCGCGGGCTTGGTTCAGGCTCATGTGGTTGGCACAGTCTTCTTCATCCGGGTTTTCGAGCTGGCAAAGATCATCTTCCCAGTTGCACACCGGGCAAATATCAAAGTCCCCGGCATACTCAAACGTGTACTTGCCGCAGACCGGGCAAACATAGCTTTCGCCAATTTTAACGACGTGTAGCATATAAGGCTCCCTTCTCAATGGGGCAGATCAGACGCGCCCCAGCTTATAGCAAAAGGCCGCTGCATCTCTGCAACGGCCTCTTTCTGTTCGAGAATCAGGCGGGGTGACGCTTCCCGCATCTCCTAACAATGGGCGACGGCTGCCTGTTCCGTCCTCTGGTTCTCTTTGCAAGTCTATTATACCAGAACGCGAAAAAATGTCAAATCGTTCTGTTTGATTCAATACCGCTTCAACGTGCCTTTTTCGATAAAGTTTAGAACGCGGTTTGTGTTCAGCCGATAAATCGACCGGGCAAAGAGCTGCCCACGAGCCGAAACACGGACAGCCACCTTGACGTATATGCTGTTTACCTGAACTTCCTTGACGTATTCAATCGAGCTGTCCTTTGCATTCAGGGCTACATAGTCCGGCGCAGACAGAATCAGCGGGATATACTCCCCATACAGGGCATAATCTGCCGGGTGGTTGCTGACCATGTGGGCAATGTTGGATTCACCGAGTAGAATACTCTGCCCTTCTTTCATGGTCAAGCCCAGCAGATCAATAACGTGCTGGCACAGTACGCCAACCTGTTTGGCGTGGTCTGGCATCGTTCAACATCCTTCCCAGCCTTTTACAGCTCCTTGATTTTTGCCAGAACAGCCGCCCGCCGGGCCTCTGTTTCATCGTCCTGCATCGAATCCCCGGCGGCGCGGGGCGGCTCCTGTGCGGGGGCCTGCTGCAAATAGGCTTTTACCGCCTGTTGCAAAACAGCGTTGGACGTTGTTCCCTGTGCGGCACAAGCAGCCTTGAACTGTTCAGCCGTTTCCCGCTTGACCTTGCAGGCCAGAACGACCATGTTTTCTTTGTCCCATTTGGCATTGGCTCTTTTTCTTGCCTCAGTAACCATTTCTTTCCCTCCTGTTCTGTAAACAGTATATCACAAAATCAGAACGGTTAACAGTACAAATATGCACAGAAACACACTGTAAACCTTGTTGAATCCGTCAATGGACTTGTACGGTAAACAGTACTATAATAGAATCACAGCAAGGGAGCACGACCGGAAGGCAAGGGGCGAAGTAAGAACCGGAAGCGCTGTAAGCCGTGAACGCATGCTAAGTCAGTAACCCACTCCCGCCGCTGTATATGAAAAATGACCCGGTGAGAGCTACCAACTACAACACCGAGCCAAACCCAACAACAGGGTCAAGCCCAGTATAGCAGGGCTGGCCCGCAAAGTAAAGCGAGGCTATCACATGAAGTACAATCTTTCTGAGATCATGCACAAGGCATGGAAGCTCTACCGCAAAGGCACAGCCGCTTTTGCCGAATGCCTGCACCGGGCATGGAACAGCGCAAAGGCGCAGCCCATCAACGCCCAGCGCATCAGCGAAGCCCAGACCGCCGCCGGGGTGACCGAGGAAGTCAACACATGGGCAGGGTGGAGAGCCGCCGGGTGCGAAGTCCTGCATGGTGCAAAGGCCCTTTTCCAAGTGGTTCTCATCCATTCCAGCAAGGGCGACGGCCAGACCTACCGCGCGTCATTCTTTGGAGCGTCCCAAGTGAAGCCCCTGAACGCCTGAAACAAACCGCTGACCCGGCGGAACAGGAGAAGCCT
>ERZ779894.3901-NODE-3901-length-10957-cov-3.442488_pt1 | contig 10957 bp, 10 predicted proteins | sample MGYA00511587_ERZ779894 | MGnify/ENA primary metagenome ERZ779894 (study PRJEB29588, sample SAMEA2160490) | human gut metagenome | biome: human gut; feature: human-associated habitat; material: faeces | place: Denmark | collected 2008/2010 ... | reverse complement strand
AAATATTTTCTTGCACGAGAAGTCGGAAACCGAAAGGTTTCCGACTTTTTGGGTGCAGAAAATCAAAAAAACGATATGAGAAACAATTTATCGAAGGAGAACAGAATGAACAAAAAAACAAAAAAATAATTGTTCTGACTTGTTTGATGTCAATGCTGATGGGGGAATGACGGGATGTGCAGAAAATGAAATTTCAAAAGACAATTTTCATACTGAAAATGTAGAAGAAAATATGTCAGAAAGTTCCGATGTTGATGCTGATAGATTCGCGATTCCTCACAGATATGCGGATGCTGCAGAGGGAATCGAATTGCGTATGGCGAATACAACGTATTTTGAAAAAATGACACAGAATGATCTTGACTACCGCGTGGGGAAAAAAGGAGCAGCCATAGAAGAGTTTAAGGGACTGGCTCAAAAACAGGGAGATGAATTTACAGAAGAGGAAAAGCAGGGAATAGATGAAACACTGAAGAGAATAGGGGAACGATTTCGTGAAATTGGCTTTCATTATCCATCAGACTTAGAGATCGTTTTTGTAAAAAATAAAATGATGGATGAATTTGGAGCAGTGGCATACACTCATAAAAACGAAATATATCTGGAAGGTGAAAATTTAAATTTTATGTTGGGCATACCAGGATTGCTTGACGGGACAATTGCACATGAACTGTTTCATATATTGAGCTGTAATGATCCAGAATTTCGACAGAAGATGTATGATATTTTTGGGTTTACCATAGCCGATAAACCTGAGTTTTCACCGGAAATCAGAGATATTCTTGGATCAAATCCAGATGTAGAAGCGTTTGACAGTTATGCTATGTTCAACATTAATGGTGAAATGACAAAAGGTATAGTTGTTACATTACTGAAGAACCCGTACAGTGAAGGTGCATATTTATTTGATCATTTGTCTACTGGTATTGTGCCATATGATAATCCCAATATGTATTATACAATAGATGAAGTTTCGAATTTTTGGGATGTATTTGGTGAAAACAGTAATTATGTTATTGCCACAGAAGAAGGGATAGCTGATAATTTTGCATCAGCCGTAATTTATGGCATGGATGGAAGAAAATACAAAAATCCAGAACTTATTCAAAGTATTCTGGATGTAATGGTAGAATACTAAATTGGATGCTGATCTGTATAAACAAAAGACCGGGAATTCCTGGTCTTTTTGTTAACCTTCTGATAACCTTCGGCGGGATATGATGTAGTTATGAAAGAAAGGAGAATTTTATAATGCATAAAAATATTTCACGATTTCTCATCGTTTCTTTGAGCGTGTGTATGCTAATCAGCACAACGGCCTGTAACAACCACAAGTCAGACTCATCAAATCAGGATGCAGAGATAACGGAAGAAAAGGTTATCCATATTCAAGAACTGATTGATTCTGTCAACCAGAGTAAGCTGGCGGACTATGTAGCAAAACTTTCTGGCGAAACGGAAATCTCCGTTGGGGATCAAACAACAACCCTGACTAATCGAATTACAGGCTCAGAATCCTATGAACTTGCAGCACAGTATGTATATGAGTTTATGGAAAATCTGGGACTGGCAGTGGAATATCAAAGTGGTATTAAAGAAGAAAGCATAATGGAGGAAATGACAATCGCTTATCCCTATAAAAACGTGATTGCCGAAAAAAAGGGAACAACCCATCCAGAGGAAGTGGTAGTTCTTTGTGTCCATCTGGATTCTACAGTAATGGGGCTGTCACGTGTCGATGCTGCCATTTCCGAAATGAATGCGGAATCTTTTGATAGTGATGTAAGTGATGTGGATGGAGAAAATGAAGGTTCCTCTACGATAGAATACGCTCCTGGGGCAGATGACAATGCGACAGGATGTGCAGCTGTTTTGCATATAGCTGAGCTGCTGAGTCAGTATGATTTTGAGCGTACCATTCGTTTTTGCTTCTTTGATGCGGAGGAAGAAGGATTTATCGGCAGCACTGCCTATGTGGAATCCTTGGGTGATGCTGCAAATAACATCAAGGCTGTGATTAATCTGGATACACTGGGGTGGGATTCGGATGGAGAGCCGAATTTTTCTATTGTTACTCAGTTTGATCAGGCAGAAACTTACGAAGTCCAGCAGAAAATCAGACAGGTGTTTGAAAAGGCAATTCAGAATTATGGTTTGAACGAAGATGTTGCTATGAAAAATGTAACAGCTTCGATCGAACTCATGAGTGATCAGGCTTCCTTTTGGAGTGCTGGAATTCCCGCTGTCTTAATCATTGAGGATACAGAAGATTTAAATCCGAATGCAAATATGAAGGAAGATGTTTTTCAGAATTTGAATCTGAAGTATTATACTGATGTTGTGAAAGCAGTTACTGGTGCAGTTGCAGACTTAGCTGAGCAAACATCTTGGTAATAAGGTGATGCTATACAGGATATAGATTCTCAAAAACTAACGATGAAGTAAAGGGTACAGGCTATCTTTCCGAATAAATGGAAGAAAATAAAAGGCCTACCATGCGAGGTATCCCTCTGAAAAAGTTAGATTTTTACTATGTAACTGAGAGATTTGTCTGTATGCTATAGGACTTCAGAGAAATAGGAAGAGATATTTTTTTGAAAAATAACCTTATGTCAAGAAACAACCAGCTTCTTTGGGCATACTTTTCACGAAATTATGATTGGATGAGTGAGCAAAATAGATGACATAGCGTTTTTGAAGTCAAAAAACGATTTTCAGGCAGTGAGATAGGCAAATCTCACTGCCTTATTTCATATCTGAAAATAGACAAAAAAGTGGTTTCTCCCAATATATCCTTTTTTTGAAAAAATATTTTGATAAATTTTGGAAGAAGGTGAAAAACTTGAAGGAAAATGTCATGAAAGTACTAAAAGCGAAGCCTCATGAACCTTCTGAAATCTATATGCTGAAAAATACATTGGAAGCCGTGGGAGGATATATTGACATTGTAGGATTAGATTACAATGTATCCATTAAATGATGAGGGGATTTTAATCGGCTTGGAAAACAACAGGAGCGTTGCCATCAATATCATCGTTGGCGATTTTTTTATTTACGGCAATGACGAGGAAGGAAACCTGACATCGTTGAGTGAAAAGAAATTTGACACATATGCAAAAATTTTTTTTATGAGCTTCAGGAGTTTACAAAAGAAGAAATTGAAGAAATATCAGTGATAGGTATCATTTAGTGTCCGCTTTTTTATTTAGATTACTCTGAAAATAGAGGTGTCAATCAAATCAGGAATCGTAGTTGAAAAGACAATGTCAACAATAATAGAGAAAGAGTTGATGACGGTTTTAAATTGGAAAAGCTACCCTCATATACATTATTTTTTTTGATTTTGTATGGAGCTATGTGGTAGAATAATGAACATGAGTGCATTCATGGCATATATAACAGTAAAAAATTATATTCGATTCACAGCCATTGTATTATAAAAAGGCTGGTTTATGAGGTGCGCAATAAATAAGGTGTAATGGCAAGGAAAGAATAAACAAGAAAAGAGTGGTATTTTGGGATAGGAAAACAAATAAAACAAAATAGTATCAAGATGGAAAGTGTATTTGCAATCAAACAATGGGAAGCAGTGCAGAAGTCTTTAGCAAAAACAACAGGTATGGCAATTATTATGGTAGATTATAAAGGAAAGCCCCTTAGTCAGCATAGTTGTTGTTGTGATTTTTGTCAAAAAATACGTCAGGATGATATATTAGGGCAATATTGCGAAAAATGTGACTCTCGCGGCGGTGCAGAGGCTGTGCGCCAAAATCGTCCATACATTTATGAATGTTGTTTTGGCTTGATAGATGTTGCGATTCCAATTGTATTCCACGATACTTATTTAGGTGCGGTTATGATTGGGCAGGTGAAATCGGAAGACAGTCAGATTGAAAAAATATGTACTTTGCCAGACAATAAAGCGATTGCAGAACGCTTGCAAAAATATCAAGCAGAATACCAAGCAGTACCTAAGATGGATTATGCACAAATACATATGGTTTCGTATATGCTTTATGATATTTGCAATTATATTATTGTACAGGAAAATGAAAAGCAGTATCCAAATGAAGACAGCCCCACTGAAAAAGCAATGATTCATCAAGAAAATAAAATCATTGCCAAAGCAAAAGAATATATTGCAAAGGAATTGGAGCATGTTACACTGCAGGATACTGCTCAATATTGTAATGTCAGCACCAGCTATTTGAGCCGATTGTTTGTGAAAGAAACAGGAGAACGATTTTCTATTTATGTGGCCCATAGAAAAATGGAACAGGCAAAAGAATGGTTAGAAACAACGGATATGTCAATAAGCAACATAGGGTATGCGCTTGGATTTAATGAAACTGGATATTTTATCAAAGCATTTAAAAAAGATACAGGTATGACACCGGGAATGTATCGAAAATGTCGTGCCAATATGTGCAAAAAATAACTGATTTGTCAAAATAGTATTATTTTTTTGTAAAATGTCAAAATATTACTATTATAATTTATAAAAAGAGTGTATCGAATCACACTGTATTTGGATGAATTTTATATTATAATGCTTTCATCGAAAAAATACATAAAAACGGAGGGGATTTTTAATGAGAAAAGCATTTATTTGTCCAACAAAATATGTACAGGGTGAAGATGAGATTTTAAATTTAGGATATTTTGTGCAAACATATGGTACTTCTGCACTTTTGATTGCACATCCCGATGATGTAAATCGTGTGAAGAATAAATTAGATGAAACTGCAAAAAAATTCAACATTCAGTTTGTGGAGAGCGGTTTCCATGGCGAATGCTCTCGTCAGGAAGTGGCACGTTTGCAGCAGCTGGCAAAAGAAACCAATTGCAGTTGTACCATCGGTTTGGGTGGCGGCAAAGCCATTGATACTGCAAAATGCGTAGCAGAAGGCGAAGCACTGATTATTGTACCTACCATTGCAGCAACAGATGCGCCTACTAGTCATTCCGCTGTATTGTATACACCAGAAGGTGCTTTTGACGATTACGCATATTTCAAACAAAGTCCAAGCGTAATCTTGATTGACACAACCGTCATTGCAAATGCACCAGTACGTTTCTTGGTTTCTGGTATGGGGGATGCATTATCTACCTATTTCGAAGCAAGAGCAAATGTACAATCTTTTACAAAAGTCAATGCTGGTCTGCCTTGCGGATACAGAGAAGGTTTCTGTGGAGAGGCAAAAGGCACAAAGGCAGCTTTTGCATTAGCTACTTTATGTTATGAATCTTTGATGGAAGATGGCTTAAAGGCAAAAATGGCATGTGAAAATCATGTTGTAACACCTGCATTGGAAAACATTATTGAAACAAACATTCTGCTTTCTGGCCTTGGTTTTGAAAGCGGCGGTCTGGCAGCGGCACATGCCATTCATGATGGTTTGACGATTCTGGAAGGCACACACAAATATTTCCATGGTGAAAAAGTGGCATTTGGTACCATCGCACAGCTTGCGCTGGAAAACGCTCCTATGGAAGAAATGCTGGAAGTTTTGAATTTCTGTCAATCTGTTGGTTTGCCTGTTTGCTTGGAAGACATTGGTGTAGACAGCATTACAGATGAAGAACTCATTGAAGTGGCGAAAAAAGCATGTATTCCAGAAGAATCTGTATATGCAATGCCCTTCCCTGTTACAGTAGAAAGTGTTGCAGCAGCAATTAAAGCAGCTGATACCATTGGGAAAAACTTTAAAAAAGGTTTGCTGTAAGAGAAGGTAAGGGGGGAGTTTTCCAATGAAAAAAATCATTAACTGTCCAGAAACTGTTGTCATTGAAATGTGCAATGGGATTGCAATGGCACATCCAGAACTGGAATTTATTCAAAAATACAAAATCATCAAGAAAAAGGAAATTGACACACAGAAAGTCAGTCTGATTAGCGGCGGCGGCAGCGGACATGAACCTGCACATGCAGGCTTTGTTGGAAAGGGCATGCTGGATGCTGCTGTGTGTGGGGATGTATTTGCTTCTCCCTCACAAATTCAGGTATATCAAGCAATTAAAGAAACAGCTAGCCAGAAAGGTACCTTGCTGATTATCAAAAACTACAGTGGCGATATGATGAATTTTAAGAATGCTGCATATCTTGCTTCTGAAGATGGTATCACTGTTGATTATGTAAAAGTTGATGATGATATTGCAGTACAAGATAGTTTGTACACAGTAGGTCGCCGTGGTGTAGCTGGTACGGTTTTGGTACATAAAGTAGCTGGTGCAGCTGCACAGCAGGGATGCACATTGGAAGAAGTAAAAAGGGCAGCTGAAACTGCCATTGCAAATGTTAAAAGTATTGGATTTGCTTTTAGTTCTTGCACTGTACCTGCAAAAGGAACACCGACATTTGATATCGGCGAAAACGAAATGGAATATGGTGTTGGCATTCACGGGGAACCGGGGATTCAAAGAGAAACAATTGTAAGTGCAGATGAGCTTGCAGAAAGAATGATTTCTGCTCTGACTGAAGAATTAAAGGCCAATGAAAATGATGAGGTAACATTGCTGGTCAATGGATTTGGCAGTACACCTCTGCAGGAATTATATCTTTTGAATAATGCGGTGGCAAAAGTACTGTCAGACCGGAATATCAAAATTTATCGTACTTTTGTTGGCAATTATATGACAAGTATTGATATGTTAGGTGCATCTGTAACATTGATGAAAATGAATGATGAATTGAAGCAGTGGATTGATGCCGAAAGTGATGCACCAGCAATGAAAGTCAATGGGCCTGTGGAAAGCATTCCTTATGTCAATATGAAAGCACAAAGCGAAGAAGGAAAAGAAGTTGACTATGGTATGGCAACAGATGAGGTTTGTGCAGTCATCAAAGAAAATGAAATCACATTAGACAATATGATTTATATTGTAGATAAAATGAGTGAATGTATTATTAAAAATGAAGTGCCGTTTTGCGAATTGGATGCACATGCAGGCGATGGCGATTTTGGTATGAGTGTTGCAAAAGGATTCAAACAACTCAAAAGAGAATGGGCAGATATTATGGCACATGAAACCAATACAATTGGGGAGTTCTTGGGTGCGTGTTCTATGGTAATTATGGAATATTGCGGCGGTGCATCTGGTCCCATTTGGGGCTCCGCTTTCCGTGCTGCCGGTAAGAAAACAAACGGAAAAACAAAACTGACTGTATCAGAGTTTGCCGATATGATGCAGGCAGCAGTAAAAGGTATACAGGCAACAGGAGAACGTTCTTTTGGCAGAGGCGCAGTGGTCGGAGACAAAACACTGATTGACGCTCTGGTACCTTGTGCAGATGCATGGACGCAGTGTGCAAAAGACAATCTGACTGTAAAAGAAGCTTTCCATAAAGCTGCAGAAGCAGCTGTTGCTGGCGCAAAAGCAACAGAAGATATTGTAGCAAGAATGGGCCGTGCTGGCACAGTCGGTGATAGAAGTTTAGGTTATCCAGATGCGGGAGCTTATGCATTGGGAGTGATCTTTACAGAAATTGCAAAAGCATTGCAGTAATGCTGTAATTTAAAACACATCTGACTCGTCTCCTATGATGTTTCAACACATCATAGGAGATTTTTTATATCAGCAATCAGCAAGGAGGCGTGTAGCATGTTACCATATATTGCGGAATTTCTAGGAACAGCGATTTTAATTATATTAGGCGATGGGGTAGTGGCAAATGTGACATTGGAAAAATCAGCTATGAAAAATGCTGGTACGACACAGATTTGTATTGCATGGGGATTGGCTGTTTTGATTCCTGCCTTTATATTTGGGACAGCTTCTGGAGCATCGTTTAATCCGGCATTGACACTTGCTCTTGCAGTTGACGGCAGTTTTTCATGGTCTATGGTGCCTGGGTATATTGCTGCACAGATGTCAGGTGCATTTGTAGGCGCTGTTTGTGTTTATGTTTTATATAAAGACCAATTTGATGCAACAGAAAATCCAAAAGTAAAACTAAGTGTTTTTTCCACCAGTCCAGCAGTACCACATTGGGGAAGAAATCTATTCAGCGAAGCAATGGGAACATTTATACTTGTCTTTGCCATAAAAGGCATTGGAAATGTACCTAATATTGCAGGCGGCATAGATAAATTACTGGTCTTTGGCATTATTGTATCTGTGGGCATGTCACTGGGTGGTTTAACAGGTTATGCAATCAATCCAGCGCGTGATCTTGGGCCACGTATTGCCCATACAATACTTCCTATTGCTAACAAAGGAAGTTCCAACTGGAGATATGCTGTTGTGCCAGCAGTTGGCCCTGTCATAGGGGCATTGTGCGCTGTATGGTTATATGGTATCATTCCATGGTGAATGAATCATAATATATTATAGAAAAGGGATGTTGCCGCAACGATAAAAATGCTGAGGCAAAGTCTTGGCTTTGTGATACTTTTTTAATGGTAAAATTCGAATTTTATAGATGACATAGCGTTCTATTCAGTCGCAAACGTTTTCAGGCAGTGAGATGAAAAAATCTCGCTGCTTTTTTTCGTTTCTTGCAAAATCCGTTAAAGAAATAATCATGTTTCATAAGGTAACAAACAGGAACGTAGTGGATAGCAACCCATTATTCCGTAAAATGATGTTATCTATCATATTATATTGCAAGAATCACAACATTGCACAAGCGCTACAAGTAAATTCTTTCAGTTTCATTCTTTGTATTGGTTCAGCAGTCCATCACAACCGTAAAAACACAAGGTGCTGAGCATTTTAGATAACTCTGTAAGGGGCAAATGTTTTCCGGAACAAAACCAATTTTGGTATACAGCGATTAATCCTGAAACAGTATAGTCAACTATAAATTTTTGTGACTGTTCATCGATCATTATTTGCGAATAAAAAGAGACTTGTATTTTCTCTTTAACCTTTTCAGTAATTTTATTGATAAACTGAGCGTTTTGATTTTGCTTGGAAAGGTTGTCGTATAAATTCATATTTTTATTTATAATTTCTGTAAGTACAGAAAAGATAATGTAAGGATTATTCATAACAGAATTAAAATCAAGATCTTTTAAAGCATTGTCAAAATCGAAAACGATTTCGTTCTCTATTTCATCCATAAGCTGATATACACCCTTATAATGGCTATAAAAAGTTTTTCGGTTAATATCCGCGGTTTTAGAAATGTCTGTTACCGTAATTTCATCTATCTTTTTATTGCATATAAGCTCAATGAAGGCATTTCTAATAAGGGCTTTCGTTTTTCGCACACGACGTTCTTCTTTATTACACATATATTCCATCATCTGTCTCCTATCCATACAATTAACTACCCATATGAGTATTAAGTAACACTTGTTACTTTTTTGTCCATTGGATTATAGCATATCCAATGATAAGATACAAGTGAAAGGAGAAAGGCCATATCACAAAATTATAGGAAAATCAAATATTTATTTGTTGGATAGGAGGATTTTACTATGAGAACGAGATTGTTTCATACAGAAGAAGACTATTAAAAATTAGGTCTGAAACATAATGTTACAGAACTTTGGGAGGATGGAAGAAGAAACACTGGAAAACCCGGCACATGGGAACTATGGTATTTTGACGCTATTATGGATGATGGCACAAAATTGGGTATGATTTTTTATGATAAGCACGTAGGTAATATTGAACGCGATGTTACACCTTGCTGTTCCATTAACATTACATTGCCTGATGGCAGCCTTTGCACTGACCAATTTGAATATTCTGCGGAAGAGGGGAAATATGGCAGCGATCACTGCAATGTTGTTATTGGACCTCATAGTTTTGTCGGGGATTTAAAAAACTATGAAATTGAAATCAAACCAATCCATGGTATTGGTGCAAAAATTAAGATGGAAAGTTTGTCTTCGCCATGGAGAGCAGAAACTTCTCACATTGGATTTGGCGAGCATGATGAAAACTTTATGGCTTGGTTTTGTGTTGTTCCAAGAGGAAAGGTAGAAGGCGAAATTATGGTAAACGGAAAAACAATTCCTGTTTCAGGTTTCGGATACCATGACCATCAGTGGGGAAATCTCCATGTTATGTTAACAAATAATCATTGGATTTGGATTCGCCAAAGTGTAAACGATCATGTTGTTCTCGTTTATGATTTTGTAGCAGCAAAGAATTATGGATATGATCGATATCCTCTGTTTTTTATACAAGATGGAAAAGGAAATGTATTGTTTCAGAATACAAGCAGTGAGAATGTTAAAATGGAAATTCTGGAAGAATATGATCAGAAGGAAACCGGGAAAACCTGTCCAAAGAAATTCCGTTATACATTTGAAAAGGATGGGAAAAAGGCTGTATATACAATAACAAATCTGCGTGAAATTGAAGTCATCGATAACTATAAAACACTCGACAGCCAAAGCAAAAAATTCTTTGACGGACTTGGTTTGAAGCCCTCTTATGTGCGTTGGGAAGCCATAGGAGAATTGGAGTTTAATGACGGAAATACGTGGATGGTAAATGGAAAGAGCAATTTAATTTATGAAATGATGTACAATGCAACGGAATACAGAAAGTTTGTGGAATAAGGCGTAAATATGATCTGTCAATGCAAATGAGGAAACCAGAAAGTCTTATCTCTGGATTTGGCTGATTACCTGAAAAAATATGCTTTTTAAGTTATTAAAAATTAAATACTAGATACTCATCAATGTAAAAGCAGTAAGTCTGAAAGGATTTGCTGCTTTTTTGTTGTCCTTTTCGGAATAATCAGTTATCCGTGAAATGTATTGCGGGAGATATTTTTGCATGCCTTGTTTGGAATCGGTTTTGATAAAGTTAATGGAAACGTGAATCATGCCCTTATTCCGAACGTGAAACCGAAAGTGATATGAAAATCCGTAGAATGTTCATGGAAGTGTTTAAAAACAGAGTATATAGAGTTGCATTTCCAGCACCGCATAGATCCCGCTATTCCGCCGGAAACAGTAGCTGAAGTGATGAAGGAACTGATTGATGAAGGAAA
>ERZ779894.3898-NODE-3898-length-10967-cov-3.474798_pt1 | contig 10967 bp, 7 predicted proteins | sample MGYA00511587_ERZ779894 | MGnify/ENA primary metagenome ERZ779894 (study PRJEB29588, sample SAMEA2160490) | human gut metagenome | biome: human gut; feature: human-associated habitat; material: faeces | place: Denmark | collected 2008/2010 ... | reverse complement strand
AACACCGCAGGCGGAAAGCGGCGGCGAAAATGCACTTGCGTCTTGATTTGCGTTCCTTTCTGCCGAATTTCATTCTTGTAAAAACAGCCGGAACTCACGATTCGACTGAGCGGATATTTTCAAGGACGAGGGTATGACGCGGCGGCAACCTATTTGCGACGGGCAAAAATCGGGATGTTCGGTTATATTCGCCGCTGGCTGAAGTGGGGATTGATTTCCCCAAGGGCTTCGTCGATGGTTGAAAGAGTTATGCGGGAGCTTGGCCGGAGAATCAAGAAAATTGCTTATGGATGGAGTGACAAGGGCGTAACGAAAGTTGCGAGAATCATATTGAAACGGTTTGCTGACGCCAGAGCTTGGGAGGACTACTGGCAAAAACAGATGACGATTATCGGCAACGTCTTCATCGACGTTGGAAATTACAAATGTGTTTCACAAAATTTGGGACAATAACAATTTTTACATTTTGGGGGTTCTCCTGCATTTTACGAGAACAACCGAATGCTTATAAATGCTTATATTGGTCTGTAAAAAACGAAAGAAATAACATGCTATTGGGAATTTTCTTGTTGATCACGACCGGATTATTGTGGGTCGTAATCGGGAGTGTTATCAGTTTGTCAGCATGCAAAGGAAAAAATCTGGATCGAATTCAAGCAGATTCCGCATTGTTTTGTATTCTGGTTTGTGTCGGTTGGCTTTGGAGTACGGGAGCGCATTTTCCATCGCCGCTGATCACTATTTTGTTGATTCTGGCAGGAGCGGCAAACTATTTTACTTTTCTGTTGATGAATCGAGCAATGCAGTTGGGACATCATGGTATCGTTTGGAGTTTAGTTCAATCAGCGTTGATCTGTCCGTTTCTTATGGGAGTAATTTTTTTAGGGGTTGCATGCTCCCCTGTCCGCATAGTAGGAATTATTGGAATATTGGGTGGTATTCTATTGACCGGAGTAAAACGCCACGAGATGAAAGGGGAAAACTGCAACAATAAATGTTTTTTCGTTACATTAGCCGCATTTGCCATGGCGGGGCTCACACAATGTTTGACAAATTTACCTTCTTATCTGAATGGAGCGGCGGGTTACTACGTTGGAAAGACTTTCGCGCTTCAATTAGGTACGTTATTGGCGTTTGGTGTTAAAAATTTACGTTTTCAGCAGTGGCGGGGGGCGGTCAACTGGAAACTTATGCTGATTCTTTCCGGAGCGACTCTGGTAGCAGAGTGTTTCTTTTTTTACCGGGGATTAGATCTAGTGGCACAAGCCGGAGTTGGAGCAATCGGATATCCGGTCGCTTTAGGTTCTTGTATTGTCGGGTTCGCGTTATACAGCGTATTAATTTTACGTGAAAAAGTTTCGTTTTTATCTGCTACAAGTACGAGCCTTTGTTTGATCGGTATTATTTTACTTTCATTAGCATAGAATTACAAAACTATCAACCACCCCTGATATGGAGAATTATCATGATTTTTTCTGAAAATTTTACTTTACATCGAGTATTTGATTCACACATGGTTCTGCAGCGTAGGCAACCGATTATTATTTCCGGAACTGCGGAACCGAGCAAAGCGGTTCAAGTAGAATTTGCCGGACAAAAAGTCATTGCGGTTGCGATGGAAAATCATGAATGGTTTGCTGAATTTTCTGCAATGGAAGCAGGAGGTCCTTATAAATTGAAGATCACAGGAACGTCAAATAGCACTCCAGTGATTCTTGAGGATATTCTGATTGGAGAAGTTTGGCTCTGTATTGGTCAATCCAATATGGAAATGCCGGTAGATTCCACTGACTCGAACTTTTGTGTTTTGAACTCGGAACAGGTCATTCAGGAAGCTCAAAATCAACAAATACGTTTTTATAACAGTATGATTAACCACACCTTAGCGCCGGATGGTCCATTGCTGGAGCCTTGTGGTACTGGTTGGCAGTGTTGTAATGAACAAACTGTCAAGGCAATGTCTGCGTGTGGTTACTTTTTTGGTCGTCAGTTACAAAAAGATCTTAGTATTCCAATCGGCTTGATCGCTGCGGCATGGGGAGGAACCGGCATTACTGCTTGGATTTCTCAAAAAAAATTTGAAGAGAAAAATTACTTTCCTCCAGTTGACACTACTGACGATATTTTACAGAAATGGCATAGCTGGTATGATTCAACCGCATCGGAATCAATAAAAAAATGGTTGCAAAAATTCGATAGTCAGGGGGGGGATGGCTCACAATATACTGATATTTACTTGGATGATTCTGAATGGGATGATTTTTCACAAAATACAGTTTTTCCGTTTCCTGGACGGTATGTCTGTCGCCTTTCGTTTGATTTGGAAGGAGAGACTTCTTTAAAGAATATTAAATTGAAACTAGGAATTGTAAATGATGTCGATCGTACTTACCTTAATAATGAACTGATAGGAGAAACAGGTATTGAACAACCTGAATATTGGAGTGCCGAGCGAGAATATCCCGTAAAACCCCATTGCATTCGCCGAGGACGCAACTGCATCACGGTAATAGTGGATAATCATTATTCCTGTGGAGAGGTCGCTTTCAATTTGATTTTATCCGCTGATGGACTTGAACAACGGATTGTCCCCCAATGCAAAATGAAAACGATCTTTTTATTACCACAGGACTTTCCATTGCGCCCTGCTGTTCCTACTCCTGCATTATACAGTCCCAATACTCCCAATTATCCGTCCACACTTTTTAATGCGCGTCTGTATCCTTGGTTTCGGTATGCCATTTGTGGAATTCTTTGGTATCAAGGATGCAATGATAATGGAAAATATTCATATTATCCATTGCATAAAATGTTGATTGATGACTTGCGTGAGCATTGGAGAAGACCAGAAATGCCGTTCATATTAGTTCAACTGGCCTCGTTCCATACACACACTCCAACAGCTCGTCTAGCAGATGAGCTGTTCGAGGCAATACCGTTTCCCGAATTTTCGGAATATGGACTCACACGTGAGATTCAGGCAGAAATGCCACATGTCCGTAAAAATGTAGGCATGATTGTAGCATTTGATCGGGGAGATCACTCGGATATTCACCCTCGCGATAAGGAAACATTAGGATTTCGGCTGGCCAAAAAGGCGGAAGCAATGGTTTATGGAGCGCAACAGGTTGCAGATGGACCGGAATTCGCAGGACTGCGCTTGGAAGGAAAGGCTATTCGGGTATTTTTTCATAACGCAAAGAGCGGTTTGAAAACAACTGATCAAAAAGCACCAGTTGGGTTCGTACTTGGAGATCGGAATGGAAGGTTTTATCCGGCAAAAGCTGTCATAGAAGGAAATTCTGTTGTGCTAACAGCTGTCAATACAGAGATGATTGAACCACAACGTGTGCGATATGCATTCACAGGCTATTGTCGAGTTAATCTTGTTAATAAAGAAGGATTTCCTGCAATTCCATTTCGTTCAGATAAACCAGATTATGAAAAAATGTTTTCAGTAAATATCGAAAATCATTAAGATAATATTTTGATAAATGCGGTAACTAATACCATAAAATCAGAAGATGGTATGGTAAAAATGATAAGCATGTGGAAAACCAAATCCTTTAACGATTAGGTACTGAATATGACGAAAAAAGAGTATCAAATTCAGCAGGTTCGTGTGATGAAATTCTATAGCCGTCTGTCAGAATATTTTCTGGAAGATGCGCGTATTTTTGAAGGCGAAATCGCTGTTTCTAACGAGCCGGTTACATACAATCAGCGTCAACATCTTAAATATGAAACAATTTCGGAAGGGATGCTGTGGGGAAAACTTTGGGACAGTGCGTGGATTCACCTCCAAGGCGAGTGTCCGGCGGCGTGGAAAGACCGCGAGGTGATCTTTCAGCTCAACGTCGGCGGTGAAGGACTGCTTTTCGATGCGCAAGGAGTGCCTTTTTACAGCATCACCAATACTAGTTCTCAGGCGAAACATTACCGCAAAGAGTATGTACAATACGGAATCTGTTCCGGAACAGGAAAATTTGATCTGTGGATCGAGGCAGCTGCGAATGGACTTTTCGGCCGTGAAGAAGATCCCGATTATCCCGATCAGCACGGAGATTTCGGCTTGATCCGCAAGCTCCGTTACGGCCTATTCCGTCGTGAAGTATGGGCACTGGCGCTCGATTTGGAAGTACTGATGAGTCTCCTGCACTTTCCGCATACCGCCGGAGATTTCGGATTTCCGAAAACTCCGGCATTTCCGGAGGGGAGCGCGCGCGAAAAGCAGCTCATGCGGATTCTCTCTCGTGCCGTGGACTGTTTTGCCGGAAACCCGGAAAATGCGACAGCGGCACGGGCAATCCTTGCCGAGGCATTGCAGACTCCGGCATCCGCTTCGGCAATGACGGTCACTGCGGTCGGACATGCACACATCGACACCGGCTGGCTCTGGCCGGTGCGCGAAAGCGTCCGCAAAGCGGCGCGTACTTTTGCCTCGCAGCTCACGCTGATGGAGCGTTACCCCGACTACGTTTTCGGGGCATCGCAACCGCAGCACTATCTTTTTATCAAAGAGAATTATCCGGCGCTTTATGAGAAAATCAAACAGCGCGTTGCAGAGGGACGCTGGGAGTTGCAAGGCGGCATGTGGGTTGAATGCGACTGCAATCTTGCAAGTGGTGAAGCGATCATCCGGCAGTTTCTGCATGGGAAAAATTTTTTCCATGACGAATTCGGCATAGAGGTCAAAAATCTCTGGTTGCCGGATGTATTCGGCTATTCGGCGGCTCTGCCTCAGATCATCCGAAAATGCGGTTGTGACCGTTTTCTCACCCAGAAACTTTCATGGAATCAGAACAACAAATTTCCGCACCACTGTTTCCGCTGGATCGGAATTGACGGAACTCCCATCTTGAGCTTTTTTCCTCCAGAAGACAATTACAATGCAACGCTCGAACCGGAAATGCTCAACTACGGCGTGAATAATTTTTCTGAAAACGATATGATTCCTGAGAGTATTTCGCTTTTCGGAATCGGTGACGGCGGTGGTGGTCCTAAGGAGGAGTATCTCGAACGGGGGATCCGCTGTGCGAACCTTGAAGGAGTTCCGAAAGTGCGTTTCGGTCGTGCCGATGAATTTCTTGAACGCCTCAGCAAATATGAAGAGTCGCTCCCTGCGTGGCACGGAGAACTTTATCTCGAACTCCACCGCGGCACGCTAACCACGCAGGCCGAAGTCAAGCGCAACAACCGCCGCTGTGAGGAAATGTTGCTTGCCGTCGAAAAAGTTTATGCCGGACGTGATTTGAAAGAGTATCCGACACGAGAACTTGACCGTTTGTGGAAATTGCTTTTGCTCAATCAGTTTCACGATATTCTGCCGGGGTCATCGATCGCGCTGGTCTACGAAAGAACGCGCAAAGAACATCAGGATATTCTCGAAAGTTGTAACAAACTGATTGCTGCGTTGGCAAATGATACAGAATGTGTGACTTTTGTCAATACGCTTGGTATTCCCTATCATGGCTTAGTAGCTCTGCCGGAATCGTGGGAAGGAACAGAAGAGCTTGCAAGTCAACAAACGGCCGATGGGAAATACTATGTCTCTCTAACGCTTGCACCACATCAAAATCGCGTGCTGAACCGCAAGGACAATAGGAAAGCAATCTCTCAAACCCCTGTTCCGGTGCTGGAAAATAAGCTCGTTCGCGCGGAATTTTCGAATACCGGAGAACTTGTTTCGCTGATCGAAAAATCTTCCAACAGAGAGATGCTTTCCGCTCCGGCAAACATATTCAAACTCTATCATGACCGCCCCAATGCCAATGATGCGTGGGATATCGATGCGTTCTATATGAACGAAGAGTTGACAGAAGCCTGCTGCTGTACACAGATCACGCCGGTTACGACGGGGGCACTTTGGGCAGAATTATCGTTTGAGTTCGCAGTGGGCAGTTCCACTGTGCAACAAACTGTCCAACTCATGCATGATACGAAAAGATTGGAATTTCATACTTCTGTCATGTGGAATGAGAAACACAAGTTGTTGCGTGTCGAATTTCCAACTTCTATTCATAACGGTAAGGCAAATTTCGATATACAGTATGGATTTCTCGAACGCCCAATCCATCGTAATACCAGTTGGGATGAGGCAAAATTTGAGGTGTGCATGCATCAGTATTGCGATCTTGCTGACACTGCGGGAGGGCTGGCTCTGTTAAGCGACTGCAAATACGGAGTTTCCGTTCATGAAAACATAATCGGTATGAGCTTGCTGCGCGCACCAACCTATCCGGATGCAACTGCTGATCGGGGAAAACATGAATTTACCTACGCATTAATGCCGCACACTGGAGATTTTCGCGAAGCCGGAGTGCGTGAAGCTGCTGCTTCTCTGAATCGCCCGCCGTTGATGATCGCCGGGGATCTGAGCGCCTGGAAGCTACCGATGGAAGTGAAAAATATCACAGGTTCTGTTGTTGTCGAAACGGTCAAACGTGCAGAAAAAGAAGATGCTCTTGTGTTGCGCTGCGTTGAGCGGCATGGACGCATTGGACGTTGCCGAATTCACGTAGCCATACCCTGGCGGACAATCACTGAGTATGATCTACTCGAATGGAATCCGGTCGGCGAATGCGCAGAATCCGGTGCGGAATTCAGTTTCAAACCATTTGAGATCAAAACTTTTTTGATAAAAAAATAATGTTGGTCAGAAAAAGCCCCCTGTCACATAGCGAAGAACAAAAAGACATGTGGAGTTTGAGTAATTTACTCAGAGATATTACTGGCAGATTCCGAAATTTGGATGATGAAAAAGTCACGGAAATGACTTGATAAAATTTAATAAACTGCGGAATATTGGGATGGCGGTTTAACGATTCAGGAATATTGTGAGCTGAAAGATTTGCTGTATGAGAGTGTACGTTGCTGGATAGGAGAACATGAAGGGAAATCATCTCTCCGTGCTAGAAGAAAAACATGAGAAAAAGCAAAAGAAATGCAGCGTTTATTGACTTTGGTAAAGTACGCCATAATTATTTGTGATAAGATCACAACATATCAGGAGGTATGACAATGGCACAGAAACCGGCGGGGGCTTCTATCTCCATTACAAATACAAACTACAGGCGAAATATTTGCCTGTCAGAGAAGATGCCCTTTGAAAAGGTTGCAGAAGATTTTTCAAAGCTGAAGTTGACCTTGTTAAACTGCGATTGGGAGCAATCTGCAAAAATTATTCAAATGTCGCGTGTGAATGAGCGCCTTTCGAATCAGCTATATCAACAAAATACAAATCCGTTATCGGGACCAACTCGCTTAGGAAATTATAATGTTTCTATCAGCGATGTTCCCCAAGCGTTAACAGTACTTTGCCATTTCCCATTTACCTATAGCTTTAGCGAAAGCCTGATGGTATCACAGGTCAATCAAGGCGGAAATTATTTGGCAGTAACTCTTCCTCGCTTGCAGTCTCGGTGGACTTGATTCGATTCCCTATGTATCCTGTGAAGGGCTGCATAAAAAACAAAATCATATTTTGATTTCTGAAAATACATTTGATCTTGCTTTTGCTTTGAACCTTGCAGTTGCCATGAAAAGACAAGGCGTTCCAGTGGTTCGTTTTATGAAAATGGAGGCGGCCAACCGGTGCGAAACAGATTATAACTGGGACGGGATAATGTATCCGGCAACACAGTTAAGCGATATGCAAATTCAAAAAATCACTCCTGCGGAATTGCGGTTACTGGCTGAATCCAATGGAGTTCAAATTCCGGAAAATTTTGTAAATTACTTTGAGCAGGTTTACTGATGGATACACAAAATGAACTGAAAGAGTTCTTTGTAAATTTTTTTGTGCCGATTGACAATATTCCGGAGGATACAGCCTGGCGTAATTCTATCAGCATGGAAGCACGTGCTTCCATGCTGATAGATAATGCTTCTCTGGAGGATTTGTCTTCGCTTTTCAATGTATGCATCAATGAAAATGTTCTTACTCTTAAATTGCCTGCCCCACTGTCGGTTCAAGTTACTGCACCGACGACTTTTCCTGCACCCACGACAGTCGGTTACACCTACGTAGATGTATGTTATTTTTGGAATTTTTCCGATTACAGCATAACGAAGACAGAAACAACTGACTACTTCCAGATTAGTGGACGCTGGCATATAAAAGATTCATTGTTTGAGAGAAGTAAATGCGAAAATCTCTTGACGCTAAATTTACACAATGCAAAACCCTCTTTTTACTGGAATGACTCCGGAGCTGTAAATATTTTGCATGATTGTTCAGGTAAACTTCAAGAGGCGTTGAAAAAGCATTTTGCTGAGCATTCGACTTTCCAGTTGGCAGAATCATTAACTTCCTATAATACTCCGGGGAAAATCTGCCGTTTCTTTCGTAAGGAAGCATTGCCGCTATCACCGATCTCTTTGTCTCATCATCTCTCACAGCTTGAAGAGGGTGTTTCGACAATACCATTCGAGCCTGTCATTTCTGGACAAAGTGAAGCTGAAAGTGTTCACGATTCCTTAAAAAGCATGTTCTCTGCAAAGCGATTGCTAGATTCATTATTAGAATATCGGCCCAAGGAGTATGAAAGATCGCAACAGTTTCTTTTTCCATTCAAGGACAAAGATAACTATACAGTCATGACTGTGTTGAAATGTTATGATGACACTTTTCAGCAAAAAAGTTTCCTGCCCGTGACACGCTGGCAGGTCAAGCAGACTCTTCAACAATATTGCATGGCTGTTCCGGGTGAAAAGAAATTATCCTTATTCAATTTGCAGGAGCTGGCTGCTTATCCCAACTCACCAGTCATATTGACCGACAGCCTTGAAATAGCCGCCCTTAATCAAGCAAAGATAAAACCGGAAAAATTGATTTTCACCAGTTTTATTTGCGATGATGGGCATTATGATCAGGTGGATTGGAAGCCGTTAAAAGGTCGTCTGCCTTATCTGCTTGTCACGAATCATTCAGGCAGAACATTCGAGGAAACCTGTTTGAAAGCCGGTAAGCTGGCAGATTATTTGAAGGAATCTCAAGCAATAGAACTTCAGTTCGTTCGCGTTCCTGTCTGGTATCGTCCTCTTCCTGTTCTGCATAGTATTCAAGAGTTGATCTCGGCATATAAAGCAGCTCCCCCGCAGCCTTATAAAGAAGATATACGGATATTGACGCCGGAAGAGTTTGAAACGATTCGAGGAATGGCAGAGCAGAGGATTGGCATACCGCCGGAAGCGTGGTGGAAAACTGAACGGGAACGGATTGCCATATCGCCACAAACTTCAACAGATATTCTTGAAGTGGCAAATATGAATCGATTGGATTATATTCTTTGGCCTTTTCTTGTTCGCGGCAAAAGCACTCTGCTGTACGCAAGCAAAGGGATCGGTAAAAGCGCGTTAGCTCACAGCATTGCTGCTTGCTTGAGCAGTCGGCAAAAGAAACGGTTGTTTATAGAAAATAGCTGGGGAGCAAGCAAGGGGAACTTTGACTCTTATAAAGTTCTGTATCTTGATTTTGAAAATCAGCCTAATGAGCATCTGGATCTTTTAAAACGGATGTGCCGGAAATATTGGCATACTGAAAAATCCGAAACAGAGAAAGATGCAAAGAACTTTCTTTGGAAAAACATGCCTGAAATAGGGTTGTCAGGAATCAATTTTACTCTTCCCGAAAATCATCAGAAGTTATTGGATTTGCTTGATAAAGCTCAGAATGAAGGAGAATCAAATCATCCGGTGGATGTACTCATTATCGACACTTACCATGAATTTACGAGTTTGAGTGATGAGGTAAATACTCATCGCGGCTTGCGGGAGCTTTTGCGGATACTCAATGAGCGTAATTTAGCCACTTTGATTTTAAACCATGCCAAAGCATCGGATTCGCAAAAGATGTCGGGTTACAACATCATCAAAGAATCTTTTGCATATGTGATGAAACTCTGGCGGGAAGGGGAACAATCCCGACCGCTTTCAGAGCCGATAACAGTCAGCTTCGACGCTGTCCGAACAGGCTGGTTGGGACGGGAACAGACGGTGTTTAAAATATATCAGCCGGAGTCGCCGGGCAGATGGCATCTCTATTCGCCCGAACGTTCTGCAACAGAAGAACGGAACCGGATAAGAGACTACTATATCAATGTGGAAAAGTTTGGAAAAGAGGAAACGGCAAAACTACTCGGAACATCTCCAGCTTCGTTATATCGTGATGTAAAAGATGCTGATTGATCCGATTGCATTTTTTTGTTGAAATGATATAGTATCTATTGTTGTTTGATTTCAGGATTGGAAGCCGGATGGCACCGGGGCTGATTGATTGTAAAATGGATGGCGGATTTTGCCGAGGTGGGATTCTCCCGGAGAGTACCCGACCCAAAAAACATGTGGAAAATCATGCTTTTTTCAATGATTTCAAAGGGTGCCATCGGGTGCCGTTTACAAGGGAAAAAGTGCCGAAAAGTGCCGTTTTTACGATCTTGGAAGCCTTGCAAGCCCATCAGGTCAGAACGATAGTTTTTCGTTTCAAGCCAATGGGTTGTAACTTATTTTGTGCTCAAGCTGCGGGTAGTTGGCTCTACACTTTGGGTGTACCACCTTTGTGCAAGCTTTGTGTAACTTCCGGCAGCTCCTTCCCTTGCCCAGACTGACATATCGGGATGGTTTCGTCGCATTTTCTGCCGCTCATGCGTCCCCGACAATCCACAAGTGAAAAAGCTACAAAAAAAATGTCCCCGGAAACAAAGTCCGGGGACAGATCATAAACAGACAATCTTATTTGAGGCGGCCGGTGTAAGCATCGGCATCGGTATTGTCATGGGTATCATCGACAATGCCCCGGAGCTCAATGTGGACAGCATCGTCCCCATCGGCTATGCCACAACGGTATATGACAGCACAGGCAACTTAACCGACACCCTGGTAACAGCAGGCTCAAACCGGGAAGAAGCAACCTTCGACGAGCTTCCCAAGGACCTGATCAACGCATTCGTTGCCATAGAGGACTCCCG
>ERZ779894.3895-NODE-3895-length-10970-cov-5.600000_pt1 | contig 10970 bp, 9 predicted proteins | sample MGYA00511587_ERZ779894 | MGnify/ENA primary metagenome ERZ779894 (study PRJEB29588, sample SAMEA2160490) | human gut metagenome | biome: human gut; feature: human-associated habitat; material: faeces | place: Denmark | collected 2008/2010 ... | reverse complement strand
TATAGAAATATATATTATATATTATTAGGAAAGTCTGGTGAAATAAATATGTCTATAATTGCAGCAATTGCAACGCCTGACGCGCCCGGTGGAATTTCCGTTATAAGGATTTCCGGTGAGGAAGCAATAAAAATATGCGATAGATTTTTTAAACCGTTTAATGGCAGAAAGGTTTCTGAAATGGAGGGATATACCTGTGCATACGGCAGAATTTTCGATTGTGAAGAATATATTGACGACGCGGTGATTACGGTTTTCAGAGAACCTAAAAGCTATACGGGAGAAAATGTAGCTGAAATATCGTGCCACGGCGGTTTATATATAACAAGACGGATTTTAAGAATAGCGTTAAAAAACGGTGCGAGGCCGGCGGAAGCGGGTGAATTTACAAAAAGAGCGTTTCTCAACGGTAAAATGTCCTTGACTCAGGCAGAAGCGGTTATGGATATTATTTCTTCTTCCGGCGAAAGGGAATTGAAATATGCTAACGCGTTAAAGGAAGGAGCAATATTTAGGCGTATAAGCTCATTAAAGGATACTCTTATAAAAATATTGGGAGATTTGGCGGCTTGGGCAGATTTTCCGGAGGAAGACGTGCCGGAGGTTAGGCCGGAGATATTATCGTCAGAGCTTGAAAGTTTAATAAAAAGATTTAAGGAAACGGCGAAAACCTATGATTACGGCAGGATAATCAGAAACGGTATTAATACGGTAATAGTAGGTAAACCAAATGTCGGGAAATCTACCCTTATGAATTATTTAAGCGGATTTGAGAGAAGTATAGTAACCGATATTGAGGGAACAACAAGAGACGTTATAGAAGAAAGTGTAAGAATAGGAAGCCTGACTCTGCGGCTTTCTGATACTGCGGGAATAAGAAAAACTGATGATGTTATTGAAAGTATGGGCGTTGATATTGCTTTCAGGCGCGCGGAGGAGGCGGATCTTATTCTTGCCGTCTTTGACGGTGGCAGAGAAATTTCTGGGGAAGATAAAGAAATAATTAAAAGAATTGTGGGTAAAAATGCTGTAGCGATAATTAATAAAACCGATAAAGAAATAATTATTGATAAGTCATACTTAGAGAGAAACTTTAAATTTATAGTAGAAATTTCCGCAAAGAATGAAAGCGGTATGGATAAACTTGAAAATTGTCTGGAAAAATTATTTCTTGATTTTGACGACAATCCGGAACAGGGATTTATAGCAAATGAAAGACAGAAAAATTGCCTGGAAAAATCATTGGAAAATGTAATTGAAGCAAAGGAAGCTCTGGACGAGGGAGTATTGCTTGACGGAATAACAGTGCTGCTGGATTCAGCTGCGGAAAAGCTGCTGGAGTTAACGGGTGAAAAGGCGTCGGAGGCTGTTGTAGACGATGTTTTTTCAAGATTTTGTGTTGGAAAATAAGTGTTCCACGTGGAACATTTTTATAGTTTGGAGGTTGAGATGAGCTATTTAATGGGTGAATTTGACGTTGCAGTCGTTGGGGCGGGACACGCCGGAGTAGAAGCGGCTCTTGCGTCGGCTCGTTTGGGGTGCAAAACGGCGCTTTTTACAATATCGCTTGATCAGATTGCTAATATGCCCTGCAATCCTTCAATAGGCGGAACTGCAAAGGGACACCTTGTAAGAGAAATAGACGCTCTTGGCGGAGAGATGGGAAAAGCGGCTGACAGTTGTTTTATACAGAGCCGTATGCTTAATAGAGGAAAGGGACCTGCCGTTCATAGCTTAAGAGTTCAGGCCGACAGAGTAAAATATCATAATTATATGAAAGGCGTTTGTGAAAAGCAGGAAAATCTGTTTTTGAAGCAGGCTGAAATATCTGAAATTGTTGTTGAAGATAAAAAAATAAAAGGAATTATAACAAGGCTGGGAGCAGAATATAAGGTAAAGACAGTTATAATATGCACGGGAACATATCTTAAAGGTAAAATATATGTAGGCGAGGAATCCTATGAAAGCGGTCCGGACGCCGCATTACCATCGGTTTATTTATCAGAGAGTCTTATAAAGAACGGTATTGAAATCAGAAGATTTAAAACCGGTACTCCTTGCAGAGTAAACAAGCGAAGTATTAATTTTGATATAATGGAAAAGCAAGACGGGGACGACGATATTATACCGTTTTCTTTTGAAACCGAAAAAGAAGAACTTAAAAATATAGCTTCCTGTTATATTACATATACTAATGCTGAAACTCATAAGAAAATACTTGAAAATCTTGATCGTTCCCCATTATATTCCGGAAGGATAGAAGGAGTTGGGCCTCGGTATTGTCCGTCTATTGAGGACAAGATTGTAAGATTTGCCGATAAGGAAAGACATCAGCTTTTTGTAGAGCCAATGGGACTTGACACTGAAGAATATTATCTACAGGGTATGTCGTCCTCTTTGCCTGAGGATGTTCAGAAAAGCTTTCTGCGTACTATAAAAGGTCTTGAAAATGTCGAGATAATGAGGCCCGCCTATGCGATTGAGTATGACTGCTGCGATCCTGTTCAGATGAAGGCCACTCTTGAATTCAAAAGTATAAGCGGTCTTTACGGCGCCGGTCAATTCAACGGAAGCTCGGGCTATGAAGAAGCCGCTGCACAGGGACTTGTTGCCGGAATAAATGCGGCGCTGTCCGTCAAAGAAAGACAGCCTTTAATTCTTGACAGAGCAAGCTCCTATATCGGAACGCTGATAGACGATCTTGTGACAAAGGGCTGTGCCGATCCCTATAGAATGATGACTTCAAGAAGCGAATATAGACTTGTGCTGAGACAAGATAATGCGGATCAGCGACTTACTCCGATAGGTTACGATCTGGGACTGATAAGCAGAGAACGATATGAAAAGCTTATAGAAAAAATGAATAAAGCAGAGGAGGAAATAAAAAGAGTAAGAAAACTGAATATTGCACCGTCTGAAAAGCTGAACAGCTTTTTAGAGAAAAAAGGAACATCTCCTATTTCAACAGGCTGTAAGCTTGCCGATCTTATAAGACGTCCGCAGCTTGGATATGATATTTTGAAGGAATTTGATGAGAGCAGACCGGATTTATCCGACGAGGTAAGAGAACAGGTTGAATTGCAGATAAAGTATGAGGGATATATTCAAAAGCAGCAGGAGCAGATAGAAATTATGAGAAAGCTGGAAAATAAGCAACTGCCGGACGACGTTGATTATTTTTCCGTCAGAGGATTGCGTATTGAAGCCTCTGAAAAGCTTAATAAACAGAAACCCGAAAATTTAGGTCAGGCGTCAAGAATATCAGGAGTTTCACCCGCCGACGTGTCAGTGCTCGCGGTTTGGCTTGAACAGAAGGGCAGGCAAAAATGATAAGTTTTGAACAGGGTAAAGCAATATTTGTTGAAAACTCGCTGGAATATAGCAGGGAAATACATGAAAAATTTGAGATTTATTGTAATTTTATGGTAGAATATAATAAAAATGTGAATCTTACTGCGATTACCGAGCCGGAGGAAATATGGCTTAAGCATTTTGCCGATAGTATTTTGTTGATGAAGTATGTGGATATTCCTGAAAATGCGTCGTTGATTGATATAGGAACAGGCGCGGGGTTTCCGTCAGTGCCGCTGAAAATATACAGAAACGATATAAAGCTGACAATGCTTGACAGTCTTAATAAAAGGATAAGATTTCTCAACGAGCTTTGTGAAAGACTGAGTATAGAGACTGAAACGGTACATGGGAGAGCTGAAGAATACGGAAGAAAGGCGGAATTTCGCGAACGCTATGATATAGCCGTGGCTCGGGCGGTTGCGTCAATGCCTTCGTTAAGCGAATATTGTCTGCCTTTTGTGAAAACAGGCGGTATATTCGCCGCAATGAAGGGACCGAACGAGGACGCAGGAAATGCTGAAAACGCAGTGAAAATATTAGGCGGTGAAAAAATTCGGGTTTATGACTATTTACTTGGAAAAGATGATAGAAGAAAAATATTTTATGTAAAAAAATATCGCATACCCCGACAAAATATCCAAGAAATGGCGGTCAGATAAAAAACAAACCCTTGTAAAATTAAATAAATGTGACGTAAATTCCGCTTTTATTAGTGTTAAAAGCGGAATTTTTGTATGGAAATTATTTCCTTTATAATATATAATAATTTCAGAGGCATACGGACAAGTATGTGAGAACAATAGAAAGGAAGTTGAAAATGGCAGCATTTCTTAATTTTACTAAGGAAAAGGAACGTGAGCGCGAGGAAAATAAGGTTGTGCAGATACCGGTTGCTGAAATTGTGCCGAATCCGCATCAGCCAAGAACTGATTTCGATTATAACGACATAAGCTCGCTGGCCGAGAGCATTTGTCAGAACGGCATACTTCAGCCGCTTTCCGTCAGAAGAATAGAGAGAGGCTATGAGCTTATAGCCGGTGAAAGACGTTTAAGAGCTTCAAAGCTTCTGCAACTGAAATACGTGCCCTGTATAGTTCTGGATATTTCAGCAAGAGCAAGCGCAGTGCTGGCGTTAGTGGAAAATATACAGCGTCAGGATTTATCTTTTTTTGACGAGGCAAACGCTATTGAAAAGCTTATAAGTTATTACGGAATGACGCAGGAGGATGCGGCTGTAAAGCTGGGAAAGGCTCAATCTACCATAGCGAACAAGCTAAGGATATTGAAGCTGAGCGACGAGGAAAAGGAGCTTATAACAAAATTCAATCTGACAGAACGTCATGCGAGAGCGCTATTGAGGCTTGGCAGCAAAGAGGACAGGATAGAAATAATTAATAAGATTATAAAGTATAATCTTAATGTGGAACGCACGGAAGCCGCTATCGACGAATACATAGGTAAGGTGAGGGATAAAGAGAGCTATAGGAAGAGAAGCAAGGTATTTCAGAATGTGAAAATATTTGTAAATACCATAAATAAGGCGGTTGAAACGATGAAAGCCGCGGGAATAGCCGCCGATTCAAAAAAAATACAGAATGAGGATTATATAGAATATCGGGTTAAGATACCGATAATAAAAGGTCAGAATGTTCCACGTGGAACAAATTATCCGTGAAAATAAAAACTGCTCTGAAAATCAGGGCAGTTTTTGCTGTTCAGGGGCAAAAAAAGCTAATATTGTCTTTACACATGAAAGAAAAAGTGGTATAATTTAATACAGTAACGAAAGGCAGGGGAAGCTGAATGGGATTGGTTTTTGCAGTTGTTAATCAGAAGGGCGGAGTGGGAAAATCCACTACTACCGTTAATCTTGCGGCCTATTTGGGATCGCGGGATAAAAAGACGCTTTGTATCGACATAGACGCTCAGGGTAATACTACAACAGGATTCGGAATAAGAAAAAAATCGGCTAAGGTCACGTCCTATGACGTGCTTATAGGGCAGGCAAGAATCCAGGAAGCAATAATCCGTACCGAATTTAAAAATGTCAGTCTTGTTCCGGCAACTTCTGCGCTCGCAGGCGGAGAAATAGAAATGATAGAGCTTGAGGACAGAATGAACAGACTCAAAATGCAGCTTCTTACATGCCGTTTGGATTATGATTATATATTAATAGACTGTCCTCCTTCGCTCAGCCTTATAACGGTTAATGCGCTTGTTGCCTGCGATCGTCTGATAATACCTATGCAGGCAGAATTTTATGCTCTTGAAGGACTTAGTCAGTTAATGGAAACAGTGAAGATAGTAAAGGCAAAATATAACCCTTCGCTGGAAATAGAGGGAATATTGTTTACCATGTTCGATCCCAGACTCAATGTCAGCGCTCAGGTGGTCGAAGAAGTAAATAAGTATTTTCCGGATAAGGTATTTGAAACAAAAATACCAAGAAACGTTCGGCTTTCAGAGGCGCCGAGTCATGGAAAGCCGGTTATGTATTACGATAAAAATTCAAAGGGCGCGGAATTTTATGAGGCGCTGGGTCTTGAAATATTAGGAGAAGCTGTTAAGCCCAAGGAAAAAAGAAAGCTTTTCAGCAGAAAAAAATAAAGAGAGGTTGTAGAAATGGCGGCAAAGGGAGGACTGGGCATTGGACTGAGCGCACTTTTTGATGATAATACCACCGATTCAGCGGCGTCGCAGACGCTGCGTTTATCTGAAATTGAGCCGAACAGGTCGCAGCCCAGAAAAAAATTTGACGACGAATCAATATCCGCATTGGCGGATTCGATAAAGCGGCACGGTATTTTACAGCCGCTTCTGGTCAGACCATACGGAAGCGGATACCAGATAGTAGCCGGCGAAAGACGGTGGAGAGCCGCGAGAATGCTGGGAATGACGGAGGTGCCTGTTCAGATAAGGGAATTCAGCGACTCCGAATCCATGCAGATAGCTCTTATTGAAAATTTACAGAGAGAAAATCTGAATCCGATTGAAGAAGCGCAAGGATATTTTGAGCTTATGGAAAGCTTCGGAATGACGCAGGATGAAATATCAAAAACAGTCGGCAGATCGCGTTCGGCTGTGGCAAACGCAATTCGGCTTTTAAATCTGCCTGAAAAAATTAGGGACATGCTTGAGGACGGAGATCTGACAGTGGGACACGCTAAGGCTCTGATGGCGTTTGACGACGAGGGACTGATGACCGAGGCGGCAGAAAAAGCCTGCGGCGGCAGACTGACAGTGCGAGAGCTTGAAAAAATGGCGCAGAACAGGGATAAATCAGATAAAAATAAAACGAATGAAAGAATAGATAGCTATTTCAAGGAAATGGAGATAGGACTTCATGAGGCGCTGGGAAGAAAGGTAAAGGTTGAATACGGTAAAAATAAGGGCGCTTTGATACTTGAATTTTACGACAGGGACGATCTGTCGGAGCTTGCTAAAAGGCTTACAAAGGAATAATTAAGGAGAAAAAATTTATGCTGGACATTAAACTGATTAGAACAAATCCTGAAATTGTTAAGGAAAATATCAAGAAAAAGTTTCAGGAGGAAAAGCTTGCTCTTGTTGATAAGGTTGTGGAATTGGATAAAAGGTATCGTGAAATAAAGGTTGAGTGTGATAATTTAAGAAATCAGCGAAAGACAAAGAGTAAGGAAATCGGCGGGCTTATGTCTAAGGGACTGAAAGATGACGCTGAGAAAATAAAGTCCGAGGTTGGCGAGATCGGTAAAAAGCTTGCCGAGCTTGAAGAGCTTGAAGTAAAAATGGAAGGCGAAATCAGAGAAATAATGCTGGTTATACCTAATATTATTGATGAAAGCGTGCCTATAGGCAGGGACGACAGTGAAAATGTCGAGGTTGAGCGTTTCGGCGATCCGTTTGTTCCGGAATTTGAAGTTCCTTATCATGTGGATATAATGGAAAAGCTTGACGGCATAGACCTTGACAGCGCAAGAAAAACCAGCGGAAACGGTTTTTATTATCTTTGCGGAGATATAGCTCAGCTACAGTCCTGCATACTTTCCTATGCGAGAGATTTTATGATTGATAAGGGCTTTACATATTATATTCCGCCGTTTATGATACGAAGCAGCGTTGTTACGGGCGTTATGAGCTTTGCGGAAATGGAAGGAATGATGTATAAGATTGAGGGAGAGGATCTTTATCTTATAGGAACCAGCGAACACTCCATGATAGGCAAATTTATTGACACGATTATTCCGGAGGGCGAGCTGCCCAAAACTCTTACAAGCTATTCGCCTTGCTTCAGAAAAGAAGTCGGCGCGCACGGCATAGAGGAAAGAGGAGTTTACAGGATACATCAGTTTGAAAAGCAGGAAATGATTGTCGTATGCAGACCTGAGGAAAGCATGGATTGGTTTAAGAAGCTATATATGAACACTGTTGAATTTTTCAGAACTCTGGATATTCCCGTAAGAACGCTTGAATGCTGTTCCGGAGATCTTGCCGATCTTAAGGTTAAGAGCATCGACGTTGAGGCATGGTCGCCAAGACAGAAGAAATATTTCGAGGTGGGAAGCTGTTCAAATCTGGGAGACGCACAGGCCCGGAGATTGGGAATAAGAGTGAAAAATGAAAAGGGCGATAAGTATTTTGCTCATACTCTAAATAATACTGTTGTAGCGCCGCCGAGAATGCTTATAGCGTTTCTTGAAAACAATCTTAAAGAGGACGGCAGTATAAGAATACCCGAGGCTTTAAGATACTATATGCGCAAGGATAAAATCGAGGTTAAAAAGTAATAAAAAGCAGCGGTATTCCCGCTGCTTTTATTTTACATGTTTTAGGTATTGATAATAAAAAGTATGCGCTTTAAAAGCGCATACTTTTAAACCGCGGCTTTTCCCAAAGCAAGCTTAGGAGCTCTGACTGTGCATTTGGCTGCGGACAAAGTTATGCTCGAGCAAATGAATCTTATATAATTCCAGTCGTTTGCAACGGAGCTTTTAGCTCCGTAGTATTTTTGCTGCATTTTTTCAAGGAGAGAAACGCATTTTTTCGCGTTTGAAATATCAAGGCTGTCCTCCGTCATGATTTCGTTTTCAGATGTAATAATATGATTATGCAGACGACGCTCATATGCAATATGAGCTGAAAGACTTCCATTGAAAAGAGGAGTATGCGGAAATGTGAAATAATCGCCTATAAAATGCATAGCTCGTCCGAGGTCGAAGTAATCCATAGGGGATTTAAGCCTGCTGTGAAGACGCGTAAGAGTATTTTTAACGTATGAAATAGTAGCGGAATAGGTATGTCCCTTGATATAGGTGAGAGGATTTATATCCGGGGAGATACATCCGTATTCAAAGGCCGAATTTTTCAGTCTGCCGCCCAGATCTGCCGCGGAGGTAATCAGCCTTGCAAGGTATAGATGATCCTTTGTTTCCATTGGTATCGCCTCCTTTATCTAAATTATATAATACAAATGTGATAATTTTATTAAAATCCGGTTAAAATTAACTGTTTTAGAATAAAATTACTTATCCTTCGGTTTGAAAATCAAAGCTGTAAGCAGACCGAATATCAAAGCGGCGGTTATGCCGCCTGCGGCGCTGGTCATGCCTCCGGTAAATACGCCGAGCAGGCCTTTTTCGTCAACCGCTTTTTTAACTCCCTCTGCAAGCAGATGTCCGAAGCCTGTTAGAGGTACGGACGCGCCGCCGCCGGCAAAATCAACGAGCTTTGAGTACCAGCCGAACGCTGAAATTATAACGCCTGCGACAACGTATGCTACAAGAATTCTTGCGGGAGTAAGCTTAGTATAATCTATAAGAAGCTGACCGATAGCGCAAAAAACGCCGCCGATCAAAAATGCCCATAGTAATTCCATTGAAAAAAATCCTTTCTTTTCAAAGTTTTCAACATTTATTTTTATTATGTTGAAAACTATATTTTATGACAGATATGAACGAGGTGAGCGATGGAAGGAATTGATTCTCCCTGCTGCGAGGCCGTAGGCGACATGAGAGCGCCTGTTCCGATAAATAATAATTCTTTTATTTCGCCGGTCTGCAGCTTTGGCAGAAAATATCCGCAGAGAACGCTTGCGCTGCATCCGCAGCCTGATCCTCCGGCGTGGGTATCCTGTTCCTCCGGATCGAATATCATGACTCCGCAGTCCTTGTGCTGACTCCTGATGTCAATGCCGTCCTTTTCAAGAAGCTGAAGAAGAAGATCGCTTCCGACGATACCGAGATCTCCGGTTACAATATAGTCAAGATCGCTTGGAGAAAGCTTTGTATCCTCCAGATATTTTTTTATGGTTGAAGCGGCTGCCGGGGCCATTGCAGCTCCCATATTGTTGGCGTCGGTTATTCCAAGATCAGTTATAGTACCTATTGAAGCTCCTCTGATATAAGGGGCTCCTCCCTCCGGGGAAAGTATAACGGCTCCGGACGCCGTACAGGTCCATTGCGCGGAGGGAGTTCTCTGACCTCCGTACGAGAGGGGAAAGCGGAATTGTCTTTCCGCAGTAGAGAAGTGGGATGAGGTAGCGGCGGCAATATTTCCTCCGATACCGCTGTCTGTAAGGAGCGAACCGAGAAGCAGTCCTTCCGCCATTGTAGAGCATGCTCCGTAAATTCCGAGAAAAGGTATATTAAGAGAACGTAAACCGTAGGTTGTGCCTATGCATTGATTTATCAGGTCGCCGGAAAGAATGTAGTCTATATCGGCGTCCTTAAGACCTGCCTTGGAAATTGCCAGACCGACAGTTTGCTTTTGCAGCTCGCTTTCAGCCTTTTCCCATGTATCCTGACCAAAATAGCTGTCAGTTTCAATTTTGTCAAAGCATGTACCTATCGGACCTTCCGATTCCTTTGAGCCAGCTATTGAAGCGAAAGCTTTTATTGACGGTGAATTATCCGTTAAAAATGTATTTCTGCTGATTTTTTTTGCCATAAAAATGACCTCCGATAGAAGTTTTTATTATTATCAACTGCACCTTCTAAGGTTCCTTTATTGTATTGAGAAACAATTTCATCTAAAGATTGTACAATAAAATATTTGTCATTAATAATTCGTCGTAGTTGAGGATTATTATTCTCTTTGATTACATCATATAGAAATTTTTCTATACTTGGGATAGGTAAAAATATGTGAGGTAGTTTTTTCTGTTCTTTATTCAAATTATTGGCAATATCACCATCCAGTATAGAAATGATAGCGGTGTTTGTTCCTAAGACTTTCTTTGAGTATAGTTCTTTATGTAACTCCAACACATTTTGCCACCCTCCAACAGGGACACAATGAATGAGTTTGCTTGTTCTAAGGGAATATTTAGATAATATTTTGTTTACGACTAATTGAGATAATTCATCTTCTACAAGAAATAAAAAGTCAGGAGATACATTACTATATAAATCACGTATAAGATAACTTGGATAACAATTCGCTTCTATTGTTAAATTCCCATTATTGTTAGTGACTTTAAAAAGTTCAGAAGGGGAGATTGTACGAATTACTTCTGGGGAATGGCTTGATAAATAAATGATTAAATTAGAATGCTCTTTTACTAATTGCTTTAAAAAATCCATAAGTCGAAGTACTGCGACAGGGTGAAGAGCAAGTTCTAATTCATCAATAAGAACTAA
>ERZ779894.3893-NODE-3893-length-10973-cov-3.104781_pt1 | contig 10973 bp, 8 predicted proteins | sample MGYA00511587_ERZ779894 | MGnify/ENA primary metagenome ERZ779894 (study PRJEB29588, sample SAMEA2160490) | human gut metagenome | biome: human gut; feature: human-associated habitat; material: faeces | place: Denmark | collected 2008/2010 ... | reverse complement strand
TGGCCGCCGCGCACCACCGTGTCGCCGTCCTTGAGCCGGATGTTGGCGAATTGCAGCAGCTCCCCGATGGTGGAGCCGTCGCGCACGATGTAGTTGCCCGAGTGTTCGTAACTGCCGATGGTGACGACCGTTTCGATGAGCGGACGTCCGAGGCGGCCCACGCGCCCGAGGCTCCAGATGTTGTGCAAGACCACGATGCCCACACCCGGCCTGGTACAGGTCGTCGGTGGTCAGGTCCTCGCCGGTCACGGCCTTGATCACCAGCTGGTCTACGCTGTTGGGATATTCCGGCTCGACATAGGCCAGCGGGATGCCCTCATAGGCCACCTTGGAGCCTTTGGGCACGGCGAGGATCACGTTGTCCGCGCGGGCCATGCGGCGGTGCAGCTCCATGCCCGTCCGCAGGTTCTCCACGTGCGACACAAGCATCGGTTCCGCCCACGTTACGCCGGGATCGGGGTTCAGGGCGTTGATGATCAGCGTCTTGCACCGCCGCCCAAGAGAGCGGGTGTTCACGCCCATCTTTTTCACAGCGAGGGCCAGCTCATCGCCTTCCAGCCCCTGCCCGAGCAGGTCCACGGGCTCCACTTCTGGGGCGTCCTTGGAAGGGTCGGTGGCGGCCAGGAACACGCTGCGTTCCGTGATTTCGCTGATTTCGCCGTGGATGGAGGCGAAGAGGTCGCCCTTGTCCGGTGCAGGATGCTCCCCGAGGAGCATACCAGGATAGACGGGGGTTTTCCTTTTCAGACCGGGAACCAGCGTGAAACCTTCCCGGTTGAGCCTGACCAGCTTGGGCGACGGCCCGTAGCTGAAACGCTGCGTCACCCCGTAGACGAGATGGAAACGGGGATCGTTGAGGATCTGGAAACGTTGCTTCATGACAGTCCGCCTATTTCGTGTGGCACTGGTTGCACTGGTCCTTGCGGAACGGCCCCTTGCCGTGCTTTTCGTGGCATTTCATGCAGTTGCCGTGGAGGGCCGCCATGCGGTCGGGGATGAGCTCCGAGGCCTTGACGTTTCCGTGGCAGACCGTGCAGTCGGCATCGCCGGGGTTCACGTCCACGGGCTGCCCGGAGGCGGACAGCTTGCGGTTGTCCGTAAAGGGATGGCAGCTTGTGCAGCCCTTCATGCCCGCGTCGAACCATTCCTGATGGCAGTCTGCGCACTTGGCATGTGCCGCAGTCTTCATGTCGGGGATGTCCCCCATCGGCTTGTCGAGGTGGCAGGCCGTGCAGCGGGCGGGTTCCGGCTCGATGTCGGCGTTGGCATGATGGCAGTCCGTACAGGAAAGGCCGTACTCCTCGGCATGGGCCGCGTGGTCCCACTTCGCGGGCGCGCTGCCCATATGGTGGCAGGTCGCGCAGGTCGTCTCGTCGTCCGCAAAGGCAGCGACGTGATCCTCCCGGAAGGAGCCGTCGAAGTCGACGCCGTGGCACGCGCCGCAGGGCTGGACATTTTCGCGCGCCTCCGCCGATTCGTGATGGCAGGTTTCACAGGCTACCTTGTAGTCTTCAGCGTGCCTCCGGTGGTCGAACACGACCCGTCCCCCGGCGTTTTCGAGCAGGAGGCGGACAGGCGTTTTCCCAACCGTGTCATGAGTATAGCCTACGACCGCCACCACGGCCATCAAACAGCAAAAAACGGTGACAAAGACATGACGTCTTGGCATGACAAACATTCCTTATCTTAAAATACGAGGGATCGATAAGGCCGCGGAGTACCGGGGCAGGGTACCCGGAAAAGGGGACGGCTGACGGTGTTGACACCGTTTCCATGTTAGGCGGCATAGCCGAATCGTGCATTGGATATCTATGCCCGCCCCCTGCGGTTACGTACCGCCGTTCCGGCGCAATGTCCCGAGCCTATTCATCGTATGGATAGCCGGATGCGACGAACTCCTTAACGTGACGTGGATTGGGGTATACTCCTTTCGCGGTCAGCTCCTTGAGCGCGCCGGATTTGTCAAACCATTTGGTATGCAACAGTTCTTCCGATTTATGGCCGAGCGGCTTGCCGAGATAGGATTCGTACAGTGTCCGCACTTGCGCGTTGTCTTGGGAAGCTCTTTTGGAGAATTGTTTGTCGGCACCGTAGACGCCATTGATACGATCTCCCATGTACTCCTTGAATGCTTTTACCGCAGCTGCGGCCTTGCCGGTCATGCGGATACTGAGAAGGATTCCCCCTGAAAGCATACAGGCTCCCTTTAGAAAACCGCGCCGGGTCACAGTGGCGAATGACATGGCCTTTCTCCTTTAAACGTTGGCAGATTGGGCGAGACGTTTCCTGAATCCAGCGAAGAAACCGAGGGCGTTGCGCTCAAGCGAGGCGAACAGGGACGGCATAAGCGGCTGTCCTCCGCCGCAGACGCATCCCCCGGGGCAAGCCATGAATTCGATGAAATGGTACGGCGAGTTCCCCGCCTTCACCTGATCGCAGATCTCGGCGAACCGTTTGGCTCCATGCACGACGGCAAGGCGGAGTTCCGTGCCGTTCAGGGTCACGGTATATTCCTTGAGACCGCTCAGCCCACGGACCTGTTTGAAATCCCATAAATCCGGACGGATTCCGGTAACGGCCTGATATGCGAAGCGCAGTGCCGCCTCCATGACGCCTCCGGTCACGCCGAAGATGGTGGCTCCGCCTGTGGATTCTCCCATCAGGCTGTCGCGTTCTCCGTCCGGGAGGCTGGCGAAATCAATGCCTGCCTTACGGATCAGGTAGGCCAGTTCACGGGTCGTCAGAGTGGCGTCGATGTCTTGCTGTCCGCTGGAATTGAGTTCCGGACGCAATCCTTCGTATTTTTTTGCGATACATGGCATGATGGACACTGTATAGATGTCCTTGGGAGCGTATTGCATCCGCTGCGCGCCGTAGGTCTTCGCCAGCGCACCGTTCATGCCGATGGGAGACTTGCAGGACGAAAAATGCGGCAGCAGTTCCGGGTAGAACGTTTCGGCGTATTTCTGCCAGCCGGGGCAGCAAGATGTGAACTGGGGAAGAGCTTTTTGGCCGCCCAAGCGTTCCACAAACTCAGACGCTTCTTCCCATATGGTGACGTCTGCCGCGAATTCCGTGTCCCAACAGTGAGAGAAGCCCAATGCCTTGAGGGCGGACAGCATCTTCCCAGTAGTCACAGTTCCGACAGGCAGGCCAAAGGCTTCGCCGAGCGCATAGCGTACGGACGGAGCCGGCATGGCCACGCATTTCACGTGGCTGTCCTTGAGTTTTTTTTCCAGTTTGGGGACCCATGATCGAACCTCGTATATCGCCATCGAAGGACAATGGGTCAGGCACTGCCCGCAATTGATACAGAGCTCCCGGTATTTGATGGTATGCGGCTCGAAAGTTTCCCCGTAGATGGCTCCAGTAGGGCAGTATTGTTGGCACGTATCGCACCCGATGCACTTTTCCTGATCGATCTCAACAAAGGTCAGGCTGTCAGGTTGTACCCCTGTTTCGGGCACATTGAGTTCGTATTCGACATGTTCCATAACGACACGTGTCATTCTACCCTCCTGTCGCTCATAAGGTTACAAAAACCTGATCCATCCCCGGCGCGCCATGATGACATCCTCCCCGTGCCGCATGGAGTTTGGGGAATGGAGTGTCGGCTTTCCATAGGATATAGGAATCCGCCGGATGCTCGCCGACGTTAAGGGGCACCGCCGTTGCGGGCAGACGAATGCGGAGAGCATCCACGATATGGGCAAGGTGTTGCTGGTCTTCATGGCTCCCACCCGACTGGAGAACGATAGTGTTACGGTACGTTCCGCTTTCAAAGATAGCCCCTTCGGCAAGGTGGTGGCGGTGTGGCGTGGGGTTGGACGAGTGCAGCCCGCAATAGTGGCAGTTCCGTTCATAGTGGTTCGAGAACTCGATCCGCCCGCAGACAAAGGTATGCGTCCCCTTCTCGCGTTGGCGCTCCTCACTTGCACGGGTGCAGAGCTCCGTGTAGGGCGTTTTGAACAGCTGTTTAGAAGATCTTCCTGGAACATGGCTGCCTCCCCCCAGAACTGGCGGCTAAAACCTGAAATCTCGCTGTCCGGCCGCGATTTTCTCCAGACGTTCGGCCGCGATGTGCCTGATCCTCTCGTTCGGAATGTTGCCCAGTTCCCTCCGGATCAGCGCCGAACCGGTACGTCGCGCCTGTTCGGAGGCGTAGTCCTCCAGATACTCCTTCAAAGTCATCAGCGCGTTGGGATGGCAGCAGTCGGCAATTCTGCCGCTTTTGCACAGCGCCATGAATCGGTCGCCCGTCCTGCCCTCCCGGTAACAGGCCGTACAGAAGCTCGGGATGAAGCCGAGCTCCATCAGCCAACAGACGACCTCGTCCAGTGTCCTGTTGTCGCTGACGTCGAACTGGGCCGAATTTTCCTCTTCGGAGTTCGGAGAACCGTACCCGCCGACGCTGGTTTTCGACGCCCCGCTGATCTGGGATACGCCGAGCCGGATGACCTTTTCCCGGGTGGCCTTGCTTTCGCGGGTCGAAATGATCATGCCCGTATAGGGGACGGCAAGCCGCAGGCAGGCGCAGATCTTGGCAAATGTTTCGTCGTCGATGCCGTTGCCGAACTCGTCGGGATCGATGTCGTCAGCCCGCTTCACCCGGGGTACGCTTATGGTGTGTGGGCCGACGCCGTGTACGGCTTCAAGATGCTCCGCGTGCATCAGCAGCGCGGCGAACTCGTAGCGATACCTTTCGAGGCCGAACAGGACACCGATGCCCACATCGTCGATTCCACCCTGCATGGCTCTGTCCATCGCTTCGGTATGATAGGCATAATTGTGCTTCGGCCCCGCCGGATGGAGCTTCTCATAACTCTGCTTGTGATACGTTTCTTGGAACAGAATGTAGGTCCCGATTCCGGCGTCCTTGAGTTTTCTGTAGTTCTCGGCGGTGGTTGCGGCTATATTGACGTTGACCCTGCGGATCGACCCATTCCTGTGTTTGACGCTATATATGGTCCTGATGCTTTCCAGAATGTATTCAATGGGATTATTGAGGGGATCCTCGCCGGATTCTATGGCGAGTCGTTTATGCCCCATGTCCTGAAGAGCCGTCACTTCTCGGACGATGTCTTCCTGCGTTAGTTTTTTCCGCGCAATATGCTTGTTTTTCGCATGATATGGACAGTAGGAGCAGCTGTTTATGCAGTAATTCGACAGATACAGTGGTGCGAACATCACGATGCGGTTGCCGTAGATATCCTGCTTGATCCGCTCAGCCAGCGCATAGATTTTCTGAACCTTTTCCGGCACATCGCAGGCCAGAAGAACGGATGCTTCGCGATGAGAGAGCCCCTTCTTTCGTTCCGCCTTTTCGATGATGGAATCGACCAGCCCGAGGTTGTTCCTGTTCTCTGACGCGTATGCTATCGAGGCGAGGGCTTCGTCGTGGCATATGAACTCTTCGGCATTCAATGACGACGGATTATACATGGCTTATGTCCTTGTCATGGTGTTTGATGGAACAGTATTCCCATAATGCCTGTTTGATGCCGGACCTTGTCCATCTCGCAACTATTTGAATATAATGAATATAAAATACTATTTTAAAGCCTACGCCCTCGTGTTACTTTTGTCAATATAATGTTACGAAAAAAGCGATTACGTTCTCCAATTCACAATAGTTGACTCGCGGAACAAGTATCCCACTGGAATCACTATCACCAGTTCTGGGTATATTGCTCGTGATATGGGTTTCCCATTACATTCCATCCCGTTATCTCTACCAGAAGGCCATGAGTTGGAAGGCCAGGTAATCACTGTTCCAACGAGGATCGAAGCGCCCACGTTTTTGACGAACTTGTGTAGGATTAAAGCTGATTCCACTAGCAGCCAGACTCGGCAAGGCCAGTCCAATTGTTTGTTGCAACTTGTCTGGTTTTATTTCATCTTTTTGATTTATGCTGATCGTAGGATACTTTTAGGCATACAGGCGTCACGAAAAAGACATCCGTTGAAGGATTGGGAGAACAGGAGTTCATAGGCGACGAAGAAGAACCCTCCGATGAACGGATATGGCTTGGAAAGTGTCTTGAGGTCAGGAATGCCCTATTTCAGAAACAGCAAAAGCGCACCGAGGCTATAGACCGAAGCGGTGCCTAGTGTTGCGCCTAAGGCTTCGGTTACGCTGCGCTAAGCGCAATTAGCATACTCCATATCAAAATGGCGCAAAAGCCGCACAGGTTTGCCTTTATTGGACTCATTGTTTGTTTTTTTCCGTATGATGAGACAAGTCCGGTACACGGAATGAGCGTGTACCGGACTCTGTTTTTACTTCCAGATGGATTCGGCAATTTCCTTTACGAAAGCGATCTTAGTCCATTGCTCCTCTTCTGTCAGCAGGTTTCCTTCTTCCGTGGATGCAAAACCGCATTGAGGGCTGAGGCACAGTTGGTTGACGGGCAGATAGTCCGTAGCTTCCCGGATTCTTTCAATGATGGACTGCTTGTCTTCAAGTTGCCCTGTCTTGGATGAAACAAGTCCCAGAACGACCTGCTGGTCCTTCATGAGTCGGAGAGGGCTGAAATCTCCAGCTCTGTCGCTATCGTATTCGAGGAAAAAGCCGTCTACCTTGGTATTGCCGAAAAGGATCTCCGCTACGGGTTCGTAACCGCCTGAAGAGAACCATGTGCTGCGAAAATTGCCACGGCAGATGTGCATGGCGACGGTCATATCCACCGGCCGTTCGGAAAGAGCCTCATTGATCATGGACACATAATCCCGTTCGAGGCGATCCATGTCGAAGCCGCGGGCGATATACCCGGCTCTTTTTTCCTCCGAGCAGAATTCCCCCCAGCTGGTATCGTCGAATTGCAGATATCGGCATCCCGCCTCGTAAAAGGCCGCGACGGTCTTCTTATAGGTGGCGGCGATGTCCGCAAGAAGCGTGTCATTGTCTCTATATCGCTCAAGGGGCTTGTACTGCTGATTCCGGACGGCGGTAATGAGGTGAAGCATGGACGGGGAGGGAATGGTGAACTTGGCTGGCGAGTCCCCGGCAAATGTCTGTACAGCCTTGAAGTCTTCAATAAAAGGATGACCACTGAAGCCGACTTTGGAGACGATTTCGATGGTTTCCGCCTTGGTCTGACGTTTCTTGAAAGCAATGGAGCCTTGTTCAGCCGCAACTTTCCGGACGCCGTCGAGGTTCCAGAGGAAATCGAGATGCCACCAGCTGCGGCGGTATTCTCCGTCGGTGACGGCACGGAGGCCGAGGGCTTTTTGTTTGGCTACGAGTTGGGCGATTTCGGCGTCTTCGACCTGGCGGAGCTCCCGTTGGGTTATCCGCCCCTGCGCAAAGCGCTTCCGTGCCTCTTTGAGGCATCGCTCCTGAGGAAACTGCCGACGATATCGTAACGGAAAGGGGCAACTGTTCTTTGGGATGCAGCGAAAAGGGAACCAGTCATTTGTGGAGTCTCCATTATCGGGTAACCCTGTTTTGCGTGTCCGAGTATTCCTCGCGGAGGACCCGCACGGCCTGTACCATGTTGCCAAGCGAAAGCAGCGTTTCAGGCCATCCCCGGGTTTTGAGCCCACAATCGGGATTCACCCAAAGTTTTTCCGGGGCGATAAACCGTAAGCCCTGTTCGAGGCGCTCCAGTATTTCTTCCAGGCCGGGAACGTGGGGGCTATGGATATCATAGACGCCAGGGCCGATTGCGCTTGGGTACTTGAAGTCCACAAAAGCCTGTAACAGATCCATGTTACTGCGGCTGGCCTCAATGCTGATGACATTGGCATCCATGGCGGCGATCCACTTCAAGATGGCATTGAACTCGCTGTAGCACATATGCGTATGAATTTGTGTCGTGTCCTCGACACCTGAAACGGTCAGGCGGAAGGCGTCGATGGCCCATTGTAGATATTTTTCCGCCTCATCCTTCCTTAGAGGAAGGCCTTCGCGGAGCGCGGCTTCGTCGATCTGGATGATCTTGAGCCCGGCCCGTTCCAGATCGAGCACTTCGTCGCGGAGGGCAAGCGCCAGCTGGCGGCAAACCTCCTCGCGTTCCAGAGCATCACGCACAAAGCTCCAGCACAGGATAGTCACCGGCCCGGTGAGCATACCCTTCATGGGTTTTCGGGTGAGGTTCTGTGCATAGGCGAGCCATGAGGCGGTCATTGGCTGCTTTCCGGACACGTCGCCATAGAGGACGGGCGGCTTGACGCAGCGGCTGCCATAGCTCTGCACCCAGCCGTGGTCCGTAAAGCAGAACCCTTCGAGCTGTTGGCCGAAATATTCCACCATGTCCGTGCGCTCCGGTTCCCCGTGGACCAGCACGTCAAGCCCGAGGGCCTCCTGATGCCCGACGATTTCCCGGATGGTATCTTTCAGGAAAGCTTCGTAGGCGGCGGGGGAGAGTTCGCCCTTCCGGTATTCGCGTCTTGCCTTACGGATAGCCTCCGTTTGTGGATAGGAACCGATGGTCGTGGTCGGGAACAACGGCAGATTGAAGGCTTCCTGCTGTTTCCTGCACCGATCGGCATAAGGGCTTTTCCGGTTGAGCATCTCTGGGGTGACGTTTCTGCACCGTCTGCGGACGGCGGGATCAAACGTTTTCATGTTGAGGTGTCGGCTTTCGATGGACAGTCGGTTTTCGTTGAGGCACTCCGGAGACCACTCGCGGTGGATCGTTTGCCCCAACAGGGCGATCTCGCCGCACTTCTGAACGGCAAAGGCCATCCAGTTCCTGATTTCGGGATCGAGACTGGTTTCCAGTTCCAGATCAACGGGCACATGCAGCAGCGAGGAGCTTGAACCGACGAACAACCTGTCGCTCCCGAGCTTCAGCGCTGCGTTCCGCAAAGAAGAAAGCGCTGCGGCGCAATTGGTCTTCCATATGTTGCGGCCATCGACGACGCCGAGCGAAAGGTGCATATGCTCTGGCAAAGCCGCCAATACGCCGGAAAGCTGAGTGGGTGCCGCGTACAGGTCGAGATGCAGCTCGCTGCATTCGGATGCCAACGCCGTATCGAGGTTATCCCTAATGGAACCGAAGTACAGGCCGTCAACTCGCTGCGGAGTGAAACCGGCTACCGTCACTGGGAAAACGATCTGACGCCTGACGATACGCCGTATGAGGCGGGTATGGGCTTCGGCGTGAAGCTGTACAAGGGAAATTTCGTCGGTCGGAATGCGCTTATCGTTCAGAAGGCCCGCCCGCTCACCAAGCGCATGAGCCAGATTGTCCTGAAGGACAGCAAGCCGAAGCTGTACGGCAATGAACCCGTTTACCGGGACGGCAAGAATGTCGGAGAGCTGACCTCCGGGACCTATGCCTTCAAAATAGGTGCCGCCACTGGGTTTTGCCTACGTGCACCGGGAAGACGGCGCGGCCGTCGATCTCGCATGGCTGGATGCCGATTGGGAAGTCGAGGTGCAGGGGCAAATGGTGCCCGCCTCTGTAAGCTTCAGCTCCCCCTATGATCCCAAGAACGAGCGCGTGCGCATGTAGCCTGTCCCTTCCCGTCCCCCTTCGCAGGGAGGGAAACGGGAAGGGGCTTCCGCCGTTATCCCCAAGAGGAGAGTTCCATGCAGATACACGTATGCGTAAAGCATGTGCCGGATTCCGGCGCGCTTATCGAGCTGTCCGGAGAGAAGTCCTTCGCCGAGGGCAACGTCAAATTCATCCCCAACCCGTTCGACGAATACGGAATCGAAGAAGCCCTCAAGCTGAAAGGCGACGGCGAAGTGATCATCGTCTGCGCCGGGAACACGGGAGCGGTTTCCTCCATCCGCGCCGCGCTGGCTATGGGAGCGGATTGCGCCATCCATGTTGTGACGGAAGGGCCTTTCACCGATTCCGCGCTGATGGCGGAAGCCGTCGCCAAGGTCATCCGTCAGGACGGCTCGCCGGATATGGTCTTTACGGGAAAGCAGAGCATTGACAGCCAAGGCGGCCGGTTCCCCTATTTTCTTGGCCAAAGAGCTGGGGATGCCCGTCATCAACGACGTCAGCGGGCTGAGGTCCGGGACGACTGCGTTATCACCTCCCGCGAAGTCGGCGGCGGCGTGCGCCAGCGCCTCCGCGCAGCCCGTCCGTGCAGGGGCCTGAACCATCCCCGTTATCCCAAGCTGCCCGACATTATGAAGGCCAAGAAGAAACCGGTGCAGGAAATCCCGGTTGCTTCCCTTGAATTGGCCGAACGCTGCTCGCTGTCACTCGAAAAGCTGGAGCTGCTGCCGGAACGCGCCGGGGCTAGGATGTTCGACGGCGATCTGAGCGCTCAGATCCGGGAGCTGTTGCGCGTCCTGCGCGAAGAAGAACGAGTCCTCTAAAGGAGATCGCCATGACGAAGGTTGCAGTTATTCTCGAATCCGACGGCCACGGCGTAAAGGATTCAGTCCATGCGGCGCTGACGCTCGCCGCCGCTTTCGGCTCTGTCATCGCCCTGACGACGTCTTCCGCCGAAACGGTTCTCGATGCATGCGCACGCTACGGTGCCGCCAGGATCATCACCGTCATCGGCCCGGGGGATTTGTCCCTCAGGCCCGATCTGCGCGCCACCGCGTTCGCGGAATGCATCAAGGCCGAAGACAGTACGGATGTGATCGCCATCCATTCGATGGAAGGGAAAGACACGCTGGCCCGGATCGCCGTGGAGCTCAGTGCTGCGTTCGTCGGCGACTGCCTTGGCATCGACGTGGCGGCTCGTTCCGTGAAGAAAAGCTATTTTGCGGGCAAAGTCCTGGCGTCGCTGGGCGTGCCTGGCGAGGTCGCCCTATATGGGCTTCGGCCCAACGCCCTCCCAGCGATGGAAAAACCTTCCCAGCCTGAAAAGGGGACGTTCACGGCCTCGGTCGAGGATTCCACGGGCGCTGTGACCGTCATCGAAACACTGGGAGGAGGCGCCGGATCGGCTGATCTTTCCGAAGCAACCGTCATCGTGTCCGGCGGTCGGGCGATGGGTGATGCAAAGCAATTTCGCCATACTGGAAGCGTTGGCCGCGAAACTCGAAGCTGGCG
>ERZ779894.3887-NODE-3887-length-10990-cov-5.584819_pt1 | contig 10990 bp, 9 predicted proteins | sample MGYA00511587_ERZ779894 | MGnify/ENA primary metagenome ERZ779894 (study PRJEB29588, sample SAMEA2160490) | human gut metagenome | biome: human gut; feature: human-associated habitat; material: faeces | place: Denmark | collected 2008/2010 ... | reverse complement strand
TGATTGAAAACCACCAGCTGCGGGCGGTCATTTCCATGCCCTCCGGCGTGTTCAAGCCCTACGCAGGCGTGTCTACGGCGGTGCTGGTGTTTACCAAGACCGGCGCGGGCGGCACCGATAAGGTGTGGTTCTACGATATGAAAGCCGACGGCTTCTCGCTGGACGACAAGCGCACCGAGGTGAAGGAAAACGACATCCCGGACATCATTGCCCGGTTCCACAACCTCAATGCGGAAGTTGACCGCAAGCGCACCGAGCAGAGCTTCTTTGTGCCCAAAGCGGAAATTGCCGCCAACGGGTACGATTTATCCATCAATAAGTACAAAGAGACGGAGTATGTGCCGGTGGAGTATCCCTCGACCACGGAAATTCTGTCCGACCTGCACGAGCTGGAAATGGAGATCACCAAGGGTCTGGCAGAGTTGGAGGAGATGGTGTGATGGCAAAGGTTCGGTTAGGAGATATAGCAACAGTAGTAACCAAAGGCACAACGCCGACAACAATTGGTTTTCAGTTTGAAGATAGCGGTATTAACTTTGTGAAAATTGAAAGCATTTCAGAAGATGGAACCTTTCTCAAAGAGAAATTTTCGCACATTTCAGACGAATGCAATGTGCAAATGCGCCGCTCGCAACTACAAGAAAATGATATATTATTCTCTATTGCAGGAGCCATTGGGCGGAGTGCGATTGTGACAAAGGAGATTCTTCCAGCGAATACAAATCAAGCTCTTGCAATCATTCGTGTTCCAAAGGGGAAAATCGACTACAACTATTTACTATATGCACTTTCATCTTCTGCAATAAATCAACAAGCAACACAACATCAACAAGGTGTCGCGCAATTGAATATCTCATTAAAAAATGTTTCAGATTTTTTGCTTCCAATTTATACAGAAGCAATGCAAAAACGAATTGTTCACAATTTAAAAAAGATTGACAAGTTGATTTCTCTCCGTAAGCAGCAGCTTGACAAACTGGACGAACTGGTAAAGGCACGGTTTGTGGAGATGTTTGGGGAGCCTATTGGGAACCCGATGGGGTGGCCAGTGAACCATCTCGTGGAAATTTCACAGCTGATTACAAATGGTAATACCCCAAAAGGTGGAAGCGAAAACTATGTTGAAACAGGAATCGCTTTTCTTAGAAGCCAAAATGTTTGGCGAAACAGGATTGACTTAAGTGATGTTGTATATATTGATGAAGACACACACCGAGCAATGAAAAAAAGCAGTGTATGCCATAACGATATTTTGATAACGAAAACAGGAAGAATAAATACAGAAAATAGCAGTCTGGGACGAGCAGCACTATTTCAGGGCAAAGATAACAGTGCAAATATAAACGGACACGTTTATCTTGTACGGTTGAAAGAAGGTGTAAATCCTCGATTCGTTGTCACAATATTAACAGGTGAAGCGTACAGGAAATACATCCGAAAGGTCTGTGTTGGTGGAATCGATAAGCGACAAATCAATCTGGAGCAAGTTGAAGAATTTCCAATTATAAAGCCGCCGCTTCTCATGCAAAATGACTTCGCCACTTTTGTAGAGCGCGTAGACCAGCAGAAGCAGACCGTACAGCAGAGCCTTGAAAAGCTGGAATTGATGAAAAAGGCACTGATGCAGGAATATTTTGGGTAAAACTCCCTCAGCCGCCTGACGGCGCCAGCTCCCTCAAGGAGGGAGCCTTTGACGTGGCGGTGCTGAAAAGCTCCCTCCTTGAGGGAGGTGGCACGGCGCAGCCGTGACGGAAGGAGTGGGTTCTAAATGTCATTACCTTATCAGAACAAGCTGATCCCGCGTGCAAAAGAGCTGCGCAAGGGCGCAACCAAACAGGAAAATCATCTCTGGTACGATTTTCTGCGCAGCTATCCCGTGCGGTTTCAGCGGCAAAAAACCATCGACCACTTTATTGCAGACTTCTATTGCCATGCTGCAAAGCTGGTCATAGAATTGGACGGTTCCCAGCACTATGAAGAGCAGGGCATCGAACGGGATAAGGAGCGGACTGCAATTCTGGAACAATATGGGCTGAAAGTGATTCGCTTCTCCAATCTTGATATGGAGCGAAATTTTGAGGGGGTCTGCACGGCGATTGATCTGGCAGTGAAAGAGCGGATGAACTCCCTCAGTCACCTTCGGTGACAGCTTCCTCTGAGAGGGAGCCTTTAACGTGGCGGTGCCAGAAAGCCTCCCTCCTTGAGGGAGGTGGATGCGAACGAAGTGAGCAGACGGAGGGAGTTATTTGAGCAATCAGAAATTGGAGAAACCAAAGACAACTGTACAAGTAAAACAAGATTCAACATCAGAAAAGGAAAAGAAGGTGAAAATAATGGAATTTCCGGGTGAGAATATAGCCGCAACGGTTGCCGAGAAAGTTTCGGATATCGTTATCGCCAAAATGAATATTAATGAAGAGAAAAGAAATCGTGAGTTTACCTATCAGCTAAAGGAACTCGAATTTTACAAAAGCGGATATGATAAGGAATTACGGGCACTTTTTGACTATTGGACGGATTTGGTTTGGCTTGCACAATTTAAAGATAATGAACTATTGAGCGAACAGGAAAGAAAACGCTACAACAAACAATTCGATGACATGATTAAAATAGATAAAATTGCAAAGAACAAGATTAATACAATCAAATATGGAGGAAAGGAAACCGGACGAGTCTTAGCACTTCAGTCAAAGCTGCAACAAGCAAAATATAAAGACCAACCTATGCTGGTAATGGTTTATATGTGGTGCTCAATCATTGCAGTACTAAAAAGAGAAATTTTGGGTCAGACCATTAGCACAACAGATATTATGCAAATACTTATAACAAATTTGGATGAAAGCATGGATGAAATAAAAAAGTCTCAAAATTATATTTCTAAGGTGTATCAAGAAACTTACGGAGAACTGCCATATTGGACAGAATAAATGTTGAAAAAGGAGATTTTCATGAATTATTTTTACAATCAAATGTTTAATCCACAATATGTAAACCCTGATTATTACGCTATGCTTCAAGCACAAGCCGCTAAACAGTACCAACAAAACCAGAGCAATGAGGTGCAGAAAGCTGTGAAAGCAACATATGACTTATGCGAGGCAGTCAACAAATTGGATGCAGAGCATCAGCAACAAGCATTCTATGCCTGTTTGACAGTTTTAGCTGCTGAACTGGGTTGGAAATGATTCATACTCATTATTGAATGTGACTGTTGATGTCTTAAAAGAAAGGAGCCCCCTCATGTCCAACTTCTCCTATCTCTCCACCCGCCCCGAATACTCCATGTTTGCATCTGCCGCCATCGAGGCCGAGAAAGTGTTCTCCACCTCTCCGGCGATGTGCGCGGTGGGGTGCCGGAAGGCGTTGGAGCTGGCGGTGAAGTGGGTGTATGCGGCAGACAAAACCATCACGATGCCCTACAAGGACAACCTGCAATCCTTGCTGCACGAGCCGAGTTTCCGGTTCGCAGTGGACCGGGACGTGTGGAGCGTGCTGCCCAGCATCGTGAAGGCGGGCAATCTGGCGGTACATACGGGGCATAGTGTGTCGGCGGCGGATGCAGTGTTCAGCCTGCGGGGGCTGTTCGATTTCATCCAGTGGGTGGATTACTGCTACGGCACGGACTATGTGGAGCGCTCCTTTGACGAAACGGTCATCCCCTGCGAGAAGGTGGAGCTGGACACCCGGAAGATCCGGGAGCAGGAAAGCCTACTGGAAGAAAAAGATACCGAGCTGGAAGCCCTGCGCAAGCAGGTGGAGAGCCTTTCGGCAGCATACACAGCGGGCAAACAGCAGAACCAGCAGAGCCGCACGTTTACCGCCGCAGACCTGACCGAGGCCGAAACGCGGCGGAAGATCATCGACATCGACCTCAAGGCCATGGGCTGGAAGTTCACCGGGCCGGACGCCGATGTGCGCACCGAGTACGAAGTGGACAACATGAACGGCGTGCTGGGGCAGAAGGGCTATGCGGACTATGTGCTGATGGGCAAGGACGGCTTGCCGCTGGCGGTCATTGAAGCCAAGCGCAGCACCAAAGACCCCAACATCGGGCGCAAGCAGGCTCAGCTTTATGCAGACTGTCTGGAGCAGAAGTTTGGCCGCCGTCCGATGCTGTTTACCACCAACGGCTACACCACCTATTTCTGGGATGAGCAGAGCGGCCCGCAGCGTGCTGTGAGCGGGGTGTTCTGCAAGGACGACTTGCAGAAGCTGATGAACCGCCGCACCGAGAAAAAGCCGCTGGACACCATTGAAATTGACGATAAAATCACCGACCGCTACTACCAGAAAAACGCCATCCGGGCAGTCTGCGCCCATATTACGCAGGGCTTCCGGCGCAATCTGCTGGTCATGGCAACGGGCACGGGCAAGACCCGCACCGCATCCAGCCTGACCGATGTGCTGAGCCGGGGCGGTCATGTGACCAACGTGCTCTTTCTGGCAGACCGCACCGCGCTGGTCAAGCAGGCGAAGGACGACTTCAAGAAGTATCTGCCCGACCAGTCGCTGTGCAATCTGTGCTCCTCCAAGGACGATAAGGCCGCGCGCATCGTGTTTTCCACCTATCCCACCATGCTCAACGCCATCGACAACGCCAAGACCAAGGACGGCGTGCCGCTGTTTTCCCCTGCGCATTTTGACCTTATCATCGTGGACGAGAGCCACCGCAGCATTTTCAAGAAATACCGCGCCATTTTTGATTATTTCGATGCGGTTCTGGTGGGCTTGACCGCCACCCCGAAAACCGATGTGGACCGCAACACCTACGACTTTTTCGAGATGGAGCACGGCATCCCCACCTACGCCTACGATTACGACACGGCGGTCTACACCGACCATGTGCTGGTGCCTTACTACAACTACGAGGTCAAGACGAAATTCACCGAAGAGGGCATCCACTACGATCAGCTTTCACCGGAGGATAAGGCCCGCTACGAGGACGATTTTGCCGAGGACGACACCCTACCCACTTTCATCCCGTCCGAAAAGCTGAATAAGTTCATCTTCAACGCCAACACCGTGGACACGGTGCTGCAAGACCTGATGGAACGGGGCATCCAGACGGCGGGCGGTGACCGCATCGGCAAGACCATCATCTTTGCCCAGAACAAGCGCCACGCGGAGTTTATCCGGGAACGCTTTGGCAAGCTCTACCCGCAGCTGGAGACCCAGTACCCGGGATTCATCCAGCGGGTGGTCTGCGACGACACCTATGCGCAGTCCATCATTGACGACTTCAAGCAGCCGGACAAGCCGCCGTTTATTGCGGTCTCGGTGGATATGATGGACACGGGCATCGATGTGCCGGAGTGCGTGAATCTGGTGCTTTTCAAAAAAGTGCGCAGCAAAACGAAGTTCTGGCAGATGATCGGCCGTGGTACACGGCTCTGCCCATCCCTTGCCTGCGTGGATGCCATCGACGGCGAATATACGGGCAAACGGCGTTTTCTGATCTTCGACTACTGCGGCAACTTTGAATTTTTCCGTCAGAAACCCAACGGCTACGAGAGCGCGGACACCAAGAGCCTGTCCGAGAGCATTTTCTGCAAGCAGGTGCGCATTGCCGCCGCGCTGCAGGATGGAGCCTATGGGGACGAAAACTACCAGAACTGGCGTAAAATTTTAACAGAAACCTGCCGTGCCGAAGTGGGAGCGCTGAACCCGGAGCTGGTATCCGTGCGGCTGCACCGACAGGCCGTGGAACACTATCAAAAGCCGGAAGCCTTTGTCAGCCTGACCGAAACGGACAAGGGCACTCTGATGAAAGAGGTTGCACCGCTCATCTCGCTGGACGATAAGGACGAGGTCGCCAAGCGGTTCGATAACTTTGTGTATGGCTTGCTACTCTGTGAGCTGGAAGGTCTGCCGGGGTTGGGCCGCGCCCAGAAACAGCTGCGCAGCACGGCGGCAATGCTGGAAGGGAAAGCTACCATCCCACAGGTGCAGGCAAAGCTGTCCCTCATCCGGGAGGTGCAGACGGACGAATTTTTGACCTCGCACGATCTGCTTCGCTTTGAGGAAATGCGACAGGAACTGCGGGAGCTTATCAAGTTTCTGGTGGACGGTGTAGAAGGGCAAAAGCCTGTCTACACGGCCCTTGACGACCCGGTACTGGAACAGACCGAGGGCAAAGCGCTGGATTCCGGCTACGATTTCGGCGAGTACCGGGAACGTGTGAACCGCTACATCATGGAGCACCGCACCGATACGCTGGCCATCCACAAGTTGACCCAGAACATTCCGCTTTCCCGGGGTGACTATACCGAGCTGGAACATATCTTCACCTGTGAGCTGGGCAGCAAAGAGGACTATGCACGGGAGTTTCGGGATACACCCTTTGGTCTGCTGGTGCGTAAAGTGGCAAAGCTGGACCACGATGCTGCCATGCAGGCATTTTCCAAGTTCATCAACGACGAATCGCTGAATGCAAAGCAGATCGCGTTCGTGCAGAAGGTCATTCATTACATCGAGCAGAACGGTTATGTGGAAAGCAAAGCGGTTCTGATGAAACCTCCCTTTGACCAACCCATTCTGTTTACTCGCCTGTTTGATGGCAAAACAGGCAGTGAACTGATGGATACGATCAATTCGGTGAAAGAGAATGCCACCCATGTGACCGCATAAAGTGGTGGAATGTACTGATAAAATACGGTATAATACGCTTGAACGATATTGAACTGAATTGCAGGTGATACCATGCCTTTTCCCCTCGACCATTACATTGAAGCCTCTCATGTTGATTACAAGGAACGCCTTGAAGAGAAAAAGCCGCGCAGCTGGCTGAAATCCGTGTCGGCATTTGCCAATACCGAGGGCGGACACCTGATTTTTGGCGTAAAGAATGAGCCGCGTGAGGTCGTAGGATTGGAAAATCCGCAGGCTGTGGTGAGCAGATTGACGGAACTTATCAAAGTCCGCATTGACCCTACGCCGCGCTATCGGGTGCGGGAGGTCGAAATAGAGGGCAAGTCCTGCGTTGATTTGGAAGTACAGGACGGCCCGGCGTATCCATATTATTATGCCTTTGACGGTTCCCATACGGCCTATGTGCGGCATGGCGACCAGTCCGAAGAAGCCACTTCACGGGAACTGAACGAATTGATTTTGCAGGGCATGAACCAGACCTTTGATGCCCTGCCCAGTTCTTATCGAGTGGGTGATGTCAGTTTTACACTGCTGGCCGCGACGTTTAAGAATCTGAAAAAAGAGGATTTCGACCTTGAAAAAGACTTGCCCTCCGCAGGATTGGTAACAGATGATGGACAAATCACGAATGGCGGCCTGCTGCTTTGCGATCAGGGCGTTCTGAAACAATCCCGTATTTTCTGCACGCGCTGGAAAGGCAACTACAAGGGCAGCATTGAAGAAGATGCTCTGGATGACAAGGAATTTCAGGGTGCAAGTCTGATCACGCTGCTGCAAAATGCGGAAGATTTTGTTCGCAACAACAGCAAAAACCCGTGGAGTATCCGTGGTATGACCCGTGAAGAACGCAGTGACTACCCGTATAAGGCCGTTCGTGAGGTGCTGGTCAATGCGCTGATCCATCGGAATTACCAGATTCTTGGTTCGGAGATTCATGTAGAAGTGTTCGATGACCGACTGGAAATCACTTCACCGGGCGGTATGATGAATGGCCGCAGGGTGCAGGACATGGATATCCGGCACATTCCGTCTATGCGGCGCAATCAGGTGATCTCGGATGTGTTCTCACGGCTTGGCTTTATGGAGCGCCGTGGCAGCGGCATTGACCGCATCCTGAACTCTTATGTGGAAGTAGCCCAGAAGCCGACCTTCTACTCAGATTCGGATTTCTTTATCGTCACACTGCCGAATAGAAGTGTAGCGACTCCGGCACAGGTCAGTATGGAAAGTGTGGCAAGTGGTGAGGAAAGTGCGGAAACCTCTGCGGAAAGTGCGGAAACTTCTACAGTGCTCCACGGAATGAGTACGGATGCCGAAGTGAGTGAACTTTGCAAAAGGCTGGATAATACCAGGCTGACTGCAAGTACAAAAGAACGGACGCTTGAACTTTTCAAGAGATATCGGTATCAATATCAGTTCCGCAGCATAAACGTTGCACAGCTATATGGCGTTCAGAAATCGCGTGCATCCTCTATCATCAAGAATCTTATCAAGCATGGATTGGTGACGTCACCAGAATATGGCGTATACCAATTTGTGAAGAAGTAACACCGCTATCAACAGGTGGTTTTTGAAAACCAAGCGGTGAAGCTGTTACAGCCCATGGAACGTCTTAATATAATTTGAATTATCATAATCGAAATTATATTAACCACTTGTGTGAAAATGCCCACTCCCCTGAGAACTCCTCAGACGAGTGGGCATTCTTCTTTCCGTGTATCAAATTTACCTTTGTGGTCACTCAAACCGCCATCAGGTCATGGATCAAAAATCATCATTTGTCATTTGTCCCAGAGTAAGTGCACGGTTTCTGCACTGTTTTTGCACGGTTTCAAGGGATGCAATGGGCACTCTGACTTGCAAAATACGACAAAGGATGCAGAAATTGCCGGGCAGAAAATCACGATGCTTTGCACAAAAATGACGTAAACTCGAAACTTCTAAAATCAGAGTGTTCTGCCCGGTGGACTCTTTTAATCAGAGGGCCAGGGATTCGAGTTCCCTCGAGCGCACCAAAGAAAAACCCACGATTGACCGTAAAAAAACGCGGTGCAAATCGTGGGCTTTTCTGTTTTTATATGCTGAAAATGGGCCGGAAAATGCGACAAAAACGCGACAAATCCGGAAAAATTTTAGGAAACAGGACCTCGCTTGCAGGAGCAAGAACCCGCCAACCATTTTTGATGTGAACTCACAAAAGACCGGTGGGCTATATAGTGATGATGAAAATTTTGCAGGAGGGCATAAAAAGAGCGCTGCCACCCTGAAACACAAGATGGAGCGCTCTGAAATTTTGGCTGGCTGAGGAAAGCCAGAGATGAGAACATTTTGGCGGTGCAGAATCGGCACTCATAAATCGCTTGTGCATGCTGGATTTGCACAGTTGAAATCGCGCTACACCGACCCTGTGCGGCAAATTTTGCATTGCGATTTTGCGATGGTACGTTAATTGAAAAATTGGGCGCACTGTGCGGAAACTACACTTATATACAATATGTTGCCATCTATATCGGTTTGGTTAGGGAGTCTCTAACCAATGAAAAGAAAAGCGGTAGTCGTTTGGCGTTCGTGTATTTCGTCCAGACCGGACAAGCTCAATGAAGCCAGCATCTACAAGCTCTTTGATGTACTTGCGGGCGGTTCGCTCTTTGATACCAAGAGCTTTCATCTTAAGCGCAGGAAACTGAAAATCGCGGCTTCCAGCTGCTTCATTGGCGGCTAAGATATACAAATATCTCGCTCCAACGCTTAAAGATGTGAATTTTGTAAATTTTATTGCAGTAAAGCGGTGATAGTAGGACTTATCGGAAAAATACCCAGCATACTATAGCAATACAGACCACCTTCTCGGCTGCACCGCAGAGAGCAATACCAAGAAGGTGATCTGTTGTATGGTGATATGAGATTTATTGCATCAGGCTCGACCAAAGTGCGCTGAACGGCATCACAAGGATGAGTGCAGGCATCAGGTCCACCAGCGGGACGGATTTGATCTTAGACACTCGGAAGCCCGCCGCCATGGTCAAAATGCCGCCGCAGGCGGACAGGTCCGCAAACATGGTGGGGTCAGCACACCGGCCAGCAGTTTGCCCACTCCGAACACAAGGAGCAGGATGACCACCTGGGGCAGCGGGATAGCGCAGATGGCTGCCCCAGCGTGGAGGCAAAGATCATGGCCGTGAAGCCGTCCAGCACGGCTTTGGACATCAGCAGTGAGGGATCGCCGGTGATGCCCTCGGTCAGGGTGCTGTACCAGCCGAAGCCGCTGCAGCAGAACAGGGCCACCGCCGAGATGGAGAGTGCGCACCAGCTTGTGGAAGAACTTGCTGGTCCATTGTTCCAGATGCAGACTGTGGCCGATGGCGAAGCCCACCAGGATGGCCAGCACCACGGCCGTCATGCCGGATGCCTTGATGATGGAATTGACGCCGATGGCGATGGAACAGAACCCGAACAAGGTGGGCAGGTTATCTTCCAGCCTGCCATAAAACCGGTGATTGATTTGTCATTGAGCTTTGTTTTGCCCGTCTGCACATTTTTGCACGGTCTACTTCAATAATATGCCCTGCATCCTCTCGATGCAGGGCCTCTCTTCATAAATCACTCTTTGCAAAGTTCTTCTGCCAAAACATTTCCACCAGCTTCGCCCCTATCCATCCGCAGCCGACGCCCACCAGTACACCGCCGATGATGTCCGTCGGGTAATGGACAAAGAGATACATCCGCGAGAAAGCGATCAGAACGCCCAGCGGCAGTGCAGCCAACGCCCACTGTTTCTTCCCGGCCAGCCAGAGAGCCGTCACCGAGGCGAAGGACGCAGCCGTATGGCCCGAAGGAAAGGAGAAATCGTCCGGGCGAGAGATGAGGAGCTGTACGTCCGCCAGAATATCACAGGGGCGGATGCGGGCCACCAGCGGCTTGAGAATGAGGTTGCAAAGAACAGCATCGACGAGGAGTGCCGCCGCCAGCACGCAGCCGACCCGCCGCGTTTTGCGGAACACCAGCAGCAGCGCTGTCAGCGTCACCCAGAGAATACCGGAGTCTCCCAGACGGGTAATAAAACCCATGCTTCCATCCAGCATGGGGCTGTGCAGGGATTGCAGGAATTGCAGGAAAGTGAGTTCGGCGTTCATAAAGCTCCCTCTTTCTCGTTTCGTTGTGTACAGGATAAAAAGCGTCACGAAGGGATGCGCAGCCTGCATTGGGAAATGCAGATCAAAGGGGCTTGGGGCATTCCCCAACAAGCGTTTTGCAACGCAAAATAAGCAGATGTATATACGTCTGCACTGCTTGCAGGTACAATGTCATCGATGAAACAAAAATAGTTTCATCAAAGACGGTT
>ERZ779894.3876-NODE-3876-length-11030-cov-6.608747_pt1 | contig 11030 bp, 7 predicted proteins | sample MGYA00511587_ERZ779894 | MGnify/ENA primary metagenome ERZ779894 (study PRJEB29588, sample SAMEA2160490) | human gut metagenome | biome: human gut; feature: human-associated habitat; material: faeces | place: Denmark | collected 2008/2010 ... | reverse complement strand
GGTCCGTATGATAGCAATATCATGAGAGTTCAAGTCTCTTTTCCTGCACGGTAAGACACATCACATTGTGATGTGTCTTTTTTGTTCCTGGCACATTCTCGCGCCGAGGCAACCATCTACCCTAGCGTCCTGTGCGCCTCCTCATCCGCTTCCCGTTCTATGTTTTCCCGCCGTTTTTCCTTATTCAGTCCACCGCTCGTAGGAGACACGCTGCTCTTTAAAAAGCTTGCGCGCATCACGGCATTCTCTCCGAACTTCGCACGGATCTGGTCGATCGCCTGATTCGCTTTTTCCAGCTTTTCGTAATCCACCGAATCAAACAGGCTGTACTGACGATATTCGAACTCCGTCAGCCGCGTCGCCGTCACGTTTAAAAGACGCAGTGGCTTTTTCCCGTCCCACATCCGCATCAGAAGCGTCCATGCCGCCCGGTAGATTTCCTCCGTCACATCAGTCGAAGATTCCAGCTGCATCTGCCTGCTGCTGTTCTCAAATCCTGCCGTGCGCATTCCGACCGACACGCCGCCCGCCTTTTTGTGCTCTGCACGCAACCGGATTCCCACTGTTTCACATAAAGAGAGCAAAATCTGACGCGCATAGGCAGGATCCGTCACATCCTCCGGCGTCGTAACGCTGTTTCCGCATCCTTTATTTTCCGCATCCATATCAAACATTCCGGCGCTTTCATGCCCTTTGGCATACTCCTGCAGCGCAAGCCCATGCTTTTTCATATGCGCAAAGAGCATTCCGGAATCCGCCTGTGCCAGATCCCCAATCGTATAAATTCCCAGACTTTTCAACCGTTTACAGGTCGATTTTCCGGCAAACAAAAGATGCTCCACTGGAAGATTCCACAATTTTCCCGGAACTTCCTCAGGAAACAGGGTATGCACCAGATCCGGCTTTTTGAAATCCCCAGCCATTTTAGCGAGCAGGCGGTTCGTCGAAATCCCGATATTGACCGTAAATCCAAGGGTTTCTTTGATTTCACAGCGCAACTTATTGGCAAATGCCTCCGGTTCACCGTACATTCTGCCAAAATTTTCAAATTCTGCCCACGCTTCATCGATGCTGTACGGAATTACCACATCCGTATAGCGCCGCAATAACGCCCGCAGACGGTTCGACTGTTCCACATAAACTGCGAAATCCGGCTTCACGACAATCAGCCCCGGACATTTCCGACGTGCAGCTGCCAGAGGCTCTCCTGTTGTAATTCCATATTTTTTGGCAGGCGTACTTTTTGCAAGCACAACGCCATGCCTGGATTCTTCATCGCCACCGACTGCCGATGGCACTGTCCTTAAATCGAGACTGCCCGGCTGAGCGCGCAGCCTCTCCAGCGCACTCCAACTCAAAAAAGCGCTGTTGACGTCGATGTGGAAGATCAGCTTTTCCGATCTCATTTTTCTTTTTCTCCCCGCAAGGTATTTCCGTAAATCTCCAACAGGATTTTAATAATTCTACGGATTCGTTTCCGGGTTTCCGGATCAAGACTTTTCAGACTTTTTAAACAGCTTTTGAGATTTTCCTTCCAGTGCTCTGAAAATTCTGTCAGTGTCGTCACGCCGGTCTGGTCTATTACCTGAAACAGTGTTTCGACAAACAGCTGACGTTCTTCCTCCGGAAGCGTAAAAATCCACTGGTTCAGTGCTTCGTTCATCCGCTTCTGTTTTGCCTCGATATCCACTGCCTTGACAAATTTTCCGTCCTCAATCTGCCAGGTAAACGCATCATGCTGCAAAATGCCGATCCCGGAGCTTTTTACAACCTCATACTGTTCATAATTTTGTAACAGCATCCCGACCAAAGAGGAATACGGCAAAATCCGGTGCACACGGCTTCTGATCTGCTCATAGGAATCTCCCTCAAACACTTCCGGCAAAAATCCCGGACCGTCCAGACTATAAATGTCCGTAATCCTGCGCTGCACGCCGGTTTCCGCCCAGGTCGCCGCATAGGCAGCCAGGTTTCCACCTTTGGAGTGCCCGCATACCATAAACGCTCCCGGAAGCTTGCAGCCGACCTGATTTAGGTACACACTACTCATCTCCTGGGATGCCAGCGGTTTTCGAAATGCCAGCCGAAAATCCTCTTTCCAGCCGACAACCGAATCATCCGTTCCACGAAACGCCACCACCGGCTCACAACCTTCCGGGAAAAAAGTGACTGCTCCGAACTGCGCCTCCTGCTCTTCCTCCATCCGCTCCCGATAGTAATTGCATCGCATCGTGCGAAACCGTCTTCCAGCAAGCAACGCATTCCAGAGCTTTCGGTTGTTTTCCCCGTACCACTTATCTGCAAACACTGCAGAAAGATCAGCCGTCCGGTCGATTTCTTCCAGCGTCACACTCTTTTTGCGCTGCGCAATCGTCGGCACAGCACTCCCGAAATCAAAATAGGACAACTGTGCCAAAATCAGGACATCCACATCGCAAAACGCCCGTTCCGCAAAGGCCTGATCGCCATACTGAACCAAATAATCTATGACATTTCCCATACGCTTCCTCTCAGATTTTTCTATTGATTATGTTACACACCATTGCTCCACTTCTGTGCACATGCGGCGGTATACTTTTTTGTATGCCGCATCCACTTACAGTACAGACGATCAAGCTGTTTTATGCTGCGCCGCGGCTGCTGCCGCCCTTGCATGCTTCTTCAAATTCCTTTAATTTCTGCTTTGCAGCGGCGGACAGATTCTTCGGCACATCGATCTGAACCGTCACATACTGATCTCCGTGTACGGATGCGTCTTTCATCGAAACGATGCCCTTGCCTTTTAAACGAATCCTGCTGCCGGACTGCGTACCGGGTTTAATCCTGCACACAACCTTGCCGGTCAGCGTCGCAACCTCTGCTTCGCCGCCAAGTACCGCCGTCGTAAACGGGATTTTGACCGTTGTATACAGGTCAGCGCCTTTCCGTTCAAATCCAGGTTTTTCCTGTACAGTTACCTTCAAAAGCAGGTCACCGTCACCTGCCGAGTTGCTTCCAGGCATACCTTTTCCGCGCAAACGGATCGTCTTGCCGGATTCAATACCCGCCGGGATTTTAACCTGAACGGTAGATATCTTGCCATCCTGTCCCTGCAAACTGATCTTCTTTTCGCAGCCAAATGCCGCTTCGTCAAAGCTGACGCTGATCTCAGCCCGCAGATCCCCGCCTCTTTTGGAGGAGTTAAAGTCGCCGTAGCTGCCGCCGCCAAAATCGAAGCCGTCAAAACTGTCAGTATAACCATTACCGGTCGAGCTGCCAAACCCGCCGGTATAGCCGCTGCCTGCTGTGCCGCTAAAGCCCTGGCTGTAACCATCAGCTCCGCCGAATCCACTTCCAAAATGCGTCCGATAGCTCTTGCCGGACTGCTTCTGTCCGGATTTACCGTGAAACATGCCGCCGAACAAATCTCCAAACAGGTCATCCATATTTCCGCCCTCAAAGTGGAACGAATGGAATCCACCATTTTGTCCATAGCTACCCTGTGGGCCCGCACCGGCGCCACCTGCCCAACTTCCGTCAAACGCTGCGTGACCGTACTTATCATACTGCGCTTTCTGTTTCGGATCGCTCAGCACGCCATACGCCTCCGTAATCTCCTGAAAGCGCTGCTGCGCCGTCGGATCATCCTTATTCACATCCGGATGATATTTTTTTGCAAGTTTTCTATATGCTTTTTTTATCGCATCGGCATCGGCGCTTTTGGAAACGCCGAGCACTTCGTAATAATCTCTCTTTGCTGCCATTGTTGCCTCCATTCTGCAAGAGCGCAAACATCCCCGGATCACTTCCGGGGATGCCTCTTACCGGTTGTCGATCCGGTCATCATCTTTGTTCTACATGTAATATAACACTGATTCATAATGGTGTCAATGGAAGCCAGACAGTTCACAAAAATTTCACGCTTCTTTCAACGCGTTTAGCAGCCCTTCATAGGTTTCCAGTGCCGGAATCTGAGGATAATCTGCTTTGATCTGCTCTGTCGTGCGGAATAAAAATCCACTCTTTCCCGCTAAAATCATGCCGAGATCGTTATAGCTGTCTCCACTTGCGACCGTTTCAAAGCCGATCGACTGCAATGCCCGCACAGTTGTCAGTTTAGAATTTTCCACCCGCATCTTATAATCCGTGATCTCGCCGTCCTCTGCTACCACGAGGGAATTGCAAAAAATTGTCGGCCAGCCGAGCTTTTTCATCAGAGGCTGTGCGAATTCCGTAAAGGTATCGCTGATAATAATCACCTGCGCAAAGCTGCGCAGTTCATCCAGAAACTCCTTTGCCCCCGGAAGAGGGTCGATAGAGGCAATCGTCTCCTGTATTTCTTTCAGTCCGAGCCCGTGCTCTTTTAAAACAGAAAGGCGCCAACGCATCAGCTTATCATAATCAGGTTCGTCCCTCGTCGTTTTTTTCAGCTCCGGAATTTTGCTCGCCTCCGCAAAAGCGACCCAGATTTCCGGTACCAGAACTCCTTCCAGATCCAAGCAAATCAGTTTCATCTTTTTCCTCCATTCTGCCCATTTGCAGCATTTTTATTCTCTCTGCGATTATATCGTGAGCATAGCTCACTCAATAATTTCGCCGTTCGCGATGAGCAGGCTTCGCCTGTTCCCGCTCTCTTGCGCTCATTATAACACACGGCTTCTTAATTTTACGCGGTAAATTCTCCGTAGAGAATCGTCGATCCGCTCCTCACTCACCGTTCCATCCGCAACGGCATCCAAAACGCCCTGATATGCCTCTTCAAAATTCTCCGGCATCAAAACCATGTCCGCACCGGCTTTCAATGCCATAATCGCGGCAACGTCCGATTTATAATATTCGGTAATCGCTCCCATATTCATTGCATCGGTAATAATAATCCCCTGATAACCCAATTCGTTGCGCAGCACTCCCGTAATGATCTTTTCGGAAATGCTCGCAGGAAGCGAATCTCCATCTGTCAGGTTCGGTGCTGTGATATGCCCTACCATAATCATATCTGTGCCCGCTTCTATACCAGACTGAAACGGTAAAAATTCCTCTGCTTCCATCTCCTCTTTCGTCCGATCCGTCTGCGCCGCGCCGGTATGAGAATCCCCTGCTGTATCCCCGTGTCCCGGAAAATGCTTCAGGCAGGCGCTCACGCCGGTCTCCTGCAGCCCTGTCACCGCACTGGAAACCATCTGTGCCGCTACACCTGTATCCGATGAAAAGGCACGGTTTCCGATCACCGTATTGTCTACATTCGTCAGCACATCTGCAACCGGTGCAAAATCCACATTAAAACCATAAGAAGAAAGATAATTACCGATATTCTGATATGCATCGTATGCCGCCTGCGTATCTCCTGCCGCACCGATTTCCCCCATCGGTACGGTCTTATCCAGCTTTAAGGTGTCCGCAACGCGCGCAACCTTTCCGCCCTCTTCATCTACACCGAAAAACAGCGGAAACAGGCTGTAGGATGCTGTATTGGAAAGCATTTCTTTTAACTGGTCTTCCGACTGGATATTCTTCGCAAAATAAATCAGGCCGCCTACCGAATATTTTTCCAGGCTTTCTCTGGTCGCATCGCCCGCTGCCACAACCTGTGAAACTCCCGTCAGCTGCTCCGGCGTCACAAAAAAAAGTCCCGCCACTTTCTGCTCCAGCGTCATCCCTGCGAGTGTATCCTCTACCATATCGTTTAAAGCGTCCTCTTTTGTGTAAGTGCTCTCCGTTTCTTCCGTAGATTCCGTCTCAAACAGGGCCGCGACTGCCGCCTGCGCCTGCGCGGATTCTTCTACCCGGGACGCTTCCAAAAGCTCCTGTCTGGATTCCTCCCGCGCTGCCTGATGCTGTTTTACCGCACTGCCAGCTGCGTGAATACCAAAAAAGCAGCCCATCCCAACTGCAATCAAAACCACCGCCATGACACAATAAGAAATCAGCTGATTTCTGCGTCTGCGCCTTCTTCTGTTTTCTCTGTTCGTCTTTTTTTCTGACATCTCTGATACTGTTCCTTCCAAGCTCGTTTGTCTGCAGGATTCCCTTTTAGACTAACACAAACGGAAGCGGGTATCAATCATCTTTTTGATCAATACCCGCTTCTAAAATTCGCTATCCAATGGTCTAAACCTCCGTTTCTCTGTATCGTTCCAACTCTTCGGATTTTGTACCTGCGTACAGCTTCTTCTGTTGACATCCCTCAACGACTTTTCCGTTCCATCGTGTTTCCCTGTCGTCAAACAACATCTTTTCCGCATTCAAAATCGGATTATGTACTTGATGCAAACCATTTGCTTCGCGTTTCTTTAAAGTAATGGAATCTATGATTCCCTTTAAAGACTCCTTATGCAGTTTTTCCTGTGCTCTTTCATCCATTCTGATGTTTTCGATATCCGATCCGACAGGCTTTCTATTTCCGAATTAGAATGGAAAGCATTTGACTACTGAAAAGCTTCTGCCAGTTTCTTACATCTTCTGTCTGAAAAGAGTGAATGTTATACGGTTTCCGGTGGATTGTCCTCCTTTCTTTTTATTTTTGTTCTTTGTTTTCCTTGTTTGTAACTTCATTATATCCATCGAAAACCGTTCTGTCAATTATTTATCTGACGTTTTTTTAATTTTGTTATTTTTTTCTTTTTATTCTAATGTAAATTCTGTTTTATCTGTCTTTTTAAGCCGTTTTATCAGAATTGTCTGATTATTCGTTTCGAATTGCAGCCAGCGGGCTCAGCTTCATCGCTCGCTTTGACGGAAAATATCCTGCCGCCATGCCGATTACTACTGCAAAGATCACGGACGCCCCGGCAAGCCAAAGCGGAATATAGGACAGGCTCGACATATTTCCACTCGCCGCCACGACCTTATTGATGATCATGGAAATCAGATAGCTGATCCCCAGGCCGACGATGCCACCCACCAGACCGATATCTGCAGCCTCCATCAGAAACATTGCCTGAATATTTCGCATATCGCAGCCCAGCACCTTCATCACACCAATTTCCTTTGTCCGTTCATAGATGGACATCATCATCGTATTGGTAATGCCGATCGCTGCAACCAGAAGAGAAATCGCACCGATTCCACCCAGCATTGCCTGAATATTGGCATACTGCTTCTGTGTGGATTCAATCCATTCAATATTACTGCTTGCTTCATAGCCAAGTGCCTGAATCTGCTCCTGCACAGCAATCATATTGTCGATATCGTCCACATTGACCTTTAATACAGAGTAAAACAAATCCTTATACGGTTTTCCGTTGGATGTCGTAGGCTGTCCCGGAATCGCCTTGTTTCGAAAAACCCGTTTCAGCGTCGCCGTGAGCGCATCCAGATTGCAATACACATTGTAGCCGTTTGCACTATATCTGCCGTCTTCGCTTTGTTTTTCCACCCCCGCCGTCGGGATCAGGTATTTCTTCGGGGGAGGAGTCGTCGTCGAATCTCCGTCCCTGCCTGAGCTTCCGCTATTCTGGCTCGCATAATAGGCATCCTGATCAAAGATGAAAAAGACGCTGTCTTTCATAAAATCGACTGCAAATACTCCCTTATCATAATAGGGATATTCATAGGTTCTCGGATTATAAAAATCTGCAGCAACCCGATTTCCGTAAAAAAACTGCAGCTCCTTGTCATCCAACGGCAGCTTACCGTCTCCGATTTCTATATTTAACGCCTGCAGGCCTTCCGGCGTCATTCCCTGAATGGTCATATAGTCATCCACATACTGCCCATACTTTGCCACAATATTAAGCTGCAGCACCGGGTATACATTTTCGACATGGTCCAGACTTTCAAGCAGACTTACCGCTGCATCGTCCAGACGCATCACCTTATCCTTTGAGGACGAACTTCCGGAATCCGAAGAAAATGTCACAGACCCGCCTCCGCCGATGGAGTACGTGGTATAGGAGCTGCTATCTCCCCTGCCCTCCCGCACTTCGATCGTCGTAAGACCGCCGTACTGTTCAATATCTTCCATTGTCGCCTTGTTTAAGCCAAGTCCCAGCGAAACCATGACGACAATAGACGCCGTACCGATCACAACGCCAAGAATTGTCAGAAGCGTCCTCACTTTTCTTTTCCACAGATTTGCAGAGCTCATCCGCAGCAAATCAAGTATTCTCATATTCGTCTCCGTTTTGACAGCTAAGAAAACGCGAGCCAAACGTTTCGTCTGGCTCTTTGTTTTTCTTTATTCATGACAATAGAACGCTCGCAGAGCGTGCATTCTATTGTTGATCATCCTTCTGATTTAAGTCGAGCAAGTCCTCCTGCAGAAGCTTTGCCGCCTTTTTCTTTTTTCGAAGCTTCACGACAACGACTACAACAACAATTCCTGCAGCAACTGCTGCGATAATCCCGATAATCATGCCGATGTTTGAGGTCTTCTGCGGCTCTTCCTCCGGAATCATCATATCGGAGCCGTCATCAACCATCGGTTCCGAAACATACAGCTGCATATCAATCTCCTGACGTGTCTGGTTGCCCGCATCGTCTTCATAGGTCAGCACCGCTTTTACCGTTCCGTCGTCTGTCGTCGCAGCAATGCCGTTTACCATCGCATCGACATTTCCGGTGGCACCGGGCGCCAGGTTTCCGATAAACGTATCGCCGCCCTCAACGCTGTCCGCCTCAAACTTTACCTGAACGTTATACAGCGTCGTCTTACCGGTATTATAAATCTGGAACATGACATTGGACTGTTCCCCAACCATAATCGATGCCGGATTGATTTCGGGAGTGCTCGTGTCGTACTTTGCTTCCTGCTTGACCGGTACGGAAACCTTCGCTTCGTCCGTCAGATCCGCCTTTAAATCCGTATCATATTTCATCTTGACCGTTACAACATAAGGCTTCTGGGAAAGATCCGCCTTCGCCTGCATCTCAATTTTCAGATCCTGACTGCTGCCCGCCGGCATCCGATCCACATAGATCGAGCTGGATCCGGACGTCGGAAGGAACGACGCGTAGCTGTTTGTCACCTGTCCGCTGCTCGTTTCAGTTCCACCCTCCACGGCTTCCAGATCGAACAGCACGTTGCTGACTGCAGTATCCTGGGAAGTATTTTTGACATGAATCGTCAGGGTAAAAATGCTGCCCGCATACACTTCCGCCGGATCAGTTTCAAAGCCCGTCACAATAATTCTGGGCTGGGAAATCGTCGCAAGATCAGAAGATCCGATCCGTCCGCTGCCGGGTTTGCCCTGGCAGTATACATATACCGTAATCTCTGCCGGTTTCTCGCAGCGGATTTTGTTTTTGCTGTACCATACCTTAAAGGTCAGCGGATAATAACCGGTCAGGACGTCCTCTCTGGCGGTAAACGTCCAGGTCAGCTCTCTTCTGTTGAACACCGCTTCGTCATACAGCTTTGTGGCACAGCCCGGAATCTCGTTAAAGTTCTTCGTATATCCTGTGCTGTCTGGCTTAAATGGCCATTTCTGGATGTCGTTGGAAACCTCCGGCTCTACCAGAAGGTCTGTCAGCCATTCTTCACCGAGGTTGATGAGCGGCAGCACGATTTCCACACTCTGTCCATAGGAAACGCTCGGCGTCGTCCAGTTGTCCGCAACCGTCAGAAATTCCGTCGTCGTTGTCACACTTCCGCTTTTACCGATCGCTGTGTCCATCTCCGCTTTCACTTTTTCCACATAGCTCCACATCGCATCAGGCGTCATGTATTCCGAATTTGCGATGTAATATTGCCCACTGTACATGATATCGTCCAGATCATCGATGATGTACTGCTCCGGATTTTCCCGTTTAATCAGACTTTCCTTGTAGTTTTTCAACTCCACGGACGCTCTCCATCTATCATCATCCGTGATGTACTGTACCGAGTTTCCGCTTACCTCATCCGCATAAACCGGCATCGGAGTTTTGACAGCTGCTACCGCCGTCATGAAAATCAGTCCTGCTGTCAGTAATTTTTTGCACCAGCTTTTCATATGCTCGCCTCTTCCTCCCGTTTCTTTTCTTCCTTTTCCCGTTCTTCTTTGCTCTTTCCTGTCATATCGTCAATCCGGACAATTTTGCCGTCAATAATATGGAAAATACGGTCTGCAAAACTCGCCAGATGGTTGTCATGCGTAACCATCACGAGCGTCTGCTGTTTTTCGTGTACCACCTGCTGCATCAGCTCCATCACTTCTCTGGACGTATTGGAGTCAAGGTTTCCGGTCGGTTCGTCCGCAAAAATGATCTCCGGATCAACCACGAGTGCCCTCGCCACGCCGACTCTCTGCTGTTGTCCGCCGGACATCTGAGTCGGCCGGTGATTTTTGTATTTGCCGAGCTTTACCAGATCCAGAAGCGCCGACGCTTTTTTTAACCGCTTTGCCTTATCCACACCCTGAAATGTCAATGGCAGCGCCACGTTTTCCAGCGCTGTCATCGTCGAAAGCAGGTTAAAAGACTGAAAAATAAACCCGATATGCTCCCGTCTGAAACGAACCAGCTGGTTTTCTGTCTTGTTCTCGATATGTTCCCCCGCGATGACAATTTCGCCTTTTGTCGGCTTCTCCAACCCGGCGAGCATATTTAACAGCGTCGATTTGCCCGATCCGGACGTCCCGACGATGGCGCAGAATTCTCCTTTATAAATCGTGAAATCCACGCCGTTTAGGGCGCGCACTTTCGATTCGCCCACGCGGTAGATTTTATACAGATCCTTGACACAAATGACCGGTATTTTGTTATCTGCCATTTTCTGATTCCTTTCGCATTCGCCGCTATCCGCAGTACCACCTCGTAAACGCTTCGCGTTTCCTCGATCCCGCAGTACCACCTCGAAAACGCTTCGCGTTTCCTCGCTGCAGGGCATTCGCCCTGTCGGAAAAAAGAGAAGAGGCAACTCGTCTGCAAGCAGCCGGTTGCCTCTTCTCTTTTTTCCGGTACTGCTCATTGGTAATAGCATATCATATTTTATGTCGGAAATCTTTAAGATTATTTTAAGCTTTTTTCATAACCGAAACGAAGGTAAGATGTGTGTACATCCAGTCACCCATGATGCCCATGGTCTTGCCCTAAAAAAAGAATCCGGCGAAGCAGGATTCTCCGCCTGCGGC
>ERZ779894.3874-NODE-3874-length-11031-cov-6.445700_pt1 | contig 11031 bp, 14 predicted proteins | sample MGYA00511587_ERZ779894 | MGnify/ENA primary metagenome ERZ779894 (study PRJEB29588, sample SAMEA2160490) | human gut metagenome | biome: human gut; feature: human-associated habitat; material: faeces | place: Denmark | collected 2008/2010 ... | reverse complement strand
CGGCCAGGGATGCAGCATGGGCAAATTTGTTGTTGCTTCCGACGACAAAGGTATCGAAGGTGTATTTTGGATTCAGGTTTGCCATTTCCATGCTGGTATTATAATTAGTAGAAACAGGGACCTCTTTTTCTACATTTTGTATATCTTCCGGCAGGACGAACTTAATGTCGTAGTCGGACCCGGTCAGTTCTGAAATAGCAACTTTCAGTGGGAGGGCGTACTTTTTGCTGATATAGTTAAGTCCAACCTGCTGAGAAGGAACCAGTATGGTAACTACCTGGTCATCGATACTGTGAATCGTCAGCGGTTTTAACCAGGTTTTAAAAGAGACATCTGATAATTCGTGTTCTGTCTTTACTGTTTCCAATATTTCGTCCCATTTTTCGTAAATAATGTTCATGATTTCCTCCATAAGTGCAAGGCAGCTGATAGAACGAGCTACTTTCTCTACCATATCTTATAATAAAATGTGGATTTTAGCAACGACTAAATGTGGATAAGTCGATAAAAAAACAAAGGACAAATACTTATCCCGTGGATAAATAAAAAGGCAGCGGAAGTTATGCACATAGAAAAAGACAGAAAAACAGGGAATTATGGGAATTGTCCAAAATGTATACACATCAAATACAGTAGTTATCCACAAGTTATCCACATCGGGTGGATAACTTACGTAAACCATGTGTACAGTCGGTGTAAAGATGTGTGTAAGCGAATATGGGAATCAGCAGTGTTCTATCCAGGGCAGTATTATCTGTGGGAACAGCAGGAGCAGGAGATACTTGTTTTAGCGATAAATTGAAAAAAATCAGGAAAAAACTGAGTGAGTTACAAGCGAAGTTGCCTGTTGAACTGTCCAAGTTTTTCAGCTTGATAAAATTCCCCGCCAACCAAGAGTCTTTTGAATTCGCCTACTTCAAAACCCTTGCCGGCATATTGGAAACGTTTGCCGAGAAAGATGCAGAAATTGTAGTCCTGCGTGAAAAAGACACGACAAACTACAAAGAAATAATGCGACAGCAACTTCGCCTCTCCAATCCCCAAAATGACGAAGATATTTTTGAAGTTACGCTTCAAATATTTTCAAACGGAGTCAGAGACCATCGCTTTGCCAAAATTTCTTATGATTCTGAGGTCTTTTTCGTAGACAGGAACGACGGCGGTTTACTGACCGTTCCTATCCTGGCATAATAATGCAAATTACAAAAACCATTGCCTGTAAGACAATGGTTTTCTTTTTTTCTAAGCTGCAACGCTTCATAAACGGCATAGCTCCGCACCGTTTTATTTCGTAAATATATCTAGTCCGGCAAACATTTTATTAAGCTTCTGCTCATCAAACGGAAGATACTCCGCAATCGTAAAGCCCACAGTTTCGAAATTATTCGTAATGCAACAAAGAATTTCTGCAAGTTTCTCCATTGTCATTTTACCGCCCCCGGCACCGTCTCCGACCAAATCCGGATTGGCAAAATAAGTTGAATGGAACACGCGCTCGTCCAATACGTCAATGTCCAAATGAACCAAAACGCAATCAAACCTTTTCGCAAATGCGCGGATATCTTCTTCAGAAACAAACGCATCAGTCTGAACTTTATAATTTACCCCCGTATCATCCAAAAACTTTTTTTGATAATCATGCAGCCCCTGAAGACCTACATACAAAACATCGCTCGGCTTAAACCTCTCATTTTTCATCATATCAGAAAAAGCTCTGTCGCCATATCCCATTAACGCTCCCAAAACCATTGCATGAGCATTGGGGTAACCATTTTCCGCAGTAGAAACATCAGGATGAGCGTCAATCCAGATAATGCCTGCATTTTTATATTTTCCGTGCAAATAATCAAAAGGAGCCAGGGAGACCATACAATTACCGCCGATAGTGATTATTTTGTCAGGGTCTTCAGCTTCGATTTTTGCCATTGCATCCTTAATTCCCGCTAAAACCTCATCTTTAGCATAAATACCGTCTTTTATCTGTTTAACCGTACCGTCAGGAGGTGTAATTTCCACTTTGATTAAAGGCTGCTTATCATTTTCAGGTAAAATATGAGACAACAAATTTGCACCGAAATAATAAGTGTCCAAACCCCCGCTTACATAGTCTGGATATAATAACCGAATTGTTTTCATCTTTGCCCTTCCTCACAAATTTATTACCGATTATATAACAAACTAAATCTTAATCACCCAAAATACAATATCTTAAGTGACTGCCCGGTACAACGCACGAACCGTATATCCCTTATTCTATTTTATCAAAACAAATCCATGTTTTTGTATTGGCTGCCATTCTTCACCAAATTTACCAATTTTAAGGCCATTCCAAATTTCATACTTGCCAGATCCAAAGAATTCTAAAGCCTTTTCAGAAACAATTGAAAGAATTTTTTCTGATATATTATCAATAGGATAAAAACCGGATGTCTTATAAAAAACAATTCTCCCCGGTTTGATGTAGCCCCTTACTAAATTTTCAAATTCTTCAAAAGATATTCCGAAATCTTCTTGAAGATACACTCTATGCTCTCGGATATCTTTAATATTCACGACACATTTTCCATCACTCAGAATAGCAAATGCTATACGACTTTTATGAAACGTCCCAACTTCTTTCTGTTCTTTAGGTGTGAGTGTAATTTGTTTTCCGTTTATAATAGTCACTTCATTATAGTTCATATTGGATATCCTGAGTTCTAACCATTTATTTGTTAAACTTATAACGATTACTGCTATTTAGCAACAAACAATCATTCACCGCCCGGATTGACGAATGAATTTTCAGATACTAAGTGATTGATGTATAATAAAAAAAATTTTTTGACAGTTTTATCTTACATAACAGGAAACATAGGGCAAAATACACGAACTTTTTACATCTACCGCTGAACAGTATTTTTATGATATTCCCTAGCTTTTATAAAAATTTCGTTTCTAAACTTTAAACCATTAGCTTTCATCTTATCAAATACTGCCAAGGCTTTTTCTCTCGTTTGAGGATTATCATCTAGAATCAATTCCTCAAGCGGCGGCAATGCTATATGTTCACTATCTTGCTGCAACGAATTCTTTATCCCGTTTTGCAGAATATTCTTAGAAAACCACCCTAACAATCTCCCTTCTTTGGTTTGAGTTGCATCTTTATACTGCACATTATTATGTTCATCGCTATTAATCATAAATGGCCCTTCCTCATCAACCCACTTATATTTTTGCTTTATCATAAATAAATTACCTTGCTTCTTATTAAAAAAACAAGGTTCAAAATCAAACCAGCGGTTTTCTTTTATCTTTGTTTCATCCTTGTTTTCCTCAGCAGCAAATCGTTTACGCTCTTCGCATTTTCTATTCTCAATATAAACATCAAAAAAATTACCTTTCAGAGGCGTACTGGAATCATACACCGACTTAAAACTCACAAACTATGATTTAGATAATCCCAGAACACACGCCGGTGCGTGTGCCACAACAAGCATTTGAGATTGTATCTGCTTGCGCTCTTCATTGCTATATCCCAGCTCATTCATTTTGGCTTGCATTTTTTCTTCTAATTTCAAAGCCACATAAGCACCATGACAGTGAGCCACAATATTTAATTTTCTAATCCTCTTACAAGCTTCTTCCACAGATAATTTTTCTTTCCCATTTAATGAAGAAATTCTGGGAAGTATTGCCTTTTCAAATAAACTATCCACATATTGAGGATTATATTCGTCTATTGTCGCTTTTTGCACAATTTCATCTATTTTTGCCTGACTTATCAAAACCTCCGCACGGTGCTTAATATTAGAAATCTGCCTTGCTACAGTTTTTTTATGCCCATCAAAATTATACTTAATACTATATACGGGAATCTTAGCATCTATATCTGCCAATATTTCGTTTTCAATAATCTTAGCATACCCGTTCGCCGCTCGATCAGTATCTGTTCCATCTCCACCTAAATAAAGTACACAAACCTCATCCTCTGGTATGAAAGCAACTTTTACATAACCATAAGGATTAGCCTCGGTTTTATCTGTTCTCATGCCTATTTCTATTGATGACATTCCAACCTCCGAGCAGCAAAACTTATAGATTAAATAATAACATAAACGAATACCAAATACAAATTATTTTACCCATCTAAAGTAAAAAGCTATCCTGAAACCTAATAGAATTTCAACGGGCATAACTGCTTGTAAAACAACAAAATTTTAAAAAATAAAAATCCGTGCAACCAACGGAAATTATTTCCATCTGCACAACCTCACACAGACTCGCTTAAGCACCTGATATATAATAAAAAAAGCCGCTTTTAAGCGACTTTATCTTGAGTGGCAGGACACATAGTGCAATACACGAACTATATTCCTAGCAATGGTTAATTAAAACAATAACCTTTTCATTACATGTTCCCACATATCTAGTCTGTCTTTATCGGTACAATTTATATTTCCATCATCATCTACAAAATCAGCAAATAATTCATGCTCAACTAACATTTCTGCTGAAGCAATAATATCTGGATCCATTCCTATTTTATAACAATTCAATTTTAAAGCACCAATTTCTTGTTTTGCTTTTGATGAATGTAAAAAATCCTCCCAGTTTTTAAAATCACAAATTTTAGCAAGAATGTGTTGGGCATTCATTAATGTCAAATTATCACCTTTTATCTTATCTGCTTTGGCAAAAACATTTGTTATATCAAAATGTTCCTGAGATTCATCAAAAACAACTTTAGACTGATCAAAATCATTTTCTTTCATTAAATTATAATCTTTTAATAAAAGTTTGGCTTGTTTTTTGAAATAATCGACTGGTGTTTGACTAGATTTTTTGTTAATATCATCTACTGATAAATCATCTACATCATCTGGGATATTTTGAGTTTCAAATAAATAATGTTTATATAACTCAAGTTTTTCCTCATCATCAAGAGAAATATTATTATTTTGTTCTGTTTGCATTATCCAGAAAGTAGCATCCTCAAAATTGATAATATCATATTGAGAATTAATTTTATAGCTTCCCAATTTTAATTCGTATATTTCCTTTTGATATTTATTCACCTTGAGAATTTTGTCCCAAGAAGCCTCTAATATAACTGATATTAAATTTCTTGCATCTTCAATATTAAATTGAAAACTTTCATCATCATCGTAAATATCATAGGAAAGAAATATTTCTTCAATATCATAATGCTTTGGAGAATAATTATAAATATCTCCATCTTCACTTAAAAATCTTGTATTGAAATCTTCTAATAAATTTTTTGCATATTGTTCAAAAGTCATAACAATAACTCCTTAAATATAGCTAATCATCAAACATACGCATTCGCAAGCTAACAACTGACAATTAACTACGGGTTGTTATTATTTTCTTTTGAAGTTGGATGAATAAATCTTTGGGCGAATGACCATGCTTACCAACAAGCACAGAAACATTCTATAATCAATCAGAATAAAAAGTCAATTTATTTATACTTGAACTAACAATATTTTCTTCGTCACACCAAGAAATCGCTAGCAATTTATTTGCTTGGATTACAATAATATCATCACATTTTTTAATCTTGCAAAATTATAAAATTGCTCCTGGTTGACTAACATATAGTTTTTGTCCCGATATTTTTCATAAAATATACCAGGAAGTACTTTCTCCACAACCATTGCAAACTGCTGAAATACAGCATAGTATTTATCCCATTCTCCGTACTGTACTCGCCGCCACAAATTCGGATAATAACGAACCATGATTGATAAAGTATATAAAATCATTATTGCATAAATATCCCATTCATCATGCAATCCTTTTAATGGAACAAGAAGAGAGCTACCACAAAATGTACTCTTGTGAATATTCAAATGTTGCCACCAATAATCATCTTTATTTCCAGAATTATGTTTAACAAAAGCAGTATAAACTTTACAATCTTCTTGAGAAACACATTTGCTATGTTGCTCCAAGGGACCAATCAAAGCCTTTACCATCTCTATATTGCTTGAACGAGAATAGTCATATAATTTTATATATGTGCCTGTATTATTTGTTTCATAACAATCTGAGCTAGATAAAAAAGAACCTCCCATATGATTTAAATCATGATCATAAATGGGGGTAAAAAAACCTGTCTTATATTTAGTGCTTACGATTCTCATCAGGGATGATAATTCTGGAATACGGTTAAGTAAATCATCTAAAACAAAACAATAGTCATTTAATGTTTCTTTAGATTTAGCTATTTTTAATAGGAAACGATTCTATATCATACCCCCTAGTTTCTAACAATGCGGGGAATATCCCTTTCCCCTTTCCCAAAATACCTATATACAAATCATCTAAACTATAATCTACATCTGGTAAAACTGTATATAGACCATGCCCATTTTGAGTTATATTTTCAACCATTCTTAAACTGTCATATTTATCCGACGAAGAAAGGATTTCCGCTTCAACAAAAGATAGTACACCATAATACAAACTTAATAGTCTTTGGGTAAAATTTTGATTTGAGGCAGCATCAAAATAATCACATGCATTTTGGATTAAAAAAGAAACCCCTTTTGACTTTTCTTCAATATATACATCATCTCTGTCTGTAAACTTTTTAGAAATAAATTTTTTACAAATCTCAACACTTCTAAGCATTTTTATTATCATCCAAGCCTGCTCAGATGGTGTTTCAGCAACAAGACGGGCAATTTCTGAAATAGCTTTACTTTCATCGGGAGTATCAGTAACTATTTCAGTTGTTGACATTTCTGAAACCTCATGATTCCAATCTTTTAAAAGTGCTAAAAAATGACATCGAGCCATAATAGGCTTCTTAAAATTTTTAGTAAAAGGACTATCTTTGTCAAAAGAACCGTTAATCAAACAAGCATCCGCTTCCCGTTCAATCCGTGAAAAAACCTCTTGTTTAGTTCCTTGAGTATATATAAGAGCAACTCTTTTTATTATTGAGTACTTTTCAAGCTTAACGAGTAAATATTCACCATCTTCTTCCCGTTTTTCGATTTCATACCCCCACTGATGGCTTTTTAATAGAGGCGACACATCTCCATTAAAATCCCTGTCTAAAATGTTCATTCTCAAACTTTTACCACCATCATCAACATACATAACAAACAACCATCTAAAAGTAATTTAACATATTTACATTTTAATAAAAAAAAGACAGCATTCAAGATAAATAAGGATTTTTAAGCAAAATATCAAAAAACTAACAATCTACCATTTCAAACTCCTCTAAATTATCGACAGCGACTTGAGGCCAATCTCGACAATCTTTACAGGCAATCAGCTTATCAAACGGGGCTTTGAGCTTATATTCCAATCTCTTACCATTAAGTTTGCAGTCCATAATAAGTAACAGCAACACCTGATTTTGTTTATCCGGAGTAGCCTTACCAAAAATATCAGAAATATTTATCTCTATAAAAACAACCTGTGTAACTTCCCCAAAAGCACTCATTAATGCAACCTCACACAGACTCGCTTAAGCACCTGATATATAATAAAAAAAGCCGCTTTTCAGCGACTTTATCTTGAGTGGCAGCGCAAACTTTATGACCTTAGGAAAAAATACGCCGATGAATTAACCGAATTGTACCCTATTGTTCAAAGTTTGGAGAACGATCCTCAGGTTCAAAAAATTCTAAAAATAAACTGACCTCAATATTTTTATTATATAACCAACCGCAGAAGGAAATAATAAAAATGATTAAGGACTTTTATATTTGTCTGGACAATACGGCACTAAATTATGCACTAAAGCATTTCAGCAATCCGTTTACACGGATAATGCGTTGTTATACAGGGCTTGAAGTTGAAATGATTGTCAAGACAATGGAAGCAAACAAAAGCAAAAATTTCTATACGCTCCGGGCAATGCAAAATAAGATACTAAAGGCCACGATTAAAAACCTTGAAGTATTAGGTGCTATTTTTGAAAGAGCGGATAGAGATGAAAATTAATGACTATAACGTCATATAAATTTTTTCCGTTTTCCCGTTTCTTTCAGTACCTGTAGGTCTTTTAATTCCTACATATGGTTTGCAGATAATATTAAAGATTGAATCATTCGTAAGAATATCTTTATCATCGGACGTTTCTTCGGGAGCATCTACTATTTCAATATCTAAGTTGTTTTTTCTTTGCGAAACTAAATATTTTTGCCCCTTTATATAATTTTCAGCAGCTAAAGCAATATTAAAAGCCGCTCCCCTATCGAAACTAAATTCAGATTGGGAAATATGAGTTGTGAAAACAAAATTCATTTTGACTCTGTTCTGACAAACGGTGTTAAGTATTTGCTCCTATATTAGGCAGAATATTATGTAAAAGTCAAAATAAAAGGGCTTGCAATTTTTAGCAACCCCTTGATTTTACTTAGCTGGATAATCTAGCCGATATTTGAACAAAATATCCCGAAGAGTTGCTAAAAATTCATGAGCAAGCAAAAGAGTTAGAATTTACTAAAACCCATGACTAAGCAAATATTCAATATATTTTTCCAACCCCATTTTCGAAAGATATTTTAAAAATACATCTCTTGGTGGAGTATTAGCCATATAGGATTTACCAGAACCAGCATACAAACCACCGCCAGGACCAGTATATAAACCTCCTCCTGGCCCCGTATACAAACCGCCACCAGGGCCGGTATATAAACCTCCTCCAGGCCCTGTATACAGTCCTCCACCTATCCCTGTATATAAACCACCACCTGGTCCCGTATACAAACCACCTCCAGGTCCTGTATATAAACCTCCTCCTGGTCCGGTATATGCACCACCGCCAGGACCAGTATATAATCCACCTCCAGGACCAGTGTATAAACCACCTCCTGGTCCAGTATATCTATTTCTTGGCCACATAGTTTAATTCCTTATTCTCAATATCTTAAATGGGTGCCCAACTCAAATTGGGCACCCTTACTCTTATCTTTTCTTAGAAGGTTTCTGACTCAATGCAGAACCTGCTGCAGTTTTGCTGGTACTGCTAAAGCGACCATCGCGAAGAACTTTTGATGCAGCGGAAGCTGCTTTAGCACTGGTTACTTTACAAGTTTTAGAACACTTACTCATTTTTTATTTCCTTTCATATGGAGAAGGTAGGTAGGAGGACTTGCGCCCTCCAACCAAGATACTACCTGTCAGGAACTAAAATGCGAAAAGCTTTCTTACCATAGTCCCTAGCATACAAAATCATACCATTTTTAAGGCGGATTTTTGCTGTATAGAGCCAGCGGTAACCGACAGGAGTATCATCACGACAACTATTTGTCATGTTATTTCTCCTAGTTAAGAGCCAAAAATTAGTTGATTTTTAATAAATAGGACTGTAGAATAAAAATTGCTAGATTTAGAAACTACAGTTTCTATTTACCAAAAGGGGAAAAGCTGGCTCTGTCTGGCTTTTCCTCAAAACTTTTAAATTAACTCATAAACCCCCTTCTTATTTTCCACACTCTTGATTGAAGGATTATCTTCCTTTGACATATTATATGCCTTAAGAGTAACCTGCCGTTTTGTCTTTTTGCCATCTTCTTCATCTTTATATTTGCGATAAAAACCCACAGTAAGCTCATCAACCGAAAGTGGCCGCCCTGCAAGCTTCAGAAGCTCAACAATTCTTTTTGCAAATACGTCTGTGTTTATACCTTCTGCTATATCCGCAGGTATGTCATCTATAGAAAACAAATCAAAAATATCTTTTTCTTCATTCTCTTTATCAGTCGCCAGCAAATCGCTCATTGTTTAACCTTTCACAAACAGACTCGTTTATAGCAATAAAGTTAGCATCATACACAAGATATGTCAATTCAAAATTATTCTGAATCAGTTTTTTTTTATTTTTTAATCACAGAGCACACGACCAATTCGTCTATCAACAAACCCAAATTAACCGACAGCTCAAAATATGCTTTTCTACATTATTAGCGGGCAATACATTTAGATGTTCTTATTTTATTCTAATCATTGAAATACAATGAGTTATTTTCGTAAAATTTTCAAATACAAATTTAAAACGCAAATAACACGTATGAAAAAACATATTTTGTGTAAACCAAAATGGTAATCTTACGAAAATCGTAATTATAAAAAAAATTAATAAAGCGTTAATTTTTGGACTCTTGCTGAATAATATCCACAGCTTTTTAACCGATAACCAAAAAAGTTTTAGAATCTCCAAACCGCACTAATTTTTTATGAACCCAATAAGGTTGTTGATAATGAAATTAGATAAGAAAAGTGATACAGATTCTTTTGAGAGACAAATTCACAACTTAATTTTTCTAAACCATCTCCACAATTTTCTTCTGGGCGGCGGTGTTGTATTCAATATAGCGTTGGGTGGTAGCAAGGGTGGAATGTCCGGCCAGCATGCGGATGTCGTTTAATGTTCCGCCGGCACGGCTGATATTTTTTGCGGCGGTGGTGATAAAGGTTCTGCGACCGCTATGCGAGGAGCAACCTTCAAAACCAATTTCTTTATATAAGTTATAAAAGAAATTGACGATTGCCTGTGGACTGGTTTTGTTGTCGCGTTCTGTCGTAATAATCCGGTTTGTCAAAACAAAGTGCTCATCCTTCTGCTGCTTGCTTAGTAGTTTCGCTAATAAAACGGCTAAATCTTTATGCAGAGGAATAATCCGGCCGGATTGCTTGCCCTTGGATGCCTTATTAATAAGGTTAATTTCGCGGCTCAAGTTTCCTTCCGAGTCGCAAACCATCAACCAGCTTAAATTTGCTATTTCTTTTGCCCGCAATCCGGCCTTGTAACTAAGCATAAAAATAATTTTGTTGCGGAGCGGATATCGCGTCCGTTCCAGATAGCTCAATGCCAGTTCCTGTTGTTTGGGTGTCAGAATTTTTGCCTGTTTGTTAAGTGCCATTTTTACCTTAAACTCATTATACTATTGAATCTATGTGATAAATTATAATGAGTATAAAATAAAAGTCCAGGCTCAAAGTCTTACAACGCTTGAAAAATAAGGACTCATTATAAAACTTAGATTATATAATGAGTTTATC
>ERZ779894.3867-NODE-3867-length-11046-cov-3.563370_pt1 | contig 11046 bp, 8 predicted proteins | sample MGYA00511587_ERZ779894 | MGnify/ENA primary metagenome ERZ779894 (study PRJEB29588, sample SAMEA2160490) | human gut metagenome | biome: human gut; feature: human-associated habitat; material: faeces | place: Denmark | collected 2008/2010 ... | reverse complement strand
AGAACTGGAATATTTTATGATTGATGGAGAATTCGGAGGAAATCAGGACTGGTTCACGAATATTGTTATGAATGTTGGTGGATGTGGAGCTGCAACGGCATGTGACAGCTGTATTTATCTGGCAAAATATAAGGGAATGAAAAAATTATATCCGTTCGATCTTGAACAGATGGATAAAGAAGCATACAAAAAATTCAGTCAGATTATGAAACCATACATCCGTCCAAGAGTTCAGGGTGTAAAAAAGCCGGAATGGTATATTGAAGGTCTGGCAAAATATATTTCAGATGTGAATGAAAAATATGGAACGGATTATCAGATTGATATGGAAAAATTCGACGGGACAGGTACTGCGGAAGAGGCAGAGAAGATCATATGCGAACAGATTGATAAGGGACTTCCGGTACCATATCTGATGTTGAGACATTTGAATGTTGAAAAGTACAAAGATTTCATCTGGCACTGGTTTCTTGTGGTCGGATATGAAAAGAATGAACAGGGTATGTGGATCGATGTGGCTACTTACGGGGAAAAAGTCAGACTGGATCTAATGGAGTTGTGGAAAACGGGCTGTGAAGAAAAAGGTGGAATCGTAATATATGAGTTGAAAAATACGGAGGTGCAGAGCAAAAACGAATAATTAAAATAAAAATGACCATATTTCATATTTTTAACACAAATTCTTGTTAAAATATTTATAACTGTGAAAAAATAATAAGAAAGTGGGATAGAAAAAGTGAAAAAGCGAATCATGACTGCAGGAATGTTGGCTATGATACTTGCGATGGGAATGACAGCGTGTGCAAATGCAGACACGAAAGAGAAGAGCACAACGAAGAAAGAACAGGTTTCAGAGTCTGATGAAAAGAAAGAACAGAAAAAGTCAGATAATGAAGCATATGTAATGAATGAAAAACAGAAAAAAATCTACGAGAAGATCAAAAAAACATACAATGCAGAAGAACAGCAGAAAATAGCGGACGAACTGGAAAAGAAAAAAGAATCTCAGGAGTATACACTGAGTAATATGCTGATCGAATACAATCCTTTTGGAACCAATACACAGTCATTGTATGTTTATTTTGAGACAGATTCGGCGGTGAAAGTTTCTTATACGATTCATGTAAAGGAAGATGATATTGCCGACTTTAGCAGAAATGTATATCAGGATGAAGAGTATCAGAAAGAGCATGAATTTCAGGTGATCGGTCTGATCCCGGATACGGAGAATACGATTACATTCTATATAACGAATGAAGACGGTTCTACGGATACGAAGGAAATCGTATATGAGATGGGAAGTCTGTATGGAGAAGAGGCAGTACAGCTTGATACGGATGTAAAACAAAGTGCGGACAAGTTAGAAGACGGGCTGTATGTGGTACTTGGAAATGACAGTACTTCTATGGATTTTATGTATTATTATGACAATAACGGAGTCTTAAGAGGAGAAGTTCCTCTTCTGGGATACCGAAGTCACAGGCTTATCTTTGACGAGAATTCGATGTATTACAGTATTTCCGAAAAGAAGATGGCACAGGTGAACCGTCTTGGGCAGGTAACAAAGGTATATGATCTTGGCAATTACAAATTGCACCATGATTATGTGTTTGATGAAAATGGAAATATGTTGATTCTTGCAACTGATACGACGCAGGACAGCGTGGGAGACATCGTGTTGAAACTGGATGTAAATTCCGGTGAGGTGACAGAGGTACTGGATCTGGGAGATCTGTTTGGCGAATATAAAAAGACCTGTGTGAAAAATTCTTCCGATGAACTGGACTGGATGCATATCAACACGATTCAGTATATAGGAAATGGGTCAGTACTTTTAAGTTCAAGAGAGACGTCAACAATCATCAAAGTAGATAATATCTATGACGGGCCGGTGGTTTCTTATATGATCGGTGAAAAAGATTTCTGGAAAGATACTTCTTATGTAAGTCTTCTGCTGAATAAGAAAGGAGATTTTACAATACAGGGTGGCCAGCATACGATCACATATGAGACAGATGAAAGCCTTGCGGACGGGCAGTATTATCTGTATATGTTTGATAATAATATTGGAATCAGTGAGACAAGACCGGATTATGACTGGTCGTCGATAGGTCTGAAAGTAAGTTCTGCGGTTGACGGAAAGAATTCCAAGTATTACAAATATCTGGTGGATGAAAATGAAGGTACATTTGAACTTGTAGATTCGTTTAAAGTACCTTATTCCGGATATGTCAGCAGTGCGCAGGAAACAGGAGATAATGTACTTGTAGATTCGGGATTAAAGGGGACTTTTACAGAGTATGATGCAGATCATAAAGCAATTGTAACTTATAAGATGGATTATGAGAAATTTATTTATCGTGTATTCAAATACAAGTTTGATGGATTTTATTTTGAAAAAAGTGAATAATCCATAAAAATGATATAGAAGTCTTTACGGATAAGGATTTATCCGCTAAAATGGAAGCGTCGGTTTTGCCGGCGCTTTTGTAATGCTATGCGTTCATAAGGAGCTGCCAGTGGCAGGTCCTGTAGATAACAAAAAGAAAAGAGGAAAATAAAATGACAAATCCAATCGTAACAATTGAGATGGAAAATGGAGATATTATGAAAGCAGAACTGTACCCGGAAGTTGCTCCGAATACAGTTAATAATTTTGTTTCACTGGTGAAGAAAGGTTATTATGACGGACTGATCTTTCACCGTGTCATCAATGGATTTATGATCCAGGGAGGATGCCCGGACGGAACAGGAATGGGAGGCCCGGGATACACAATTAAAGGAGAGTTTGCTCAGAACGGTTTCGCAAATAATCTTGCACATACAGAAGGTGTACTTTCTATGGCAAGAGCTATGCATCCGGATTCAGCAGGTTCACAGTTCTTTATCATGCATAAAGCTGCACCACATCTGGACGGTGCATATGCTGCATTTGGTAAGATCATCGAAGGAATGGATATTGTAAATAAGATTGCTGAGACAGATACAGACTACAGTGACAGACCGCTTGATGAGCAGAAGATGAAAAAAGTAACCGTTGATACAATGGGAACAGAGTATCCGGAACCGGAAAAAGCATAAGAAAAACATAAAAAAAAGAAACGAAACAGCAGAATCATAGCAACTTCCAACACATATGACGCGGAGGAAAATAAAAGATGGAAATGATCCAGACAGAAAAATTAGTATATGAATATGAAAAACGTGATGAAGAAGGCAATGTGATTGGAACATCGCGTGCTATTGATGAAGTGGATATTGAAGCAAAAGAAGGACAGTTTATAGCAGTTCTCGGACACAATGGTTCCGGTAAATCAACGCTTGCGAAGCATTTAAACGCAATTTTAGTTCCGACAGAAGGTTCCGTATGGGTGAATGGAAAGAATACAAGTAATCCAGAAGAACTCTGGGACGTAAGACAGTCGGCAGGAATGGTGTTTCAGAATCCGGATAATCAGATCATCGGTACTGTAGTAGAAGAAGATGTAGGATTTGGTCCGGAAAATCTGGGAGTTCCGACAGATGAGATCTGGCAGCGTGTAGAAGAAAGCCTGAAAGCAGTTGGAATGATCGAGTACAGACATCATTCTCCGAATAAGCTTTCCGGTGGACAGAAGCAGAGGGTTGCAATTGCAGGGGTTGTAGCAATGGAACCCAAATGCATCGTTATGGATGAGCCAACGGCGATGCTTGATCCGGTTGGAAGAAAAGAAGTCTTAAAGACGGTCCACAAACTCAGAAAACAGAAGAATGTTACAGTAATTCTGATCACGCATTATATGGAAGAAGTAGTAGATGCGGATAAGATCTTTGTAATGGATCACGGCAAAGTTGTGATGGAGGGAACTCCGAAAGAGATATTCTCAAGGGTGGATGAGCTTAAGAGCTATCGCCTGGATGTACCACAGGTGACAATCCTGGCAGATGAACTTCGAAAACGTGGACTGGATATTCCAAAAGGAATCTTAAGAAAAGAAGAACTGGTAGAAGCAATTACGCATTTACAACAATAGAACATTTGATGTGAGAAATGGTGAGAAGAAATGACAGACATTGCAATTAAGATAGAACATTTGAATTATGTATACAGTCCCGGGACTGCATACGAAAAACATGCACTCAAAGACATTTGCCTGGAGATTCCACACGGTGAATTTGTGGGAATCATCGGTCATACCGGATCGGGGAAATCGACTCTGATCCAGCATCTGAACGGACTTGTGAAAGCAACGGACGGTGCGCTGTATTATAATGGAGAGAACATTTACCAAAATGGATATGATATGCGTGCACTCCGTAATCAGGTAGGACTGGTGTTCCAGTATCCGGAGTATCAGTTGTTCGAGATTGACGTACTGACAGATGTGTGCTTTGGACCGAAAAACCAGGGGCTGAGCAAAGAAGAGTGTGAAAAGCGTGCGTTGGAAGCACTGAAACTGGTAGGATTGAAAGAAAAATATTATAAATCTTCTCCGTTCGAGCTCTCGGGCGGTCAGAAACGAAGAGTAGCGATCGCAGGAGTTCTGGCAATGCGTCCGAAAGTGCTGGTTCTTGACGAGCCGACGGCGGGACTTGATCCAAAGGGAAGAGATGACATTCTGGATCAGATCGCATACCTGCATAAGCAGAGTGATATGACGGTCATTCTGGTATCACATAGTATGGAAGATATTGCAAGATATGCAGACCGGATCATTGTGATGAACAAAGGGTCTGTAATGTATAATGGTGCGCCGAAAGAGGTATTTGCACATTATCAGGAACTGGAAAAAATCGGACTTGCAGCTCCGCAGGTGACGTATATCATGCATGATCTGAAAGAAAAAGGTTTACCAGTCAAGGTAAATGTAACGACTGTAGAAGAAGCGGCAGATGAGATTATGCAGGCACTGGAGAAGAAGATATGATAAGAGATATTACAATCGGACAATATTATCCGGCAAAGAGTGTATTACACAGATTAGATCCAAGAGTGAAACTGGTGGGGACGCTGTTATATCTGATTTCATTGTTTTTATTCAACAGCATTCCGGGATATGTGATGACAACATTGTTCCTGATCATTATTATTAAAATGTCAAGAGTTCCGTTTTCCTTTATTGTAAGGGGATTGAAACCAGTCATCATGCTTCTGATGATTACAGTGTTGTTCAATCTGTTTCTTACAAGAGACGGGGCAGTACTGTTTCACGCGTGGATCTTCACGATTACAGAAGGGGGATTAAGGACTGCGGTATATATGGCAATTCGTCTGATCTACCTGATCATCGGCTCGTCGCTTATGACATTTACAACGACTCCGAACGAGCTGACAGATGGAATCGAAGAGTTACTTGGACCACTGAACAAGATCCATGTTCCGGTACATGAGATTGCGATGATCATGTCGATTGCACTCCGCTTTATTCCAATCCTTCTGGAAGAGACCGATAAGATCATGAAAGCACAGATCGCAAGAGGAGCTGATCTGGAAAGCGGTAATATGATTCAGAAAGCAAAGAGTATGATACCGATTCTGGTTCCGTTGTTCGTATCGGCATTCCGAAGAGCCAATGATCTGGCAATGGCGATGGAAGCGAGATGTTACCGTGGCGGCGAAGGACGCACAAAGATGAAACCGTTAAAATATCATAAAGAAGACAGAATGGCATATATTACTGTAATTGCTTATGTGATTTTGGTGGTGGTGATCGGAAGATGCGTGCCGGTGCATATTTGGGTGTTTTAAAATGTATACAGGGACGGAGGAATTAAAAAACCTCCGTCCCAAATTTATGTAATCTTGTTACTAAAAAATAATTGTATCAGATTGTGTGGAGGTCATCATGAAAAGAATCAGAATATTCGTAGCATATGATGGAACTAATTACTGCGGCTGGCAGGTCCAGCCAAATGGAGTTACGATTGAAGAAAAACTGAATAAATCATTAGCAAGACTTACCGGGGAAGAAATCAGAATTATCGGGGCAAGCAGGACTGATTCAGGGGTACACGCACTGGGAAATGTAGCGGTATTCGATACAGAATCTTCCATTCCGCCTGAGAGATTTGCGTATGCATTGAACCAGAGGCTTCCGGAAGATATTGTAGTAGTAAGGTCCGATGAAGTTCCGGCAGACTGGCATCCGAGATATCAGGAGAATATTTCAAAGACTTATGAATATCATATATACAATGCGGCGGTACCAAATCCGTTAAAGACAAGATATTGTACGTTCGTATCGTTTCCAATGGATGTTGAGGCTATGCGTGCCGGTGCAAAATATTTGGTTGGAGAACATGATTTTGTAAGCTTCTGTAATATCAGAACGAATACGCAGGATACCGTCCGGACGGTGTATGATTTGATAATTGAGAAAAAAGGCGATGAAATCGTGCTTCGTATTACAGGAAATGGTTTCCTTTATAATATGGTTCGTATTATTGCGGGAGTCCTGATCCGCGTTGGCAGAGGATTCTATACTCCGGAAAAGGTAAAGGAAATTCTGGATGCAAAAGTTCATACTTCAGAGGGAGCGACGGCACCACCGAATGGGCTTGTGCTTATGAAGATAGATTATAATTAATCTTCTATACAAGAAAGTTATTGGTAAAAATAGATTATAAATAATCAATGAAAGGTCGGAAATTTGGACAATACACAGAAAATAATCGGAATAACGTACAAAAATAAAAAATAATGCCATCAAAAGTTAAGAATATGTTAAGATATACCTGTCTGACATGAATTTGACAAAGTCGGACGGAAGGAGAGAATTTATGGAAATGTTATTGTACCTTGTTCCGGTATTTGGAATTCTTGGACTTCTTTTTGCAGCTTATCTGGCAGCAAGAGTAGGAAGACAGGACGCCGGAAACGACAGAATGAAAGAAATTGCCGCTGCTATCAGTGACGGTGCGCAGGCATTTCTGACAGCAGAGTATAAGATTCTGATCATCTTCGTTGCTGTATTATTTATACTCATCGGAGTAGGAATCGGGAACTGGATCACTGCTGTATGCTTCGTAGTAGGAGCTCTGTTCTCTACGCTTGCAGGTTACTGTGGAATGAAAGTAGCTACTAAGGCAAATGTAAGAACTGCAAATGCAGCAAAAGAAAAAGGAATGAACAAAGCACTCTCAATTGCATTCTCCGGTGGAGCTGTAATGGGTATGTGTGTAGCTGGTTTTGGTGTGTTTGGTGTCAGCATGATTTACATTCTGACTAAAAACGTTGATATTATTACAGGATTTAGTTTAGGAGCTTCTTCAATCGCTCTGTTTGCCCGTGTTGGTGGTGGTATCTATACAAAAGCTGCTGACGTAGGAGCTGACCTTGTAGGTAAAGTTGAGGCTGGTATTCCGGAGGATGATCCTCGTAACCCGGCTGTTATCGCTGATAACGTAGGTGACAACGTAGGTGACGTTGCAGGTATGGGAGCAGACCTTTTTGAGTCTTATGTAGGAGCACTCGTTTCTGCACTGACACTTGGAATCGTGTATTATAAAGCTGAGGGAGCAATCTTCCCGCTTCTGATCGCAGGACTCGGACTGGTTGCATCTATCCTTGGAACATTCTTTGTAAAAGGTGATGAGAATTCAAATCCACACAAAGCATTAAAGACTGGTTCTTATGTAGCAAGTGCACTGGTACTGATCGTATCTTGTGTACTCAGTAAAGTATTCTTCGGAGACTTTAAGGCAGCAATCGCTATCGTAGCTGGTCTGATCGTAGGACTTCTGATCGGTATCATCACAGAAGTATATACGTCCGGAGATTACAAATCAGTAAAAGAAATCGCAGAACAGTCAGAGACTGGATCTGCAACAACCATCATCAGTGGTCTCGCAGTAGGTATGAAATCTACAGCAATCCCGATCCTTTTGATCTGCGTTGGTATCTTTATTGCTTACCAGACATGCGGACTTTACGGTATCGCGCTTGCCGCTGTAGGAATGCTTTCTACAACAGCCATCACAGTAGCTGTAGATGCTTATGGACCGATCGCTGACAATGCCGGTGGTATTGCAGAGATGTCCGAGCTTGATCCACACGTTCGTCAGATCACTGACAAACTGGATGCCGTTGGTAACACAACAGCAGCTATGGGTAAAGGTTTTGCTATCGGATCTGCAGCCCTGACAGCACTTGCTCTGTTCGTATCTTACGCAGAAGCAGTACATCTTAAGTCAATTGATATCCTTGACTCACGTGTAATCATCGGAATGCTGATCGGTGGAATGCTTCCGTTCTTGTTCTCAGCTATGACAATGTCATCTGTATCAAGAGCAGCATACCAGATGATCGAAGAAGTAAGACGTCAGTTCAAGACAATGCCTGGAATCATGAAGGGTACAGAAAAACCAGATTACAAGTCATGCGTTGCAATCTCAACAACAGCAGCATTAAAAGAAATGCTGGTTCCTGGTGTCATGGCAGTACTTGCACCGCTGGTAGTCGGAATCCTTCTTGGACCTTCTGCACTTGGCGGACTTCTTGCAGGAGCACTTGTAACAGGTGTTATGATGGCAATCTTCATGTCTAATGCAGGTGGAGCATGGGATAACGCTAAGAAATACATTGAAGATGGAAACCACGGTGGAAAAGGAAGCGAGGCTCATAAAGCAGCTGTAGTTGGAGACACTGTAGGTGATCCGTTCAAAGATACATCAGGACCATCTATCAACATCCTGATCAAACTGATGACAGTTGTATCACTGGTATTTGCACCACTGTTCCTGTCAATCGGCGGATTATTATAAGAACATTTTAGAATAATCATAAAAAGCAGACGATATCTGTACCATCCGGTACAGATATCGTTTTTTTACTCTACTATGTGTACAAGAAGAAATTGTCTGCAATCAAAATATCTATAATGAGCAGCAGAGTTTGCGGGTGATTTATAAAAAGTTGAGAAAAATATTAGAATTGGGGGACTGGCAACCACCCGCTGTTTGTGATAATATATGTGTCGGGACTTTTATTAATTTTGAAAATAGATAGAAAAGAGGCAATAAACATGACAAAAGTAGATATTATTTCAGGATTTCTCGGAGCAGGAAAAACTACATTTATCAAAAAGCTGCTCAGTGATGTATGGGCAGGAGAGAAACTTGTGCTGATCGAGAATGAATTTGGCGAGATCGGTATCGATGGCGGATTCTTAAAAGATGCAGGAATCGAGATTACAGAGATGAACTCAGGATGCATCTGCTGTACACTGGTTGGTGACTTCAGCAAAGCTCTGGTAAAAGAATTAGATGAGTATCATCCGGACCGTGTAATCATTGAGCCATCAGGAGTTGGAAAATTATCTGACGTAGCAAGAGCAATTGAAGCTGTAGAAAAAGATGCGGACATTGAAATTGACGGAAGAATCACAGTTGTAGATGGTAAAAAGGCAAAAATGTACATGAAGAACTTTGGAGAATTCTTCAAAGATCAGGTAGAGCATGCGTCAACAATCGTAGTAAGCCGTACACAGATGATGACAGATGAAAAAGTAGAAGAATGCGTACACACACTTCGTGAAGAAAATGCAGAAGCAACGATTATCTCTACACCATGGGATGAGCTTGGCAAAGAAGCAATCAGTCATGCACTGACAAAGGGTGCTGAGATTGAGAGCCTGTTTGAAGATCATGAAGATCACGATCATGATCACGACCATTGTGACCACGATCACCATGACCATCACGATCACGACCATTGTGACCATGATCACCATGACCACGATCATGATCACTGCGATCACGATCATCATGACCACGATCATCATGACCATGATCACGATTGCTGCTGTGGACACGATCACGATCATCACCACCATCATCATGCAGATGATGTGTTTACAAGCTGGGGCAAAGAGACTGTTCATAAATATACCGAAGAAGAACTGGATTATCTGCTGAAGGCACTGTCAGAGACAACATCTTACGGAACAATTCTTCGTTCCAAAGGTATTATCCAGATGACAGACGGATCATGGAAACAGTTCGACTTAGTACCGGAAGAGTACGAAGTAAGAGAAGGACAGCCGGACTACACAGGACGTATCTGTGTAATCGGAACAGACCTGAAAGAGGACGACCTTCTGAAATTATTCCACGTATAGGATACTAATAATTGGCTCCATATTATTATGGAGCCAAAAATCACAATATAACCATAAAAGAAAGAGGTGCGAGTATGGCAACACCTATGTTTATCGTTACGGGATTCTTAGACAGTGGTAAGACAACCATGATCAAGGATACCCTGATGGAACAGGAATGGATTGAACCGGGACTTACACTGTTACTTCTCTGTGAAGAAGGAGAAGAAGAGTATCCGGAAGAATATTTAAAAGAAAAAAATATGGCAGTTCTGAAAATCGAAGAATTTGACCAGTTGAACACTGTATTTTTCAAAAACTGTGAAAGGAACTATCATCCGGCACAGATTATCATCGAGTACAATGGAATGTGGAAGCTGGAGGATCTGCTTTCAATCAGATACCCGAGAAGTTTTGAACTTCAGGGAGTATACTCTACCGTAAATGGTACAACACTGGATATGTATCTGATGAATATGAGAAATATGCTGATGGAACAGCTCACAGAGTCTGAGCTGATCGTTGTTAACAGATGTGCAGATGGTGTTAACAGATCCGGATTCAGACGTGCACTGAAGGTACAGAATCCGATGGCACAGCTGATCTTTGAAGATATGCAAGGCAAGATCATCGAGCCATCCGAAGAAGATCTCCCATATGATGTAAAAGGAGACAAGATCGTACTGGATGATGTTGATTTTGGTGTGTGGTATGTGGATGCATATGATCATCCGGAATTATATCTGCATAAAGAAATCGACTTCAAAGGACAGATCTTCCGCCCGAAGGGAATGCCGGACAATATGTTCGTTCCGGTCAGAGAGATCATGACATGCTGCGCGGAAGATGTACGTTATTACGGATATCCATGCAAAGCAGAAAAGAAGATTGATGTAAAAGCAAAATCCTGGATGCAGATCCGTGCAAGGTTCGAGTACGAGGCAGTAAGTTCCTTTGGAAACAAACAGCC
>ERZ779894.3866-NODE-3866-length-11046-cov-8.767901_pt1 | contig 11046 bp, 9 predicted proteins | sample MGYA00511587_ERZ779894 | MGnify/ENA primary metagenome ERZ779894 (study PRJEB29588, sample SAMEA2160490) | human gut metagenome | biome: human gut; feature: human-associated habitat; material: faeces | place: Denmark | collected 2008/2010 ... | reverse complement strand
ACATGCAAAGAATTAATTACTCCTGATTAAAAAGCCTGTCATATGACTGTTCGAAATCATCTAGTAATTTATTTATTTTTTCCCGGTCATATAAACCTTGTACCTTCCAAAACATAAGTATGCTGTTGAATTCCTCTTCCCTTTTATCTATAAATCCAATACACAAATGTCCATTATACATTGCACTATCCGTTTCCTGGCAGGCAAAGCAGCCGGTATCTTCATTCAGTCTTGAACAATCTCCACAGGTAAGCTCCTTTTTTTCAGGAATATAATGGCAGCTATCTTCAACATTTACAACAAACCATTCGCCTTGCGGATATGAACATATTGCAGTTCCTGTTTCCTCTGTATTGGATACATTAGTTTTATATTTACAATTATTGCACTTCAATTCATCCACCCTTTGCTTCCTCCTCGTAAATAAATATTCCATCAAAAATCCTGTAAAACATTATAACACAAAATTTTTGTCTTATACAAAAAGCTGGAACTCAGATTCTATAAATGAACCAGAATTCCAGCAATTTATTATTTTACTCCATTTTAAATTTTATCTGTAAACTTATTTTTCTTACCAAATACTATTACTCCTGCTCCTCCTATTACAAACATAAGAAGCCATGCTAATGTACGTTTGTCATCTCCCGTACCAGGAGTCTGTTCTTTTACTGCTTCTGCCTTAGCTTCTTTATCCGTATCGGTCGCAGGTGTTATATCGGCTGGTGATGTTGTATCAGCCGGTGGTGTTATATCTTCCGGTGGTGTTACATCTGCCGGTGGCATTACATCTGCCGGTGGTGTTACATCTGCCGGTGGTGTTGTATCTTTAAGCTTTGCAATAACAGTCTGTGATTTTTCAATTTCAACAAGCCCATCCTGCCTGATGTAATATCTGTCACAAGCATTACAATACCAGTATTCAATATTTCCTTCATCTGTCATAGTAGCTTCCTTTGCCGCTACTAAATGCAAGTCTTCATGTATACTCATATTGTAAGTGCCATATTCTTCACCACATATTGTACACAACGCTTTTTTCACACAGGTTGCATTTCCTCCTGTATGTCCACACTGATAATTACAAACTTTGCACACACCATTTTCCCAATCATGTGCTTCACTTACTGATACTTCCTTATCGCAGCAGTCATATTTTTTCTGATGTGTTTCTGCTGTCTGTTCCCATACTTCATTGCCGTTATGATTTGCAGGGTTTAATGTGCCGTATTCTACATTACATTCTGTGCAGACGGCTCTCTTTTTACATGTTGCCTCTCCTCCCGCACAGTTTTCTGTTTCTACTTTTGTACATCCTGCAGTTATACATTTGCGGGTATGCGTACCATTACCGTTTGACTTCCACTCATCATATATATGTTCTGCCTCTGCTGCTGTAACAACCTCACCACATTCACATATTACAGGCGTTGTACAATCGCCATCATCTGTACCGCTATGTTTTGTTTTTGTTGTTGTTACCGTACAGCCGTCATTCTCGCACACCTTCCAATGATTAATATCGTCTTTTGTCCAGGTGGCACTAAACCTATGGCTTGTCTGTGCCGGAAATGTTTGCTGGCAGACAGAGCAGGTCGATTCCTTTGTGCAGTCGCTGTTATTTATTGTGTGGTCTGCATTTACTGTAATAGACAGATAAATGCTATATCCTTCACTATCTGTCAATGCTATTGTCTGTGTGCTATCTGCCGCAGATACAGTATAAGCACCGTCAGCGTCAGGTGTAAGTATTTTATTTCCTGCCATTACCTGTGTATAATCAGGAGAAGTCACTTTAAACTTTGCGTTCTTACAGTACACTCCATTATTTTTAATTCCGTCTACTACTGTATCTGGATTTATCGCTTCATAATAATATGTAACTGTCTGTGTATCTGATGTATACACACCCCTTTTATTGCCTGTTTGACTTAAAAAAGCATATCCTGATGGAATCTTAATATTACAAGGCACCGCATAATTCGTTCCAGGTGTACCCTGAAGTGTAATCGATTCACGTAGCTTCTGCCCACTATCTTTTATCACATAATTAACAATTACTTTTCCTTTGTCTGAGGTTACAGCCACAGCCTCAAAGCTTTCCCTGTCTACAAGAAGCATTGTAGTATATGCAGGAACATTTACAACTGAGCCAGACACTTCACCAAGCGATGTAACTCCTGCACTTTCGCCGTTAGCAATAACGACCCAGTCTGTGGCAGCTCTTGTCTGAACCGGAATTGTGATTTCTTTTGCCACATCTGAATCATTATTTAATACTGCCATAGTGTCCCATTCATCAGCTTTGGTACCTGTAAGCACATAAGCTTCCGAATCTGTTATTTCCTGACTATTCGCAAGCGGTGAAAATGCTTTTCGTATCTGCATAAGTCCTCTGTAATATGAGACTACATCTGCGTAATCTGCCGAATCCTTCCATTCAAGGCAACTGCTGCCTGTTTCTTTAACGCTGTTACACATTTCCTCTCCGCCATCCATAAACAATGTTCCCGGCGTGGCATATTTCATTGCTGCTTTCTGCTTATAGATTTTTACGGCTTTTTCATTTCTATCGCCATAAGTACCACCTGTTGTACCAATAATTTCATCATAAACTGAAGTCTTATTCTGCCTTTCTTCTTTGGTATAATTATCTCCCCAGATAACCAGATTGGTATCTTCCTCTGCCAATGATTTCTTTATATCATCCAGCCATTTATTTACTTGAGATGTACCTCTGTATTTCATATTTACACAGTCAATCAAATCCAGCGAAAATCCATCCACATGATATTCCTCTGCCCAATATTTCATGGAATTAACCATATAAATACGGTACATCTTGCGCTCTGTGGCAAACTCATTGCCATATCCAGTATTTGTTGTATACCTGCCTCCGGAATTATTTATTCTGTAAAAAAAGCCCGGAACTGACTTTTCAAGAGAATTTTCCTCTGAAGCATGCGTATAAGGCATCTCCATCACAACAGAAAATCCTGCACTATGGAGTGCCTGAATCATCTCTTTACATTCTTTTATTACAGTCTTGCAGTCCGACGGATTGGAAGCATAACTTGTCTCAGGTGCATTATAATTTAAAATCTCATATTCACTGTCAGCCTCATAATCCGCAAACGGTGCAAGCTGTACTGTCGTAACACCGAGCTCCTTCAAATAATCGATACCTGATACAAGCTCTCCCGCACTATTTACTTTTGCACCCTTTTGCGTAAATGCACTATACTTTCCACCCGCCGTCATACCCGATTCAGCATCTGATGAAAAATCCTTGACACTTATCCTGTAAACAGTATTGGCTTTTGTTGAATCAACATATACGTGCCTGTCGTTATCCCAACCTTCAGGTGATATTGTAGAAGTGTCTGTAATATATGAATACTTTCCATCTTCACTGACAGCAACCGAATATGGATCCTGAATATTATATGTTTGTGTTTGATTGCTGTCCTTATGATAAGCATCTGTCGTGGTTATCGTATAATCATAATAATAGTCACCCCAATCACCTATAAGTTTTATAGTCCATATACCATTCCATTCTTTACTGCTAGACACCTTCTCTAATGTATAAGCTCCTATCTTACAGGCATTACTAGCATTACCTGCACCTGCTTCATAAATATTAACTTTTACACCTGTTGCCGCAGGGGCCCATATATTAAATTCTGTTGCATCCTTTGTATATGTCACTCCAAGCTGACTACCCTTACGCGTATCCCCCCATTTATCAACATATGTTCCATCATAGGCATATTCATCATCAATATTTGCTGCCGCCTGGCTATATGAGCTCTCAGCAATCGTAGGTATCATTTTGCTGTTATCTGCTGAAAAACCAGTCACAGCACTGCTTGAAAATACCATTCCGATAGATAATACTACTGCAGCAAGCTTTTTTAAGTTTGAATACCTCATAAACTCTTCCTCCTTTTATCGCACTTCTTGTATTTTTGACAACATTTTTACAATATTTTTAACATTATAAAACACTATAATAATTGATTCGTAAAACAATTTGTAAAACGATTCGTAAAACGATTATAAAAATACGTTGTATCTTACTTACATCATATTATACAATAAAAGGCATTTAAAAAAATGCCATCTGCGTGAAATGACATTTTTTCGACACGAACGATATAGAATTATAACTTTCTTTTGATTAGATACATTAGACAAAGATTCAAGACAAAACATACTAAGCTCCTTACAACAGGTAAATTCACCAGCGGTAAGGAGGTTGGACGTGCCTCCCTTTATAAAAATTATCAAACAAAAGAAGACGTTCTGCGTCAGTGGGCAGAACGTCTTAATAACGAACTTAATGATATCCGAAGAAATGATGATCCTTCCTTATCGGTTCTTTATGGTATATGACATAAAACGCAATCACACAGATAAAAACTGATAACAACGAACCGGCTGCTGTTGCAAGTCCCATCGGAAACAATGTTGTCTTAAATAGCCTTGATGTCAGATAAACTCCCGGAATACGAACCAGTACAATTGCCAGAATGTTATGTAAGAATGACAATCCGGATTTTCCACAAGCACAGAAATAACCGCTGCAGCTAAAATGAATACCTGCAAAAATGCAGTCAAAAATATAACCTCGCAAATACTGACTGCCAAGCCTTATCACATCTGCTCCATCTGATGTATTTCCATCGGTAAATAAAGCTACGATTGATCCGGCGGTAAATTGAATTGTAATAGTTGCCAATATTCCGAATCCAACTGCAATCAACACAGCATACCTCAGTGTTGCAATTGCTCTTTCTGGTTTATTTGCTCCGATATTCTGTGCCCCAAGAGCTGAAACAGTTGATAACATAGAAGACGGAACCAGAAACAGAAAGCTTATAATTTTCTCTACAATGCCAACGGCAGCTGCATCGTTTAATCCTCTCTGGTTTGCAATAATCGTTATCACAATAAAAGCAACCTGAATCAGGCCATCCTGCACAGCAATTGGAATACCGATATATAATATTTTCCCCATTACCTCACGATAAGGTTTGAAATCTTTCTTACTTAGCACAACACTTTTTCTTTTTATAATAACAATCACTGATACCAACACACTGATTGCCTGTGAAATAGTCGTTCCAAGTGCAGCACCCGCAGGACCAAGTTTAAGTGCTCCCATAAAAAGATAATCCAATACAATATTTGCAATACATGCCACGGCTATAAAATACATCGGACTTTTACTGTCTCCCATACCTCTGAAAATGGCGCTGATGATGTTATACGCCGTGATAAATGGAATACCAATAAAACAGATTGTCAGATATGTGACCGTACCATTTACAGCCTCCGCAGGGGTAGACATTACTGACACAATAGGGTGTACCAGCATAAGCAGCAATGCCATTCCAACGATAGCAACTCCCATGAATAAAACTATGGTATTACCAACTGCCTTAGATGCCTGTTTTTTATTATCAGCTCCAATTGCCTGTGCAATACTTACTGTTGTTCCCATCGCAAGACCTACAATCATAACAGTAATCATATGCATGATCTGCGAACCGACAGATACCGCAGTTGTGCTTGCTACACCATCATATTGCCCAATAATAAACAAATCTGCCATTCCATAGAGTGTCTGCAAAAAATAGGAAAGCAGATATGGAAGGGAAAACAAAATTACATTTTTGAATACACTTCCAGTTGTAAGATTTTTTTCCATAGCATTTTCCTCTTTCTTATCTGATATGAGCATATCATAAACTCTATATCGGTTGTAGAGTCAATAAACATTTGCAAATTTTATAATTTAATTCTGTATGCAAAGTAGATTGCGATAGTTGTACGCATTATTTCCACAACAATGCTGATTTTCTGTATTTTTCTAGCATTACCTATTGTCCTCCTGTTTTTACAGATATATCACATCATATAATTATCACTTCTAGTTATTTACTGCATTCCATAATTATCTTCTCACACCTGGCATATCCAAGCTGTGAACTGTTCAGGCACAACGTATAATTACTGGCTTTCCCCCATTTCTGCTCCGTGTAAAAGTTATAATTTGTCATACGTCTTTTATCTGTGTCTGCCATCATTTTGACAGCTTCCTTCTCTTCAACATTATATAAGCCCATGATGCGCTGTGTTTTTTCCAGCATATCCCCATGTCTGTATATAGACGGGATTTTGGGGATCATCCTCAATCTTTTCTCTAATATTTCTAATATGGCTCATAACAATGTTGTAATCACCGACATAGGGTTCTTTCCACACAATGTCATATATCTGTTCCTTACTAAATACTCTGCCTGGATTTCTTGCTAATAAATGCAGAATTTGAAATTCTACACATGTAGCCTTAACTTCTTTATTTTCTCGATATATCATTCGTTTTGAAACATCTATTTCCATTCCTTCAAAAACTAATTTTGTGCAAAAATTCTCTTTTAACATCTGCATTTTATTTTCAAAACCATCCAAAACTGACATAACTGCATTTAATAGTTCGTCCTCATTTTCCTCAAGGGAAAGTAATAATAATTTAGCTATAATCTTCCCTCCTTAGTTTGTTATTCATAAACTTCCGCCTAAAACATTATTCATCGGAGCAATTACAAGTAATTTAATGTCCTGAATCGGTATATCCAAGCGTATCTATATATTCTTCTAAGCAAATTCCTTGAGAATATATTTTCGATGCAGCTTCTTTCCCGACATATCTGTAATGCCAAGGTTCATTTATAACACCTGTTATATCTGTCTTATTTGAGGGATAACGCTTTATAAACCCATATGTATGAGCATTTTCCGCAAGCCAATTATAAACATCATCACTTGAACTTTTTGTAGTATCTGCATTTATATCGACTGCAATGCCAAGCTGATGTTCACTTGTTCCGGGAATCGCCACCCATTGCTCTGCAAGTTTTTTTGCTTCTGACTTTGATTTTCCCTCATTTTCATATGCTTCTATTTTTTCGTCCATTAGTTGTTGCTGTTCTTCCTGTGTCCTATATCCCTCTCTGACAAATAAACCATACCCTTGCGCCCTTGCGTCATTAAACATTTCCTGCAATTCTGGATAAATTCTGGAATCTACTTTTTTCCCATTTGATAATTCTGTAAGTTCTACTTGATAATCATCAGGAATATAACTATCGCGATTTACAAGAATCAGATTCCAACCATTATCTTCACTGGCGACATGATGTGTTATATTATCAAGAGAGAGTAATGTAAAATCTGAATTAAGTACCTTGCCTGCCATCATACATAAGATGATTAAAAATAACAGGCTAAATAATATTTTTACTTTATGGCTTTTTCGTCTTGTATATCGCTTCATTTATTTTATCTCCGTTTTTTTGTAAACCTTATACAGTACAGGTAGAAGAATCAAACATATCACGGCATATACAGGAACAATAACCGTTGCAATTGTTGTTACTTTACCTCCCAATGTTACAAGTCCAGCTTCTTTAATATCCAAATAAATTTCTAATAACTGGTCAGGGAAGAAAGAGCATAATCCCGGTAAAGTAATAATTCTGCTTAAAAACGGAAATGCACATAACACAATAAACGGTACAATAATCGCGGTTGGAGTAGAGCGTGTAAGCGCTGATACCAACATTGCAAGTGTAGAAGCAAATATCGTTCCTATATATCCACCCAAAACAATAAAAAGATATGCCTGTAAAAAAGTAATATTATAAACACTTCTCCACAAATCTAATTGGATAGGGCAATTTGCACCGTCTACACCTAATACGAAAAGTACAATAAACGTATATAGAAGTACAAAAATCACATAAAATCCCGTAGTAATACAAAAACCTGCTCCTACCTTTGCGGAAATTCCTCTACTTCTTCCAAATCTGGTAGAGAAGAAAATAGAATCTGCTTTTGCCTGAAATTCGTCAGAAAATATTCCAGATACAAAAAATCCTATCACTAAAGCCAAAATCAGTATAAAGGTTGATATATTTTGCAGTAACGCAGCCCAACCGTCCATATATTCATAGTAAAAGGGTGTTTCTAAATCTTCATACTTCTGAATCATAAAATCTTTTTCTTCTTGTGTAAATGTTTCCTCTCCAGAATCAAACCATTCTTTTAAAGCAGAAATTCTTCTTTCATAGATAGCTCCAACTTCATCATCAGAAACATTATCAGCCGAATAATAATTATAATCCCTGTATTCACTGAATGCCTGACTGATTACATCAATAATGCTTACAATTCCCTGCTTTTTTGCGTATGCCTTATTTTGTTCCGTAATATCGTCAGACAATGCTTCTTTAGAATTGTTAATTGTCCTGTTTTCTTCAAGAGCCTTACTTAAAGTATCTTCCGTCAGGTAACCTTTCCATTCATTTTTCGCTTCTCTTAAATCTCTTGCAGCTGAAATTCCAACAAAATGATTTCCTTTTTCATCAACATATTCCACCTTGTTAATCGTTAAAACACTGGTTATCACAAGTATTACAAATAATACAATAACAGCCATTCTATTTTTTGATTTAGAAAACACTTTTTTTATTTCATAACGCAGCATTTTCATCACCTGCTTTCTCTCCAAAATAATATAAAAATACATCTTCCAATGACGCTTCTACACGCATTGCATTCTCAACCGGTTTTTCGTGAGAAATTATTCGCAGCATAACCTGATTCGTTTCTGATTTCATATTAGAAATTTTATATTTTTCCATAAAATTCGGAACCATATTTTTAGGTACAAGACATTCCCATACTGTCTCCGACATAGAATTTATCAATTCGTCAATGCTTCCTTTGTGCAGAATTTTTCCGTCTTTCATCAACCAGATTTCATTTGCAATATACTCGATGTCTGAAACGATATGTGTAGATAATAACACCAGTCTGTCTTCTGAAAGTTCACTGATCAAATTGCGAAATCTGATTCTTTCATTTGGATCAAGTCCTGCTGTTGGTTCATCAAGTATTAAAATCTTAGGATTATTCAACATAGCCTGTGCAATTCCGGCTCTACGCTTCATACCTCCGGATAATTTTTTCATTTTTTTATGAGTTGCTTTTGAAAGACCAACCTTAGCGATCAATTCTTTCACTCGCTTTTTTGCAACAATAGGACGTATTCCTTTTAGTGCTGCAATATAAAGTAAATAATCCTCTACCGTAAATTCAGGATAAAAGCCAAAATCCTGCGGTAAATACCCCAATAACTTGCGATATTCACTGTCCATACTGAAAATATCTTTTCCATTACAGCATATCGTTCCGCTTGTTGGCTTTAAAAGGGTACACAACATTCTCATTAAAGTTGTTTTTCCTGCTCCATTTACACCTAAAAGACCATATACACCATTCGTCATAGTGAGATTTATATGATTAACTGCTGTAAAATCTCCAAACTCTTTCGTTAAACCATCAAGTTCTAATTTCATAAAATGACACCTCCAAATATTGATTACAATTCTTTAAAATACGGTATATAGCAAAACCAAGAAAAATCATTGCTAAACCAAACAGCATTAACCATATAGGAACTGTAACCATAACATATATGTTTTCATTTAAAACAATGAAAAGCCATAATGCACTCCATATAACACACAGAACAATCGCAACCGTTTCACTAAAAGAGCGCTTGCTGCACAAAATTCCGAAACAGATACAGGCAGTTACGCAAAGCGGAAAAAGAAATTGAACAACTAATTCTGATAATTCATAATGCAGACCTGCTGACGCGGCTCCTAAAAACAAAGTGATGAAAAAAATATCTGTAACACCAAATAACAGCATACGTGCTGCATATACTTGTTTTAGTGAATAATAAGAGACTGCTTCTATCTCCATACATTCGCATGACCTGTTTTTCCACAGTTCCGGAATAATAAGGATTACAAATAGTGCCGCAACTACGCCCATACTTCTTTTTATATACATTTCATCATGGATAGAATTTAAAGCAATCCATAATGCCACTAAAATTATAAATTGAAGAACCCACCATCTTTTTTGTATGACACGAAGCTGTATCCACAAAAAATCATGATAAGAAAGCATTCGTTCCTGTTCTGCCATAAAAAAAGCATTTTTTGATTTACAGATTGTTTCCTGTATTTTTTCTTCGCTTGCTTCAATCTTTTCTTTCTGATTCATGTAATTCCTCCTTTCCGAGAAGTTCTTTCAACTGTTTCCTTGCTTTTTGCAAACGATACTTTACCAGTGGAAGCCCGATTTGCAATTTACCCGAAATTTCTGTCAGTTTTAGCTCTTGAAAATAATAAAGCGTAAGCACTTCTCTTGATTCGTCTGGAAGTTGTCCTAAAACCTGTTCTATCAAAACTCTATTCAAAATCTGTTCCGTTTGATTTTCTTCTGCCTGATTTCCTTCCAGAGACTCATTTTCTTCCAACAGTATTTCTTTTGTTTTTTTCAAATAATCTTTGCAAAGATTACCTGCTATCGTATATAAGTAATTCAATGTTTTTCCTTTATAATGATAGTCGGGCAATCTTGTAAAAAAACGTATAAATGTTTCCTGCGTTAAATCTTCCGCATACGTTTTATCGAAACAATGATGATGACAGTAGCTTAAAATTTCTTGATAATACTTGTGGACAAATAAATCAAAAGCATTATCATCACCTTGCTTCATTTTCCTGATTAGTAGAAAATCATTATACACAAAATCCCCCTTTCTCATTTTTAGAAGTTCAAAATATTTATCACATTCTATAATGTATAACGATTGAGAACCATAAAAAGATAGTCAAAACCAATTTTTTTATTTTCGAATTATGTGAACAATCTCAAACATATTTCATTATTATAACTATCTGAGCCAATAGCCTCAACTATAATAGCAAGCACAGCCTGTGTCATGACACATGCGAAATTCCCCACACTTTCCTATCGCCTATGTAGTTGAATTTCCATAGGGAAGTATCCCTAACCCTCTCTTGATTTTTCTTCGGTTCTTCGGTCTTCCATCGAAATATATTGACCTTTCCTGCCGTTTTTGCTACAATTTGCTATGGGTAATTACACCCAAAA
>ERZ779894.3848-NODE-3848-length-11108-cov-2.593594_pt1 | contig 11108 bp, 7 predicted proteins | sample MGYA00511587_ERZ779894 | MGnify/ENA primary metagenome ERZ779894 (study PRJEB29588, sample SAMEA2160490) | human gut metagenome | biome: human gut; feature: human-associated habitat; material: faeces | place: Denmark | collected 2008/2010 ... | reverse complement strand
TTTACGGTACAAGATAATATTTTTTTGCCCTTGGTGCTCTCACAGACCCCCTATCGTGAGATGGAAAACCGTCTCGAACCGCTGGCGCTGGAACTTGGTATCGAGAAAATTTTAAAGAAATATCCATATGAAATATCCGGCGGACAAAAACAGCGCGTTGCCGTGGCACGTGCGATGATCACCAATCCGCGCCTGTTATTGGCCGATGAACCAACCGGTGCACTCGACTCCAAATCAGCAGATGAACTTCTGCACTTGTTTGCGAAACTCAATCTCGAAGGACAAACGATTTTAATGGTTACACACTCCGTGAAAGCGGCAAGTTGTGCCAAACGCGTACTATTTATCAAAGACGGTGAATTGTTTCATCAATTGTGGCGCGGCACGGATAGCAACCAGCAACTCTATGCCAAAATTTCTGACACATTGACCCTTTTGGCTACAGGGGGTGCTGAGGCATGAAAAATGGATTCTTTGCAAAACTCGCATGGATGGGAATCCGAAAAAACAAACGTCTCTACGTCCCCTATATTCTCACTTGTATCGCCATGGTCGCAATGCTTTACATCATGCTGTTCCTTCATTTTGATGGGCAATTGGGACTCTTACCCGTGGGCGGCAATAGCGCTGTACAAATGATGGGATTTGCAAGCTGGGTCATTGCCATATTCTCCGCTATTTTCTTATTTTATACTAATTCTTTTCTGATGCGGCGAAGAAAACGGGAATTCGGTTTGTACAATGTACTGGGTATGTGCAAAAAGGACATTGCACGTATCTTGGTATGTGAAAATCTTATCATTCTTTTCATCTCCCTGGGATGTGGATTGTTGTGCGGGATTTTGTTTTCCAAATTGGCACAACTGGGGTTGTTTCGTCTGCTGGGGGGAGAGTTGGTTTGGGACTTTTCCCTTTCTCTGCCCGCCATTGGGTTGTGTGTGGCCGGTTTTTGTGCGATTTTTCTCTTACTGCTTGTCCACTGGCTGATTTCCATTCACCTGAACAATCCCATCGCACTGATGCGTGCGGAAAATGTAGGCGAGAAGCCGCCGCGGGGCAACTGGTTTTTGGGAATTGTCGGTGCCGCTCTGTTGATCGGTGCATATGTTCTTGCCGTCAACATCAAAGATCCTGTCGCTGCACTCGGCCTCTTCTTTATCGCTGTCATTATGGTCATCCTCGCCACTTATCTGCTTTTTGTATTCGGTTCCGTACTCTTATGCCGTGTGTTGCAAAAAAACAAACGCTATTACTACAAACCGCAACATTTCATCAGCATTTCTTCTATGACTTACCGCATGAAGCGCAACGGTGCCGGACTTGCATCTATCTGTATCTTATCCACGATGGTTCTGGTCACCCTGTCCTGTTGTGTTTCTCTTTACGGAAACATCAGTCAAGTTGTGGAAATCAACAATCCGTATCAATTGCAGATCGACATAAAGAGTTACGATTCCAAAACTTTTTTTGATGCAGAACAACGCGCGTATTATCGATCTTTGATACAAAACACGCTGGGAGACACCAACATCATAAAAACATACGAATACCAGCTGTTACGTACGGAAGTTTTTGAAGAAGGAAATTCGCTGGAATGGGTCCTCAACGATATCCCGGCAATGAAAAATGAGCATTCCTCCCACAACGTGACTTTCATGACGCCGGATGCTTATCGAACATTTACCAATGACACAACATTCAAAGATCCGGGAAATGCACAAGCAGTTTTATTCGTACCGGAACATACGCCAACCTACCATACATTAAAATTGCCGGATCAAACCTTACAGGTGATCGCACAGCATGAAATCGATCAAGATAATCCAAACTTCTCTGACTATCAGATTTATATTGTAATATCCAACCTTTCCGTGCTACAGCCAGATCTGGAAACATTGCAAAAACTAAAGGCATTGGAAGAGGCAGAAAATTCGGAAGCTGAGATAGGAATAAGTACAAACTGGGCAAATGTTGCCTGGTGCTATTGCTTTGACACCGATGCATCGGATGAGGAAACATTGAAAATGGAAAACCAGCTCAACCATGCGTTTGAACGGGATGCACAATCATATGATGAAGACAAGGATCCTTACGCATATTATGCAATGATCTCTTCCCGTGCACATTTTCGCGCGGAACAGCTGGAGTTTTACGGCGGCTTTCTGTATATCGGAATTCTTTTGAGCGTCATATTTTTGTCCGGCGCCGTTTTGATCATTTATTATAAGCAAATCTGCGAGGGATATGAAGATCGTTCTCGTTTCGCCATCATGCAAAAAGTCGGCATGACGCAAAAAGACATTCGAAAAAGCATCAATTCACAAATGCTCACCGTATTTTTTATGCCGCTGTTGTTTGCAGGACTTCACCTGCTTTTTGCCGCCCCGATGTTGGAAAAAATTACGGAACTCTTGAATGGTGGGGCTCCCAATCACACAACATTTGTTTTGACGGTATTCACTTCATTTTTGATTTTCGCAATGTTCTATATACTGGTTTACAAACGCACGTCTTCCACCTATTATCATATCGTGCGAGAGGAAAAAGAAAAATAAGCAAACAACGGCCGATGGGTTTCATCGGTCGTTGTTTGTTTTATCATATGAAGTAGTTTATAAAAAGTCTGCCAAAGAAAAAAATAGGATCAAGCAACACTTAACGTTGCTATGTATCATCTTGATCCAAAGGGACGACCATATATGCACACAACTGTTTTTCGCAACCAATCGGTCGACGAAGATATTCTTGTATCGGAAAACGAAGCAAACAATGCGAACCGCGATACAGACAGATCATATCGTTTTGTACACGCAACGTCATATCCAAAATTGCCATCTCCGCAGATGACGCGTCATGTGTCTTCGACGCTCGGCGCAACAGTTCCTGCACGCATCGATGAAAACGATATTCCCACGGATTTTCTAAAGTCAATTCGGCCGTATTTGTTGCGCGAAAAAGCAAAAATCGATTGGTACGCAACAAAAGCAATCCATTTTCCCGCGGTAAAATGGTGTGGGGAAGCTTTTTCCACGCCTTAATCGTGACACGATAATACAAAGCATCACTGTCTTTGGGCATCTCTTTGATCGCGCTGCGTGGAACCATGGTACAATCACGCACTTCGCCGTAATATCGCACCCCGGCCTTTGAACCAAATTGATGATACGATTGATAAAGTGCAACCATGCGAATAGGCTGTTCCGGGTGAGGCAAACGTTCGGCAGGAAAATAGTAAAATCGGTGGCGCAAGCAAATCTCCAATTGTTTTGCATGACGCAATGTACCAATTAGTACATCGCGGCAGTCAAAATCTGCGGATGCAAGCGCTTTTTCTTCCGTTCGTGTCAGACGTGGTAAGCCCTGATCTGTTTGATCAGGTGACTTGCCCGTATAAAGCATAGACACAAAGGACCGAACCGGTTGCAAACAACCTGGAGCAAAGGGCAAAACTACTGTTTGATCCGACAGAAACATGGAAGGTGTGGCATCCATCTCTCTGTCACACCACATAAATCGCATCTTAACCGCGGCACCGGATTTTTCCGATTGGTGCTTTTCGATTTTCTCATGATCCATATCGCTGGAACCATTTGAAAATGAAATATTTTCCGTATCAATATAAATATCATACCATTCAATTTGCTCACAACCGCCTTGATGCGGCAAACGGCGATCAACTACTAGAAAAATGGACGGAACCACATGGTACGCATCTTTGTAACGACGAAGATGAATGGTTGTATATTTTGATTCATAACGGTATTCCGCTTCTCCCCGATGCAGTAACGCACGCAAAAATGAAAGACTGTTTTCTCTGGTTTGTTCGGGCATCTGAACCGAATGTTGTTCCAAAAGCAGGCGATGGAGCGTGACACAACACCACAGCGGATAAATTTCATCAAAGCCGCTGTTTGCCGCACGAAACAAGGCTGCGTAATGCACCAACATTCCATGCAATATTGCAAACGGGGAATGGCCGATATGGTGCTGTTGGTTTTCCAAATTATCGGTGCGGTTGCTCGGTGTTGCATGCTCGGGAACCATAGAAAAAGATAAACCGTCCACACATGCTTCCAATGTACCACGCATCATTCGTATGGCTGATAAAAACGGCGCAGACAAGCCGGTCAAATCATGTTCGCAGGCATCCGAGAGTTCAGATAAATCACGTGTTAAAGTCCGCAACTGATACAATCGTTCTTTCGCCTCGCTGACATATCCTTCCGCGTTGTCCTGATGAGAATGTTGTAATGCGAGAAACAACGAAGTATCGTCAACTTGTTCAAAAAACACATGCGCCGCGTGCTGAAGAGATTCCACACAAGCAACCGCGGCGTGATGCATATCATTGTTCAGAGTGAAATCGATCTTGCGCTTCTTTTGTACGCGCAAAGAATGGTTGAATGCATCATCTTTAAGCGGTATGGATTGCCTCAGAAATTCTCCAAGCATACAGGCAGACAGAGCACGCAGTATTTGTTCCGGTGTTTTTGAGCCGTTTTCTCTTTGTAATTTCACCGCTCCTGCTCCCTCCTTCTTGCCATTCCAGCTTTTTGAATACGTATCAATCAGCGCAAGCTTTGATCCGATCATACAACCTTCAACATCTTGTTGTAGTTGTTCTACATCGATTTCATCCAAAATCCAAAGATTAAAACATTCATAATTCAATAAACCTTAACGGTTTTCTCCCTTATTTTACCATGATTTATCACTTCAATCAAGTATTTTTTGACATGATTCGACACAAACAAATGGCTTACGATTCATATCACATCTATGATTTCCGAATTGACGAGTCTTCTTTGTAGCAATGATGAACGAGAAACACAGCAAATCCAGTTAAGAAACGGCAAAGATCCTGTCAAATGCTTGATTGAACAGAAAAATATCAGTATAATGTCAGTGTTATTCGACAAATATTCCCCGCTCTTTGAAATTTCTAAATACCCGTCGACCGAGACAAAGTTTTTTATGTCGATTTTCAAATAGCTGTATCACTTGTAAGCTTGGCGAATACGGACGAACAACACACATATTTTACACCGATTTTTGCAAATCCTATCTCATACACTTGCATTACATGACATTTTTATATATAATCTAATCAGTTCATCAAGCATATGTGGTTGAAGTATCTAAAACATAGAGCAAAAGGAGGTGCGATCATGTCAAAAGCAAGACAACAACTTTTGGATGCGTCACTCACCGTTGGGTTGCTTTTGATCATATTTTTCGTCAATCTCCTTTTACAGAAATATTTTGATATTTCGGCGCTGGTTCCCATGATCTTTGTGTTGGGCGTATTTCTCATCTCCCTGAAAACACAAGGATATTTTTGGGGAATTTTTGCATCCATGGCCAGTGTGCTTTTAATGAATTATGCCTTTACAGCACCGTATTTTCGACTCAATCTGCTCTCGGCGCAATCTCTGGCCTCGGCAGTCATCATGCTTGCCGTTGCTGCTTTAACCTCCATGCTGACCACCAAAATTAAGCAACAGGAGAAAATGAAAGCAGAAAGCGAAAAAGAGCGTATGCGCGCCAATCTTTTGCGTGCCATTTCACATGATTTGCGTACACCGCTAACCTCCATTTACGGCTCATGCAGTACCATCTTGGAAAATTATGATTCTCTGACCAAAGAGCAGCAATTAAAGCTTCTGGGAGAAACACGCCAAGATGCCGAATGGCTGACACGGATGGTCGAAAATCTCTTGTCTGTCACGCGCATTGACGCAAAAAAAGTTGAAATTGAAAAAGTACCAACTGTACTGGAGGAACTGATTGATTCCGTATTGCTCAAATTTCAAAAACAGTATCCCAAAACAAAGGTGAATGTAGACATTCCCGATGATTTCGTCATGATTCCGATGGACAGCATGCTGATTGAACAGGTGCTACTCAACATCTTACAAAATGCCGTCATTCATGCAAAAGGTATGACGGCGATCCAACTGCGTGTCGGTTGTAAAAACGGACTGGCAACTTTTGAAATATCAGATGATGGATGTGGCATTGCACATGAACGTTTGCCCCATCTTTTTCATGGAAATGTGACACGCGAAAACGAAGCATCGGATGCAAATCGTAGAAACATGGGGATCGGCTTGAGTGCTTGCGCAGCAATTATCAAAGCGCACAACAGTGAAATTCAAGCATACAATTTAAAACCACACGGTGCCTGTTTTCGTTTTTCCTTAAAAACCGATTAAGCAATCCCAAACACTGTATATATCGGGGTCTGTATCAACTATTGTATGATTATTTCATGTGTCAATGAGCGGAATCGTCGGGTTGAAACGAAAACTTTCTATCAGTTTTTTATGTTACTGTACACCCCATTCACAACAAAACAGCAAGCCGATACCGCACGCGGAGGCAACTTGAATATGAACAATCAATATAAGATCCTCATGATTGAAGATGAAAGCAATATTTGCAGTTTTGTGGAAGCCAGCCTCTCTGCCAACGGGTTCAAAGTGCTCACCGCCGGATGTTGCAAAGACGGTATGACCATGTTTTATTCCCATCTTCCGGATCTTGTCATCTTAGATTTGGGGCTTCCGGATGGCGATGGGGTGTCACTGATTGAACGAATTCGAAGAGAACATACCACCCCGATCTTGGTTCTTTCCGCGCGCACAACAGAACAAGACAAAGTACAAGCACTGGATATGGGGGCAAACGACTATATCACGAAACCGTTTAGTACGGCCGAGCTGCTGGCTCGAATTCGTGCGGCACTGAGGAGCAATCGACTCAATGTCTCCGGCAATGCCCCGGGCGGAATTTTCAAACTTTATGATCTGGAAATCGACTATGATCGGCGCATCGTGCGTAACTATGGCAAACAAATAAAATTGACGCCAACAGAATACAACATTCTTGCGCTGCTTTCTTCTCAAAGCGGAAAAGTGCTGACATACACCACAATCATCAAAAAGATCTGGGGATACTGCGACAACGGAAGCATCAAAAAACTCCAAGTTAACATGGCAAATCTGCGAAAAAAACTGGGAGTGAAACCTGGCGATAATCGCTACATCATCAATGAGCTCGCCGTTGGATATCGCCTGCGAGAAAAAGAGATATAATATTTTGATTTACATGCTTTTCGGCACATATACCGATACCAACATTCCGTGAAAACATGATACAAAAACATGAATGTAAGAGTTTATAAACAAAATCAATTTTCGGAAAACGACGAACCGATGAATAACAAAAACGGTGGATCTGCTGTCAACCATATCTCGTTATAAAAACATATAAATTTTGTTTGAAATGGTTTCAAAATTACTTACCGTCATGTTGTTAGATATAACCAAGCAACCGATATAAAAAAACGCTCGTGCAGTGAAACAAGCTAATTGGGAAGCGGACAGCCGGAAAAGAGGAGATAATCGTGATACCCGCACTTATTTTGTTCGTTGCAACCTATATTTTGATTTTACTTTTCGGAAAATACCGCCCATATATTGCACTGGGAGCGGCGCTGCTCTTCATTGTAAGCGGGATGCTCAACTGGCGTCACGTTCTTGAAGCGATTGATTTTAACGTATTGTTGATGATTGCCGGTACCATGGGTTTGGTTGCATTGTTTATAGAAAGCAAGATGCCCGCTTTGTTGGCCGATCTACTCATGGATAAAGTCCCAAATGTCAAATGGGCCGCAGTTGCCATGGCGTTGTTTGCCGGATGCATTTCGGCATTTGTTGACAACGTAGCAACCGTTTTGATGGTAGCGCCGATCGCATTGGAAATCTGCAAAAAGTTACATACCAATCCGGTTCCATTCATCATCGCAATTGCCGTATCCTCCAATCTTCAGGGCGCTGCAACGCTGGTAGGAGATACCACGGCCATCATGCTCGGCTCAGCATTGAACATGAGTTTTGCAGACTTTTTCTGGTATCAAGGACGGCCAAGTATGTTTTTCGCCGTGGAATTGGGAGCCGTACTCTCGGCGATCATCTTAGCCTTTCTGTTTCGAAAAGAAAAGCAAGCTGTCCCCAAAAACAATGCGCATACGCATGTAACAAACTACGTGCCAACGATACTGCTCGGCGGAGCCATCGTACTTCTGATTGCCGCCTCCTTTCTTCCGAACAAACCATCCATCACAAACGGATTAATCTGCTGTACCCTTTTTGTCGCGGCACTCATTTACAACGTCGCACGAAAACGAACACTTACCGCATTTCTGGCGCCGCTCAAGGCCATTGACCTTCAAACCATCGGTCTTCTACTCGGACTTTTTTTGATCATTGCGGGAATTACAGAACAGGGCGTCATCGATGCAGCTGCTCGTTTGCTAGCCCGCGCGGGCAACGGAAATGTCTTTCTTTTATACACCATTGTTGTTTGGGGATCCGTACTGATTTCCGCGTTTATCGACAACATTCCATATGTTGCGACAATGATTCCGGTGATCAGCGGCTTGGCGTCGGCACTGGACATCGATCCAACTGTATTCTATTTTGGGTTGCTTAGCGGTGCAACATTGGGTGGCAACTGTACTCCCATCGGTGCATCTGCCAATATCGCAGGCATCGGAATTTTACGACACGCAGGATACAGTGTAAAAAACCGTGATTTCTTCAAAATTGGTATTCCTTTCACCCTTGCCGCTGTTGTTCCGGCATATGTTTATATTTGGTTGGTATATGGTATCTAATATGAGTAAAATATTCAGTTTTTTTAAAAAACTATCTCCCGCACGTATCATTGCGCTTGGATTTGCCTTTTTAATTTTACTGGGATCAATACTGCTGATCTTGCCGTGCAGTGTGCAGGATGGGGTGGAGTTACGATATATCGATTCGCTCTACACCTCTACCAGTGCTGTTTGCGTAACAGGGCTGATTGCAGTGGATGCCGGGGACACGTTTACACCGCTTGGGCAGACGTTTTTGGCAATGCTCATCCAGTTTGGTGGGTTGGGGGTTACAACCGTCGGCGCCGGTGTCATGATCGCCATCGGTAAAAAAGTCAACCTGAACGGACGCAACATCATTCGCGAAGCACTCAATCTGGATTCAGGGAAAGGGCTGATTGTTTTTATCCGCAATATTTTTCTGACTACCGTCATCTTTGAATTGGCAGGCGCGGCGCTCAGCTTCATTTCTTTCTCACAAGATTATCCGACGTGGCAAGCCATCGGAATCAGTCTGTTTCATTCGATCGCCGCATTCAACAACTCCGGTTTCGACATTTTAGGTAATTTTCAAAATCTGATTCCGTATCAAGATGACATATTGTTAAACCTTGTCACATGCGGTTTGATTTTCTTTGGTGGTATCGGATTTTTGGTTATTCGAGAACTTTGGACGAAACGTTTTCGATGGAAAAAACTTTCCATGCATGCAAAAGTTGTCCTGTCTGTCAGCTTTTCGCTGATCATCGTCGGCACGCTTTTGGTTAAGCTTACAGAAAATGTGACATGGCTCGGTGCTTTCTTCCATAGCGTTTCCGCTCGGACCGCCGGTTTTTCCACTTATCCGCTCGGGAGGTTTTCCGATGCCGGATTGTTGGTACTAACCGCTCTGATGTTCATCGGTGCCTCCCCCGGTTCAACCGGCGGAGGTATCAAAACCAGCACATTCTTTGTTTTGCTGCAGGGCGTTAAAAGCGCTGCAACCAACAAATCGGAAAAAGCTTTTCACTATTCCGTACCAAAACTTGCGTTTCGAAAAGCATGCGTGATTTGTCTTCTTGCCCTCAGTGTCGTTCTGTTTTCGACATATCTGGTCATTGTAATGGAACCAAATGTAACATTGACACAAGCATTGTTTGAAATGACCAGTGCTTTTGGAACTGTGGGACTTTCCACCGGTATCACGCCCGCACTTTCCGTAGGCAGTAAATTGCTGTCGATTTTTGTGATGTATATCGGGAGACTCGGTCCGCTGACCGTCGCATCGCTGTGGTATTTCTCCAAAGGGGATCGAATCAATTACCCGGAAGGAAATATTGCAATTGGTTAAAATGATTCAAACAAATGATATCACACGATTATTATGAACCATATCCTTTTGTTACCGATCACAGCCGTCGCTTACCACAACATAAGTTTCTCGAAAGAATCATATCCTGTTCAATCGAAACGCTTGTTTTTCGTTATATCTTTGGTTATATGGAGGAAGAGCAAATGTATAAAAATAAAAAAAATGATAAGTCCACCTTCGGCATTGTGGGTGTTGGTAGATTTGGATACGCACTTGCTACGGAACTTGCTGCATCACATGCAGAGATTCTGGTCATTGACCGCGACGAAGAAAAAATACGTCAGATGCGGGAATTGACGGAAAACGCATTTGTGGTTAAAACATTAGACAAAAGCACCCTGATGGACACGGGGATTCAAAACTGCGATGTGGCGGTAGTCTGTATTGCAGAACATATGGATACTTCCATTTTAACCACGCTCAACCTGATTGGCATGGGTATCCCGGTAGTTATTGCCAAGGCAAACAGTACGGAACACGGTGAAGTGCTCAAAAAACTGGGCGCTGAGGTTGTTTATCCGGAATGGGATATGGCAATCCGTTTGGCAAACCGCCTGGTAGCAACAAGTATTTTGGATTTTGTCCAACTCAGTGAACAGATTAACATTTCCAAATTACATCTACCTGATTCTTTCATCGGCAAAACGGTTTTAGATCTCAATTTGCGTAAACATTTCGGATTGAATATCATTGCTGTAGAAAACAACGGAAAAGTCATTGAAGTTGTACAACCGGACTATGTGTTTCAAAATGGCGATATTTTATTTCTGTCCGGTAGCCGTGACGGTCTGATTAAACTTTCCGAATGGCTGGAAAAGTCGAGATAACATGATAACGACTCGAACACAATTCCTGTGAGCACCAACTGCTTTTAATACATGTTTTGTATCTCTTCAAGCTTTCATGCAAATTTGACTCGCGACAAATTTGAATAAATTACAATAAAACCTCCTGATGCGGTTTTGCGGCTATCAAGCCTCTTTTTATGACCACATCAGGAGGTTTTTCACACCGATAACCTTGGTTTGATCACTCAACTATCGTATGTCTTTATGTAAACAAAAAGCCAGGAGCACAAACTGTCTCCGGGCTTTACAT
>ERZ779894.3847-NODE-3847-length-11111-cov-2.384588_pt1 | contig 11111 bp, 8 predicted proteins | sample MGYA00511587_ERZ779894 | MGnify/ENA primary metagenome ERZ779894 (study PRJEB29588, sample SAMEA2160490) | human gut metagenome | biome: human gut; feature: human-associated habitat; material: faeces | place: Denmark | collected 2008/2010 ... | reverse complement strand
TCACCTACACACGCCTCAGCCACTTTCAGTGCAATCTGATAATCCTGCATTTCAGTCCGTACCTTCCTGTACTCTGCATAGGTTTTCTTCTTGCTTTCCAGAACTTTCGCATACTCCCCATTCAATTCTTTCGCTTTCGGAATCTTTTTGATTCCCAGCTGGTCAAAAGCTTCCTTTGCCGCCTTATGGAGCGTCAGCTCCTCCCGATGTGTCTCATAGAATTTCCGGCTGTAGCCTGCTTTGCGATATGCGACATAAGTCTCTCTGGTCTTTGCGTAATTGACAATATACTTCCGCAGAATCGCAATCTCTGCCAGTCTTTTCTCAGACTGTTTCATAGAATCCAAGAGTTCATGGCTATGCCGGGTGATATCCTCCGTTTTCTTCCGGAGCTGCTCCATAGTGTGGATATCCTTTTCCTGCAGAAACAGAATCGCTTTTGCCGCTGCTTTCAGATTATACACCTTCGCCCACCGCTCATATCCTGCGCCTTTTCCGGCGGCCAGTTTTTCCTGAATGTTAATGGGAAGATCTAGCGTGCGCCTGTGATTCTGCGGTTTTCCTCTTTTAACTGGATGTCTTCCTTTGCCAGCCAATGCTGCTTTCAGATCTTCAACGGTATAGCCTTCTCCGAGAGAGCGGAAGCGCAGAAAACGCCCGCTGTCCTTATCACGGAGCGATGGCTGTTTCCCGTCTTTATATTCGAATCCTGCCTCCACAAGAAGTCGAATCAGTTCTTCAAAGTCCTTCGGTTTTTTCAGAAGTGCCCGGTCGATTGCCAGCCGGATATCATCGCGATGGCAGGGGCGTCTGGGATAATCTGTCCTCTTTTCGCGCTCCTTGTATGGCCTCGGCTTGATCACGGATTTCCCATGTTCCAGACAGATCATATCGCTGAGTCGCTGCACCGCCAGACCGGAACGCCGGAAATCCCGGAATTTGTGCAGGCAGTCCAGGGTCGTGGAATTATATATGATGTGATTATGGATATGGGCCTTATCTATGTGAGTCGCCACCAGAAATGCGTGCTTCCCCTTGGTAAAACGCATGGCCAGCTCGTAGCCGATTTCATTGGCTTCCTCCGGCGTAATTTCCCCCGGTTTGAAGGACTGGCGGATCTGGTAGGCAATCACATCATGTTCCTGCGTCCGTCCGGTCATCTGCAGATACTGGCGTTTGGAGAGAAGGAATTCCTGATCGGCAGTCTCAGGGTCACACTCGTAGGAGCTGATATATTCGCCACCGTTGGTTTTCTCTGCATTCTGTGAATAGTCCGTTCTATCTGCCAGACACTGAGCGATAGTTTTTCCCTTATTGATATGGAGCGCAATCAGTCTACATGCCGCCATTCCTTCGCCTCCTTCCCATCAGAAAAGGAGCCGCCCTTAAGACAGCCCCTTCGACTTTTACCGCAGCATCTTTTCGCGATCTTCGGCTCCGAGAAGATATACGCTCACGGCCATTTCATGTTCCATATCCATATAGTCAGCCAGCAGTTCTTCATACATCATAAACAGCTTCCGGTCACCAATGGCTTTTTCAAATTCGTCCTCATGTTTCTTAAAGATTTCCTTCAGATGCTGATATTTTTCGTTGCACTTTACTGCCGTCACTTCCAATTCCGGATAAACGCTTTCGCAGTATTTCCGAATAAATTCTTTGTCCATCACAGCTCCTTTCAGGAATGAAGAAACCGTACCAGTGCGCCGTTGATGGAGCCGGAGATATCTACAATCATCATGGCCCCATACTGCAGAACCAGGCAGGCCACTTCCACGCCGATGAGAAACGCCACGTTGCCCCACTGGCCTTGAAAAGCACAGAAGACGCCTACCAGAAAAATGAACAGCATGAAGATTCCGACCACAAAGGCGGACAGGTTTGTCATGATCTTGCCCAGCACCCAGAAAACGCCCAGCAGAAGAATGACGGGAAGCGCAAGTATCTTAAAGGGAAGTTTTAAAAGCCACATATTCAACGTCCTTTCTTTCGTGAAATCATTTCATTCCCTTATTATACAGGAGCGCTTCCCGCCTGCCAAGTTTACAAAAGAGGTTATCGGATCGATGCGAGACGGGAAAGCAGTTCCCTGGCGCACTGCCAGATTTCATCCAGCCGCGCCTGCAGATCCCGGATGTCTTCCTGATAAATGCTTCCCGTCTCATTAGCCCGTTTTGCGTATTGATTCAGGTTGTTGCTGCAGCGGCGCAGGAGAGAAACCAGTTCCTTCACATCCTGCAGATCCAGCTTCACGCAGTAACCGTCCAGTGCCATTTTTCGGAGATACGCGCTTTTACTGTGTATCCCCATCTCAGCCATTTTCTGATGGATTCGTTCCTGATCGCTTTTTGTCACAAAGAAATGCAGCTCCTGATCCTTTTTCTCCATTACAGCACCGCCTCCTCCCGTTCTGTTTCCCGTTTCGATATCGGAGAATGTCCCGTCCTGGCCTTTAAATCCGCAAGCACAGATGGCCGTCTTTCAGACTCCTTTTCCGCTGAAATGCTTTCTGCTTCCGAATGAGAATCATCCATATTCAGCGCCGCGTCCAGTTCCGCCAGTCTGGCGGATTTCTCCGCAAGCTCCCGTTCCTGGGGAAAGGGCTTCTGCAGTTCTTCCCTGGCGGCATTCTGCTGGTTTTCCAGATTCATCAGCTCATTTTGCGCCCGCTCCAGTCTTCCCGGAAGCCCGGACAGAACATGATCCATCCGGATGAGATTGCCCCTCGCGTCTTCTCCAAGAGAAACCTTGTGGCTCAAAGAGCCTTTCAGGATAACTTCAAAATCCTTAGAAAAAGCATTAAAACAAAGTTCCATGGAAAATCCCCGGTACTCACCCAGGGGAACCGGATCGTCTCCCTTCAGGTTCCGGCACGCCTCAATGATTGCTTTTCCAGCGTCAGCTTTTTCTACAAAGGTTGCCGCTCCGATTTTCATTCCCACAAAGCCGTCTGCCGGATGGGGATGATCTGCGGCAATCTGGATATCCGCTGTCAGTCCCCGGATTATTTCCTGACTCTTTTCAATCTCTGCCGGAAAGTATTTCAGCAGACGGTCTTCCAGCCGGAAATGCTGGCTCATGTGGTCTGCTTTCAGCACTTTCAGCCTGGCCACTTCAATATCCAGATCCATTTTCTCTTTAATCTGCGGATCTCCGGCGCATAAGGCTTTTATCTCGGCATAGGAGAGTGCCTGCTCATCCACGTCGTCGCAGGAACGGGCCGGAGATTTGGACGTCATGATTTGGCTGATAAATTTCTGCTTATTTTCAAGCGTCTGAAAGAGATAAGCGTCAAAAGTTTTCTCCGTCACATACTGATAGATCTGCACTTCTTTATTCTGGTTTCCCTGCCGGATGATACGGCCATTACGCTGGGTCATATCGGAAGGCCGCCAGCCCACATCCAGATGATGGACGGCGATCAGCCTGTCTTGCACATTGGTTCCGGCCCCCATTTTCTGTGTGCTGCCCATGAGAATCCGGACCTGGCCGCTTCGCACCTTGGCGAATAATTCTTTCTTTTTCGCTTCGGTATCTGCCGTATGGATAAAGGCCACTTCCTGCTCCGGCACACCCGCCGCAATCAGTTTGGAGCGGATATCGTCATAGACATTGAAGGTGCCGTCATTCTTCGGCGTGGAGAGATCGCAGAAGAGAAGCTGTGTCAGCCGTTCTTCTTTTCCCTCCTCCCAGATCCGCAGTACATTGGTGACACAGGCGTTGACTTTACTTCCGGGATCATCCGGAAGCAGCAGATTCATCAGCCGCTGATCCAGTCCCAGCTTCCTGCCGTCAGAGGTAATTTTAAGCATATTGTCCACGGTAGAATCCACCATACCACTGTGGACTGCCGCAGCCCGTTCCGACAGTTCCGCCACCATGGCCTGCTGGTGCTCCGAAGGCTGAACCACCACAGTCTCAAATTTTGCCTCCGGTACTGGCAGGTTCAGTTGGTCGCTGGTTTTGATATCTGCCACTTCCTTAAACATGGCCATCAGTTCCGGGAGATTAAAAAACTTCGCAAACCTCGTCCTTGCCCGGTATCCGGTTCCCTCCGGAGCCAGCTCAATAGCGGTAGTCGTCTCTCCAAAAGTGGACGCCCAGCAGTCAAAATGTGTCAGACCTTTCTGCCGAAGGGTTCCATATTGAAGATAACGCATGACCGTATAAAGCTCGGTCATGGAGTTGCTGACGGGCGTACCTGTGGCAAATACCACGCCGCGCCCTCCGGTCAGTTCATCCATATAGCGGCATTTCAGGAACATATCCTGTGATTTCTGCGCCTCAGAGGTCGAAAGCCCCGCTACATTGCGCATTTTTGTAAAAAGGAAAAGGTTCTTAAACGCATGACTCTCATCCACAAACAGCCTGTCCACACCTAGCTGCTCGAAGGTAATCACATCGTCCTTTCTGTCGGCACCCAATAATTTATCCAGCCTCGTCTGCAGGGATTTTCTGGTCTTTTCCATCTGCTTAATGGTAAAGCTGTCGCCTCTCTGGAATTTTAACTCGCTCAACGCATTGGTAATCTCGTCAATCTGCTCCCGGAGAAGCCGTTCCTGGCGTTCTGCGCTGATGGGAATTTTCTCAAACTGGGAATGGCCTATAATCACCGCGTCATAGTCCCCAGTAGCAATCCGGGCGCAGAATTTCTTCCGGTTCGCTGTCTCAAAATCCTTTTTGGACGCTACCAGCAGTTTCGCGCTGGGATATAGCCGGAGGAATTCATTGGCCCACTGGAGCGTCAGATGGTTTGGCACCACAAAGAGAGACTTCTGGCAAAGCCCCAGCCGTTTGGATTCCATGGCGGACGCAGCCATTTCAAAGGTCTTTCCTGCGCCGACCTCATGGGCCAGCAGAACATTTCCCCCGTAAAGCACATGAGCGATGGCATTGCGCTGGTGAGGCCGGAGTTTAATATCGGGATTCATGCCGACAAAATGAATGTGGCTGCCGTCATATTCCCGCGGCCTTGTGGAATTGAACAGTTCGTTATAACGGTTACACAGCCGCTCCCGACGCTCCGGCTCCCGCCAGATCCAATCCTGAAACGCATCCTTGATAGCCTGCTGTTTCTGCTGGGCCAGTGTTGTCTCTTTCTTATTCAGGACACGCTTTTGTTTACCGTCCAGATCTTCTACTGTGTCATAAATCCGGATATCCTTCAGGTTCAGCGTTTCCTCCAGAATCCGGTAGGCATTGGCCCGTTCTGTGCCATAAGTGGTATAGGCCGCCACATTGTTCCGGCTGACCGCGCTTTTCCCGCTTATCTGCCACTCTGCGGTGATAGGAGAGTAACGCACCTCGATGGAACGGAGCAGATAGAAGGGCGTCTCAAAGGTTTCCTGCATAAATTGCTGGATATCGTCCGGTTCAATCCAGGTAGCGCCCAGACGAACGTCAATCTCAGAAGCGTCCAGATCCTTTGGCTGCGCCTTCGTCAGCGCCTCTACATTGACTGCAAAGGCGCTGTCACTTTTGGCAGCTGTCTGAGCAATCCGCAGTTTCTCACGGACATTCCCGGAAAGATACTCATCTGCAGTCTGCCAGCCCGCTTCCGGCTGTTCAGAAGACAACGGATCTTTGAAGATGACTCCCTTTAATTCTTCCGTGATAGCCTCATACTCGCCGGGTGTACCAAGAAGCTCTGCCATAAACGGCAGATCCACCTTGCCCCGTTCTCCGATGGAGACAGCCAGGGCTTCGCTGGGCGTGTCCACACGGGTGACATGGTGCTCCGGGCGGATGGTGCGTTTCGTAAACATATCCGCCTTGCTTTCCAGCTCGCCTTTCTCATTGATATTCTCCAGAGAACAGAGCAGATAATAGGAAGAATCGTCTGCAAATGCCTGAGCGTTGCTGCGGGAATTGATCAGGCCGTACTCCGCAGTAAACTTATCATAAAGCGCATCCAGTTCCTGCTGTTTTGCGCGGATATCTTCCTCCGGATAGTCCTCCATCTGGTAATCAATCAGCTCATTTACCGTCTGGCGAAGCTCCACCAGTCCCCGTATCCGTCCTTTGGCCGTTTCGTTTAATTCCACCGGGCGCATGACGGAATTTTCCCGGAAATACACCTCGCCGTCCACAACGGTATAAGAGTAGTTCTTCACATTGGGATCGGCCGGGATAACCTGCTGAGTGTCTTCCCCTTCCGCAAGCACCGTCTCGACGGCCTGATACTGCCCGTGAATCCGGGATACCGCCTGATGCAGCTGCTCCGCCAGGTCTGCGCCGGGAATCGGCTCAACGGTACATTCTTCCCGGCCGTACTGCGTATTTTCCACTGACAGCTTTCCCAGGATCATTTCCGGATGCTCCGCAAAATAGCTGTTCAGCTGGAATCCTTCCGGCGAAAATCCCAGATGCACCCACTCCGGTTCCATATCAATGGGATGTTCCCGCTTCTGCAGAAAAATAATGTCAGAGACTACCTCTGTCCCTGCGTTGGCTTTAAAGGCACTATTGGGAAGTCGGATCGCACCCAGCAGTTCCGCCCGCTGTGCCAGATAACGCCTTGCGTCCGGATTTTTGGAATCCATCGTATAGCGGCTGGTAAAAAAGCCACGATACCGCCAGGACGGACCTGATCCAGCGCTTTGGCAAAGAAATAGTTGTGGATGGAAAATCCCAGCTTGTCATAAGGCTTATCTGATACCCGGTAATTCCCAAAAGGGACATTTCCGACAGCCAGATCATAGAAGTCCCTGCGGTCCGTAGTCTCAAATCCGGCTACGGTAATTTCCGCATTGGGATAGAGCTTCTGCGCGATCCGCCCGCTGATGGAATCCAGCTCCACCCCGTACAGACGGCTGCCGCTCATTTCATCCGGAAGGAGGCCGAAGAAATTTCCTACACCCATAGATGGCTCCAGGATATTTCCGGAGGTGAAGCCCATGCCGCCAACCGACTCATAAATCGCTTTGATCACAGTCGGGCTGGTGTAATGAGCGTTCAACGTGCTGGCCCTTGCCATTTCATACTCCTGCTCAGACAGAAGGCCTTTCAGCTCCTGATATTCCCGCACCCAGCCTGCTTTTTCCGGATCAAAGGCATCGGGCAGTCCACCCCAGCCCACATACTGAGCAAGGACAGACTGTTCTTCAGGCGTAGCATTCCGGTTTTCCTGTTCCAATGCGAAAAGAGTGCGGATTGCCTCCACATTGTGCTCGTATTTTGCCTTCGGGCCGCCTTCCCCCAGGTGCGCGTCTGTGATCCGGTAGTTTTGGGGCGAAATCTCTGCCGCATGTGCAAGGGAAATTTCATCCTCTGACAATGGCGGCACAGCACTGCCTTCAAGCGATTCTTCCGGAAGTTCACCAGACATTTGCGCTGGTTCCTTACCAGAAACGGGCTGTAAAGGTTCCTGTTCCTCATCCGTGAGATATCGGTTCTCTCGTATCATTTTGCCAAGGCGCTGTTCTACCTCTGTCCAACGAAGCAACCTTTCACTGTCATACTCGTAATTCCTGAGCCGGATTCCTTTTCCATCTGCGTCCACGAATCCTCTCGTTCCGTCAAGGAAATGATAGCTGTGGCCGCTTATGCCATATTCTGCTTTAATCAGGTTCACCCGTTCCTTCGGTTCCGTTTCTCTGGCATAAATCGCACTGATCCGCAGCTTCCCGCCTTTTAACATGGTTCCCTGTGACAGCATCCTCTCAATTTCTTCTTCAGGCACAGAAAAAGCGGAGGGCTTCATGCTCTCCGCTGGTTCTGAGTGGTCTATGGCCGCTATCTGATCCGCTTCCGAAGGAAACAGACTTAATTGTTGATAAGTTCCGCCAGTATTATCTCTTCCGCCTGTGCTTTCAGACTGTTTAAGTGGCGTACCCAATCCATCTGGTTCGACTTTTTGTCCGGCGCTGGATTCTTCTCCAGAAGTTCCTTCATCAACTGATCCAGCCTCCGGTGCGCTGTCTCGTCGATTTCCTGAAGATGAGGAAACAGCTGCTCCGTCAGTACCAGATCGCTGTACAGTATCGGATTGTTCTCCTTCAGATATGCCCTGCGCATCCTTCCGTATTTGCCCAGAGGTTTCTCCGTCGTCACGCTCAGTTCGATCTCCGGAAGCAGATAATCCCCTTCCTGTCTGTATGTTATTTCTTTCTGCATAGTTCTGGCTCCTTTCCTGGGCTTTTGTCCGTTCATAATCCCGGATAGCCCTCTCAATTTCACGGAACACCTCTCTGGAAATACTGCTGACTGCAGTTCCCAGCGCAGTGGCAGTCTGACGGGTGTTGAAATCAGAAACATCCCTAAAATCCTCCGGCTCAAACTGGTTTTCCCCTTCCTCTGTGCATCTGACAGAGAGGGTATAGGCAATGCTGGCCTGCGCCGCCTTCCGAAATACAGTTCCTATGCTAAATTCATCATACTCTTCCAGAAAGCTGTCCGCAACGATACCGCGAATCTGCTTGCCGTAATCCAGCCAGTAATCGGCGGCCAGACGGCCAGCCACTTGTTCCAGCTGTGCTTCCAGGGACTGATTTTCTCCGCTGATGCCATAGGCGCGTTCCAGGGCAGCCATAACCGGATTTCGGTATTCTTCTTTCATTTGCCAGAGCCAGACCGGACGGGAATTACTTCTGGCCCCGGTATCTGCCACATCAAAGACATACCGCAGTTTTGGAGAATCCCCTTCGTTGTCCACCAAAGCGATTCCCTTTGCGCCCCGTTTTACATACCTGTGCATGGTATCGAACCAGAAATCATATTCTGCACAGGCAGTTGCTTCGGGCCTCTGCAGATAAATCATCAGCTGGTCATAATAGGGATATTTGTAGTTGCGGGCAGCTGTAGCCAAAAAAGCTTTCCATTCCTCCTGCCGCCCTGTCACATATTCCGGTGCGCCTGCCAGAATGTCTGCATAACGCCGCGCCTTGATTCCCATTCTCATCCTCCTCCCTGTCTTAGATATCCGGATAAAGCTCCAGCTGGTCAAAATCCTCATCCGTCATCTTTTCCAGCTTTTCCATTACCCGATCCGTCAATGCCCTCAGCTCCCTCTCGTCATATTCCAGCTGTCTTCGCATTTCTCCAAGAGCTTGATACAGCCCCGGTCGATCTCCGGGGCTGTAAAGCATCATCAGTATTTTTTCTTCACCTGTAAAATCCACCTTCTCACTCCCTGCTTCGTTCTGTCGGCTGGTGCGGAACCATCGCCCGCTCGGGCGTCTGCAGGCTTTTCAGCTGTTCCAATATGGAAGGCTTTTCTTCCGCGCCGCTGCGGCCTGTCTGCTCGTCAGGCAGATTGTTTATCACTCCATCCAGGCTGTTGTCATTCTGTTCCAGACTGTCCTCGGCAGACCGCAGATGATTTTTCCCGGAAAAGAAACCCGGAAGCTCCACGAACCCGACTGAATCCACATAATGACAGGATACCTCTCCACCAATGTTGAGTGCCACAATATCGCTGACCGAAAGGCTGTGGCCTCTGAAATCTGCCGGATGATTAAAATTAAATCTCACGAACATCTGCTCCAGCAATATTTCTCTGTCCTGGTATGGGGGAAGCGGAGCCAGATAAACCACATCATAATGGTCAATTTCCGGTTCTGTCCCTTGCCTCTGTAATGCATTGTAAGACATAAATCTTTCGTATCTCGTGTCGTCACTGTCTCTCAGCTGCAAAATCGCATAGGTGTCCGTACTGCTTTCCAGAAAAGCCTCAAGACTTCTTTCCGGAGCAGTAATCCCATTCACCTCGTCCCATTTCTCGATTTTATCTCTCGACATCTTGTTCCTCCTGCAGCGGCTTCATAAAAGGAAGCCCGTTTTTTCTTGCATTTTCAATATCACGCTGGCGGCGACTTTCCCCATAGGGAGGCCGAATCCCGATACTCTTTTTGGGAACGGTATAGGTCACAGCCCGCTGCGGCCCGCGCCGTTCCAGTCTATACTGATCCGGATATTTTTCGGAGAGGGCTTTCAGCTTATTGATCAGACGCTGGTCGTGAGTGTAAACACTGGCCGTATTCAGCTCATTATCCCACAAGATCACCGTTTCCTGCTCTGCAAGCGTCAGATGGTATCGGCGGCTCATCGCTTTGATTCCTTCCCGTTTTCAAACTCCATTTTAAAGCGCGGCCTGCCGTCATTTTCCGTCTCCAAAAGAACTGTGGCATTATAGGTCTTTCCCGTCTTCTGACTCTTGCAGTCCTTCAGCTTCACACGCCTGTCCCGCACCAGCTTCTCCGCGATCTGTTTCGTCATATGCTTGCCGATTTTGTTAAAAAAGCCATTGTCCGCCCAGAGAGTAAAACGGCATTCCCGGTTTGAACAAAACCAGCCCTTTCTACGCTCAACTACCTCTGCTCCGCAATGCGGGCAGCTTCCAATCACAACATTGTTCTGCATCAGCACATCCGCCCCTTTCACCACTTCATAAGTCTCTGTCAGTTCCCGCACCATTGCGCAGATTTCCTCCATGAAAGTTTCTGCGCTGTAATCACCACGCTCAATCAGCAGAAGTTTCTCTTCCCACTCCGCTGTCATGGAAGGAGACTGAATCTGTTCCGGAAGGATTGTTACCAGAAAAGTCCCTTTCTGCGTAGGAATCAAATATCTGGTCTTTTTATCTCCACGCCGCTCCAGGAATCCCTTCTGCACCAGCTTTTCAATAATGCCTGCGCGGGTGGCTGGAGTTCCCAGACCTTTACGCTCTGCCTCATCTGGCATTTCATCCCCACCAGCCGTCTCCATGCTCTGCAGAAGCGTATCCTCTGTAAAATGCTTTGGTGGAGTTGTCTTTCCTTCTTTGACCTCTGCGGAGAGAAGCGGAAGAGTGGTATTCTCCTGTAAATGTGGCAGGATATTTTCCTTATCATTTTTCTTTTTCGAGCCGCATTTTTCTTCCATTCCCTTCCACCCGGCAGAAAGAACCGTTTTCCCCTTTGCCGTAAAAGCAGTACCGCCGCAGAAAATCTCTGCAGTAGTTTCCGCATATCGGCATGGGGCGCTTACAGCTGACAGCAGGCGCTTCGCAATCAGCTTCAAAATCTCCAATTCCCCTTTCGGAAGCTCTGAAAGAGTACCGTTCTGCACTTCTTTCGTGGGAATAATGGCGTGATGGTCGGATACGTCCTTGTCGGAAATCATGGCCTCCATCA
>ERZ779894.3834-NODE-3834-length-11136-cov-7.940078_pt1 | contig 11136 bp, 8 predicted proteins | sample MGYA00511587_ERZ779894 | MGnify/ENA primary metagenome ERZ779894 (study PRJEB29588, sample SAMEA2160490) | human gut metagenome | biome: human gut; feature: human-associated habitat; material: faeces | place: Denmark | collected 2008/2010 ... | reverse complement strand
ATATTTTTCGTTTTCAAGAGTTATCAGGAAATATTCTATATCCTCGATTATCGCCCTTCATTTCGTCAAAGGGCTTGCCATAGCAAATAATTTTACTTATCTTAATTCTGCTTAACATTATCATAAACGATTAGGCTTACATCTTCAAGACTGATTTATTGTTCATATATAAAAAATGAATAATAAAAAACCCGCTGTAATCTTTTGAATTACAACGGGTTTGAATTTTATAAGCTATCAGCTTAATTTTGCCTTGCCTGTGCAAAGCTCATAATAGCGACCCTTTTGAGCCATAAGTGCGTCATGGTCGCCACGCTCGATAATTTCGCCGTGCTCCAAAACCATAATTGCATTTGAATTACGGACAGTTGAAAGCCTGTGAGCGATAACGAATACAGTTCTGCCAATCATAAGCCTATCCATACCGTGCTCGATATGAAGCTCCGTACGGGTATCGATTGACGAGGTTGCTTCGTCGAGAATCATAACAGGCGGGTCTGCAACAGCGGCACGTGCGATTGCAAGAAGCTGCCTTTGACCTTGACTGAGGTTTCCGCCGTCACCCGTGATTACCGTGTTATAGCCCTCAGGAAGCCTGCGGATAAAGGAATGAGCCGAAGCAAGCTTAGCCGCCGCAATACATTCCTCGTCTGTTGCGTTGAGCCTGCCGTAGCGAATATTATCCATAATAGTTCCCGTGAACATATGCGTATCCTGCAAAACAATTGCAAGGCTCTTTCTCAAATCGTCCTTTTTGATACGCTTAATATCAATTGAATCGTATGTGATTGAGCCACGCTCGATATCATAAAATCTGTTGATAAGATTTGTAATAGTAGTTTTGCCTGCACCGGTTGAGCCTACAAAAGCAATCTTTTGACCCGGCTTTGCATAAAGGTTAATATCCTTAAGCACCTGCTTTTCGGGGACGTAACTAAAGTCAACGTCCTCAAATACAACCTTGCCCTCAACAGGAATTTTCTTATCCCCGTCAAGCCAAAACCACTTTTTGCCGTCAGCCGTTTTTTCCTCGCTGAGAGTTACGGTACCGTCGTCAATTTCCGGACTCATATCCATAATTTCAAATACACGTTCTGCGCCTGCAAGGGCAGAAAATACGGTATTCATTTGGTTTGCGATTTGGTTAATCGGCTGGGTAAACTGCTTTGAATAGCTGAGGAAAGTAAAGAAAGTACCGATATCAAGGCTTCCCGTCAATGCCAAAAGTCCGCCGACAAGTGCAATGGTTGCATAGCTTGCATTATTGATACCTGTTGAGCAAGGGCCCATAATACCTGAGAAAAAGTTTGCGTTTGTTGCAGCTTTTCTGAAGCTTTCATTAGTTTCTTCAAATTCGTCAAACGCCTGCTGCTCGTGGTTGAAAACCTTAATAACTTTCATACCCTCAACAGATTCCTCGATATTACCGTTCATAACGCCGAGGTTTTTTTGCTGTAGCCTAAAGTATTTTCTCGATTTTTTGCCTATCTGCGATACGGTAATAAGCATAATTATAAGAAAAACAAGCGCAAATGCAAAAAGCGTAGGACTTAATACTATCATCATTGCAACTATGCCGACAAAGGTAAATGCCGATGAAACAAGCTGTACCATTGACTGCTCAAGCATCATTTGAACGTTATCAACGTCGTTGGTAAAGCGGCTCATAATTTCGCCGTGAGTTTTTGAATCAAAAAATCTGAGCGGTAAGGTTTGCATGTGGTCAAACAAATCCTTACGAATAAGATTAGTAGTCTTATATGCAAGAGTTACCATAATTTTGCTTTGTGCAAATGAGAAAAGCGATGCGCCTACATATAAAATCGAAAGCTTAATAAGATTTTTGACAAGGGTTTTAATTCCCTCATCCATAAACGTGCCTGCCTTAATAGCGGCGGCAACATCGTTGAGTATCGGTTTAAGGCAATAAGATGCGGCAATATTGCAAACCGTACTTAAAATAAGCATTATAAATACAACAATCAAAAAGAGCTTGTTTTTGCCCATATATTTAAGGATTCTTGTAAATGTCTGCTTAGCATTCTTGGGCTTTTTGAAATCATTTTTTCTGCCCGGAGGTCCCATTGGTGGCATTATTCAAGCACTCCTTTCTGTTGTGTATTATAAATTTCCTGATAAATCTCGTTTGTTTTTATAAGTTCGTCGTGATTGCCGATACCCTTAATCTTACCGTCGTCAACAACAAGAATTTCATCGGCGTCCTTAACAGATGAAATACGCTGAGCAATGATAAATACAGTTGTATCTTTAAGGTCGCTGTAAAAACTTTCACGGATTTTTGCCTCTGTTGCGGTATCGACAGCACTTGTTGAGTCGTCAAGAATAAGGATTTTAGGATTTTTAATCATGGCACGGGCAATGCAAAGACGTTGCTTTTGACCGCCGGAAAGATTAAGACCGCCCTGCGCAAGATAAGTATTATATCCGTCAGGCTGTTCATTAATAAAGCCGTCTGCCTGTGCCGCCTTGCACGCCGCAACAATTTCCTCGTGAGTAGCGTCCTTTTTACCCCAACGAATATTCTCCTCAATAGTTCCGCTGAAAAGAACATTTTTTTGAAGCACAACGCCTATCATATCACGAAGCGCTTTAAGGTCATATTTCTTAACGTCAACACCGTCAACGAGCACTTCACCCTGCGTTGCGTCATAAAGACGTGGAATAAGATTAACAAGGCTTGATTTACCGCAGCCCGTACCGCCGACGATACCTACAATCTGACCCGGCTTTGCCTTAAAACTGATATTTTCAAGAATATTATCGCCATGAGATTCGGGGTCATATTTAAAGCTTACATTTTTAAATTCAACCTCACCCTTCGGCTCTGTAGGAACAAACGCATTTTCAGGATTAACAATATCAATCTCCGTATCAAGAACCTCAACAACACGCTCTGCACAAGCTTTACCTCTTGCAAGCTGCAAAAGCATCATTGAAATCATAACAAGGTTCAAAAGAATTTGAACAACATAAGAAGCAAATACTGAAATTTGACCTACCTGCATAACACCCTCATTAGCCGAAAGCGCACCCTTATAATAAGTGAACACGATTACGGCATTAAAAAGAAGCATCATAACAGGCATAACGGTAACGATAAGTCCCGAAGCCATAGCGCCCTGCTTTGCAAGGTCATCAGATGCCTTATGGAATTTATCTTTTTCGTGATCCTCACGCACGAAAGCCTTAACAACACGCATACCTATAAGGTTTTCCTGAACTACACGGTTTACGTTATCAACCTTTTTCTGCATTTTTTGAAACATTGGGAAGCCGAACTTCATAATAAGCGCTACTATAACAATAATTATAGGAAGCATAATAAGAAGCGTTGCCGACATTTCAGGATTAATTCTTACTGCCATAACTGCCGCAACAATCAAAAGCGCAGGACCTCTTACCAAAATACGAAGCGACATCATAACCACCTGCTGAAGCATTGTGATATCGTTTGTAAGCCTCGTGGTAAGAGAAGCAGTTGAAAACTTATCAATATTTCTGAATGAAAAATTGCTTATCTTTTTATACACATCATTTCTAAGCCTGAATGCAAAACGCTGGCTGACTACTGCCGAAGCCTTCATGGTTGTAAGACCGCCGCAAAGACCGATAACAGCCAAGCCGAGCATACAAAAGCCCATTTTCAAAACATACGCTTTAGTTTGGTCAGGCGAGGTGGCAACATTAACCGTTTCGTAAATGTTATTTGCAAGCGACGGCAACGCAAGCTCACAAACAGCCTCGATAATCATACCCAGTGCACTTATAAGCGAAAGAAAGCCAAGCCCTTTCATATATTTGCCTAATTTTTTTAACATTTTCTATCATCTCCTTTTTCACAGCAATTGCCGAATTCTTCTAACAAATTATCAATAGCACGCTGTAAATAATGCGCAAACTCAAGCGCTTTATCCTCATCCATTCCTTTTTTCAATATAAGCTCAAGCTCATTTATCTTTTTCCTTGTATTACCCGGAACGGCTTTTGCCTTTTCAGTCGGATAAATATGCATTATTCTTGCATCATTTTCGTCAGGCTTTTTAACAATAAAGCCCGCTTTTTCCATTCTTTTGACAGACACACTCATTGTTGCCGCCGACACACCTGTTATCTCGGCAAGTTTGCTTGAGGTTATGCCCTCATTTTCAAGAACGGCAAAAAGGATATCCTGCTGACCGGAGTAAAGCCCCTCCTCGCTTATAATGTCGTTAAATTTGCAACGAACAAGGCGTGATAAAAAATTGACTCTCGGCCCTATAAGCTCCTCCTTAGGCGGCTGCCTGCGTTTATAATTCATTATTTCACCAACCTTATATAATGATAATTACGATTTTTTTAATAAATTTAGTCAACTAACATTAGCCGACTAAACGATATTTTAGCACAATTTAACAAAATGTCAACAATAATATTGTAAACTATTTTTGAATGTGATAGAATACTCGCAAATTAAGATAAATCATTGATTTTAACTCGTAAGAGCGAACATTGTTTGCCGAATTTCCCGTCCTTTTTTGCAAAATGACGGCACAAAATCAGGTCAGGTGTAATATGGACTGTAATTTATATGATATCAATACAATAAAAAAAATACTTTCAAAATACGGCTTTACCTTTTCAAAGGCACTCGGTCAGAACTTTTTAATTGACCCAAACGTTTGCCCTCAAATGGCGCAGTCGTTAAATGCAGACAGTAAAACAGGTGTGCTTGAAATAGGCCCCGGCATAGGAGTTCTTACAAAGGAGCTTTGCAAGGTGGCAAAAAAGGTCGTTTCAATCGAGCTTGATAAAAGGCTGTTGCCCGTTCTTGACGAAACGCTTGCTGATTTTGACAATCTTGAAATTGTAAACGGCGACGTTATGGAGCTTGACCTAAAAAAACTTATTAAGGAAAAATTTGATGGTTGCGACAATATTAAAGTATGCGCAAATTTGCCTTATTATATTACATCACCTATAATAATGATGCTTCTTGAAAACGAATTGCCTATTGACGAAATAGTTGTAATGGTGCAAAAAGAGGCAGGCGAGCGCCTTTGCGCCGAGGTTGGCACAAGGCAGGCAGGCGCAGTATCGGTTGCAGTTAATTTTTATGCAAGCGGTGAAATCCTTTTTGATGTGCCGAGAGAAAGTTTTATGCCAAGCCCAAAGGTTGACAGCGTTGTAATCAAATTGGTGTTAAACGATGAGGACAAATATCAAATTGAAAACAAGAAAAAATTTTTCTCATTGGTAAAATGTGCATTTGCACAAAGGAGAAAAATGGCACTCAACAGTATTTCAAACACAATGGGAGTTTCTAAGCAAAAAATCACCGAAATATTCACCGAACTTGGGCTTGAAATCAATATCAGGCCTGAAAAGCTGACAATGCAAAATCTTATTGATATTACGGACAGATTATAATTTACTAAATTCTTACGGCAAATATTACGAAAGGATATGACAAATATGAAAGACAATACAAAAGTTTTTGAAGAATATACGATACCGAAAGCGGTAATGACTATGGCTTTGCCGAGTATGCTGAGTATGCTTATTAATATTGTATATAACCTTGCGGACACATTTTTTGTAGGTCAAACGGGCGACAGCAATCAGGTAGCCGCAGTTTCGGTTTCAATGCCGCTTTTTTTGCTTTTCATTGCAACGGGTAACCTTTTTGGAGTAGGCGGTTGTGCATTTGTCAGCCGTTCACTCGGCGAGGGCAGAAAAGACAGAGTTAAAACAATCAGCGCATTTTGCATATATGCCTCAATCGCAGTAGGTTTGATACTCGGAATAATATTTTTTACATTAAAAAATCAAATTCTTATGCTTGTAGGTGCAAGCGAAAACACGCTCGGCTTAGCCGCAGATTATCTTAAATGGGTAGCGCTTGGTGCTCCGTCAATCGTGCTTGCAATCACGGCGTCAAATCTCGTTCGTGGCGAGGGTGCGGCAAAAGAGTCAATGATAGGCTCTGTTATCGGTCAAATTACAAATATAATTCTTGACCCGATTTTCATTTTACATACGGGTGATAAGCTTTTCGGCATCAATATGCCTTTTGGATTTGATATGGGCGTTGCAGGTGCGGCAATCGCAACTGTTATCGGCAACATAGTATCGGTTATTTATTTTCTTATTTATTTTCTCAGAGGAAAGAGCATTTTAAGTATTTCTCCAAAACGTTTTGCTATGGGGCACGGAATTACTAAAGGCGTTATCGGGGTAGGACTTCCTGCTGCTATTAACAATCTTCTTATGAGCATAAGCAATATTATTGTAAACGTTGTTCTTATCAAATACGGCGACAGCGCAGTTGCCGCAATGGGAATTGCAATGAAAGCAAATATGCTTGTCGTTATGCTTCAAATCGGTCTCGGTCAGGGTGTTCAACCGCTTGTCGGCTACTGCTACGGCGCTCAAAACTATAAGAGAATGAGAAAATGCCTACGTTTCAGCATAATCTGCAACATTATCATCGGCACTGCAATGACAGGCTTTTATCTGCTGTTTAGAAGAAATGTTATCGAGCTGTTTATTAATGATGCACAAGTTATCGACCTCGGTGTTAAAATGCTTCTTGCTCTTATGGCGTCAGGTCCTGTTATCGGCATTATGTTTGTGCTCAATTTCTCATTCCAAGGAATGGGCAAGGGTATTCAAAGTATGATTCTTTCCCTCGGCAGGCAAGGACTTATCTATGTTCCTATGCTCTTTATTATGAATAAGCTTATCGGACTTGAGGGCATAATTTGGTCGCAGGCAACAGCGGATATATGCTGTGTAATAATGAGTATAATTATGTTTATGTTCATCAATAAGGGCATTAAAAAGAAAGAAAGTTCGCTTGCATAAAATAAATATGCGCAAAAAAATTAAGCGTTGGAGATTTCAGTTATCTCCAACGCTTTTTTGTTATTGTATAAGATTTTATATGATTTTAAAAGTAACACCATAGTGTGCGAACTCATCGTCGCAAAAAGCTCACGCTTTTCGTGAATATCCGATTTATCAAATTCTTGCTACGCCGTCCTTAACTGCGGCATCTGCTACAGCCTTTGCAACGGTATCCTTAATTCTTTCATCAAATGCATAAGGAAGAATATAATCAACGCTGAGCTTATCGTCATCAACAAGAGAAGCAATGGCATAAGCTGCGGCAATCTTCATATTTTCTGTAATCTGACTTGCCCTTACGTCAAGCGCACCACGGAAAATACCGGGGAATGCAACAACGTTATTAATCTGGTTAGGGAAGTCAGAACGGCCTGTACCTACAATTTTAGCGCCTGCTGCCTTAGCCTCGTCAGGCATAATTTCAGGAGTAGGATTAGCCATTGCAAGAACAACCGGGTCAGAATTCATAGTCTTAATCATTTCCTCAGTAAGAACACCCGGAGCCGAAACGCCGATAAAGATATCCGAACCCTTAACTGCATCTGCAAGTGTGCCCTTAGTCATCTCTCTGTTAGTAACCTTAGCGATTGCCTCTTTAGAAGGGTTAAGCTTTTCTCTGCCCTCATAAATAGCGCCTGTTCTGTCGCAAAGAATAACATCACGAAGGCCTAAGGTCATAAGAAGTTTTGCAATTGCAATACCTGCTGCACCTGAGCCGTTAATAACAGCTTTGCAGTCTGAAAGCTTTTTTCCGGTAAGCTTTGTTGCGTTAATCAATGCGGCTGAAACAACAACTGCCGTGCCATGCTGGTCGTCGTGGAAAATAGGGATATCGCATTTAGCTTTAAGCTTTTCCTCTATTTCAAAGCAACGAGGCGCTGAAATATCCTCAAGATTAATGCCGCCGAATGAGCCGCTGATATTATAAACAGTTTCAACAAATTCGTCTACATCCTTGGTACGAACGCAAAGCGGAAATGCATCAACATCGCCGAATTCTTTAAAGAGAACGCATTTGCCCTCCATAACAGGCATACCTGCCTCAGGACCGATATCGCCAAGACCCAAAACAGCAGTTCCGTCTGTAATAACGGCTACCATATTCCAACGTCTTGTAAGCTCCCAGCTCTTTTTATAATCATCCTTAATTGCAAGGCAAGGCTCCGCTACGCCCGGTGTATAAGCAAGCGAAAGAGAGTCCTTATCGTTTACCTTTGCCCTTGCGTTCACTTCGATTTTGCCCTTCCATTCTCCGTGAAGCCTTAATGATTCTTTACGATAATCCATAGTTTGTGTCACCTCATAATTTAAACTTTATATATTATTCCCAAGGGAACTTATATTGTGTAAGACCGAGTTCGTCACGAACCTCATTCATTTCCTTTTGAACAGACTCATTGATAGGAACACCGCTGTCCTTTCTCTGCTGCCAAATGTCATATTCCTTCTCACCTGCCGTGTAAATTCTGTCACAGCCCGGTGCCTTTGTTGAATTACGAACAGAGCGAATAATTTCGCCTGCCTTCTTCCTTGTTTCTTCTTCGCCTACAAAATGGCCGGTATCAATAGCGATAAAGAAATGACCGAGATGATAAGGAGCAAGCTTTCCGTTTTCATCCTTGCCGTTGAGAGCCTTACCGTAATTACCGTCCTGCAAAGCAGCAGAAAGAAGCTCGATAACCATAGCGTAGCCATAGCCCTTATATCCGCCGAGAGCCTCGCCGATACCGCCGAGTGTTGTAAGTGCCGCATCGCCCGAACGAATTTTCTTCAAAGCTTCGCCTGCATCACCGCTGATTTCCTTGCCGTCTCTGCCGATAATAGTTCCCGGATGAACATCCTCGCCTATTCTTTCATAATACTCAATTTTACCGTTTTGAGTAATAGAAGTTGCGCAATCAATAACAAAATCAAATTCTTCATCGGTTGGAATACCGATAGTAAGCGGGTTGGTACCGAACATACCGTCAACACCAAAGGTAGGCGCAACAGACGGACGTGCATTTGTACCCGTAATACCGATACAGCCCTGCTTTGTTGCCATAGTTGCATAATAGCCGGCAATACCATAGTGGCAGGAATTACGAACGGCAACCATACCCATACCGTATTTTTTTGCCTTATCAATAGCCATTTGCATTGACTTGTAGCCGATAACCTGACCCATTCCGTCGTGACCGTCAACTACTGCGGTGCAAGGGGTTTCCTTAACTACCTCAAAGTTAGTAATCGGATTTTGAATACCTGCTTTAATTCTGTCAAGATAAATCGGCTTAAAGCGGTTACAGCCGTGGCTTTCAATGCCTCGTCTGTCCGACTCAAGAAGAATGTCGGTGCATATTTCGGCATCCTCTCTCGGAATACCGTAACCTACAAATGCATCTGTTACAAAATTAATTAATGTGTCCCAAGGACAAACAACTTTACCCATAATTTTATCTCCTTTTATGATAAATATCAATATATTTTATAATTATTATCTTTCCCAATTGCGTGAGCGTTCAACAGCACGCTTCCAATCGGAATATTTTTGATTTCGCTTTGAAATTTCCATTGACGGAACAAAAATCCTGTCAACCGCTCTGTTCGCCTCGATTTCCTCAAGACTGTCCCAAACGCCTGTTGCAAGACCAGCGCAATAAGCTGCACCGAGCGCCGTGGTTTCAACATTTTTAGGCCTGTTTACATTAACGCCGGTCATATCCGCCTGTATTTGCATCATAATGTTTGAAACGGAAGCGCCGCCGTCAACCCTCAAATCCTTTAATACTATGCCTGAATCGCTCATCATAGCCTCAAGCAAGTCTGTCATTTGATATGTTATGCTTTCGAGCACGGCACGGCAAATATGCTTTTTATTAACCCCACGTGTTAAGCCTACCATAACTCCCCTTGCATACATATCCCAATAAGGAGCACCCAAACCGGTAAATGCAGGAACGAAGTAAAGACCGTTGGAATCCTCCACCTGCTCGGCATATTCGTCACATTCACGTGCGGTTTTTATAAGCTCAACCTCGTCACGAAGCCATTTAATAATCGAGCCGGCATTGAAAGCAGAGCCTTCAAGCGAATATGTAATCTCATCTCCGATACCCCAAGCGATACCAGAAAGAAGATTTGACATTGAATTAACACGCTTATCCCCCGTGTTCATAAGCAAAAAGCAACCTGTGCCGTAAGTATTTTTAGCCTGACCCGCCTTAAAACAGCCTTGACCGAAAAGAGCACCGGGTTGGTCGCCTATTGCACCTGCGATTGGCACTTCGGCAATATCCTCAATACCTGTTATATGCGCAAGCTTGCCGTATATACAACTTGACGGCTTAACTTCGGGCAGCATACTCATAGGAATACCGAGTTTTTCACAAAGATATGGATCCCAGCAAAGCTTATTAATGTCAAAAAGCATGGTCCTGCACGCATTTGAATAATCCGTCACGTGCACCTTGCCGTTGGTCAAATTCCAAATAAGCCATGTATCGACTGTGCCGAAAAGAAGCTCTCCTTTTTCCGCCTTTTCCCTTGCACCCTCAACATTGTCAAGAATCCACTTTATTTTAGTGCCGCTGAAATAAGCATCAATTAAAAGGCCTGTTGTTTCTTTTACATAATCCGACAAGCCCTCCGCCTTAAGTTCCTCACAAATAGGAGCGGTGCGCCTGCATTGCCAAACAATTGCATTATAAACAGGCTTGCCCGTTTCCTTTTCCCAAACAATTGTGGTTTCACGCTGATTTGTAATACCTATGCCGACTATGTCCTTAGGGTCTACTTTTTCAAGCCTTAAACACGTCAGCATTGCGCTTGTTTGCGAAAAAAGAATTTCCATAGGGTCGTGCTCAACCCATCCGTTTTCAGGATAATGCTGAGCAAATTCGTTTTGCGCCTTGGCAACAATTTCACCTTTCTTGTTAAAAATAATTGCCCTTGAGGAAGTAGTTCCTTGATCAAGCGCCATAATGTATTTTTCTTTTTCTGCCATAAGTGTTACACCTCTCAAAATGGTCATAAAACGCTTACAGTTATTTTACCGCTTTTAAAAGTTATTGTCAATATATATAAAAATTATAGACATAGTTTTTATACTTTTGTTGATTTTTGTTTAGTTTGTTAATTTTCACCGCCAAATATAGAAAAAAAGTCATAGTCTGTCTATTACAACAAACTATGACCGTAATATAAAATCAATCGTCAAATATTGTTTTCAATATAATTAAGCATATCGCC
>ERZ779894.3831-NODE-3831-length-11145-cov-10.077367_pt1 | contig 11145 bp, 8 predicted proteins | sample MGYA00511587_ERZ779894 | MGnify/ENA primary metagenome ERZ779894 (study PRJEB29588, sample SAMEA2160490) | human gut metagenome | biome: human gut; feature: human-associated habitat; material: faeces | place: Denmark | collected 2008/2010 ... | reverse complement strand
GAAAGCCTGCGTGTGCCATCACAGCACCATCATTCCACCAAGCGGCAAGCTGCTTTGCATCCGCAACCTCGGCTTGACGGATGGTTAAGTTTTCATATTGGATTTTGATCATTTCTTTTCTCCCATGAACAGCAAGTGATTGGTCATACCAAGCAGTTCCGGCTTTTCGCAGATGTAGAAGTGATAGCGAAGATACTGCGTATAGTCCTCGTCGCTCATTTCGTTGATCCTTGCCGCCAAAAGCTCGCTTGCTCCGTCGGATGCAACCTCGTGTAAGATATTTATACCGCCATCTGCAAGAAGTTTTCTCGCAGCACCAACCGTATGGAACACAAACGGAAAGTCGTTGAGCTTGAATGTTTCCTTATCGTAATCACCGTTGCTGAAATAATTCACATCGTATCCGAACTCGGTAAGGAAAACAAAATCGTTGGAAATAAAAGCGAAGAAGATCTTGCCGCCGTCCTTGCAGACACGCTTTGCTTCGCTGATACATTTCTGTTTGTCCGCATCATTTTTCAAATGATAAAGCGGGCCGAACAGAAGGACAATATCAAACGACTTATCTGCATATCGAGAGAGGTCAAGGGCATTGCCTTGAACAAGATCGATTTTATCTTCGGGTGTCAGTTTCTTTTTGAATGCGGCAATATTGGCATCGGCAAGTTCAAGAGCCGAGACTTCATAACCCTTACGAGCAAAGTAGAGGCTGTATTCACCTGCACCTGCGCCAATGTCGAGTATCTTGTCGCCATCTTTCAAATATTTTTCTATGTAGTGAACGGTAGTCAAAAATTCAACTCGTGCGGCTTTGGAATGATTGAGCCTTGCATCCTCGTTGAATATATCGTAGGTTCTGTTTACACGTTCACTCTCATTTTCTATTTTTGCAAGTTGTTCAAAGTCCATTTTATTTATACCTCACGCTTTTCTCATATAAATTGATTTGCCATGTAAGACAAATCGCTCATTTTATTGATAAATCGCTTACCCTCATCGTTTTGAAGCATGAAGGAAACGCCGCCTGCCATACCAAAAAGTTCAAACTGATTCAGCGTTTCCACATCCATTCCGAGGAACATCGTATTCCAAACGCTCAGCAAATCGCCATGTGATACTACAATGATACATTCATCATTACTTGTCATTATCTCGTCAAAAATAGGTTTTAAGCGATTCCATTCGTCTCGTCTACTCTCAGCATCAGAAAACATCCTGTCATCAATGGTTTTCTCTTGAACCTCAATGTTCTCACGAAGCCACTGAACAGATTTGCCAACGCATTTACCTAAATTGCGCTCTCGAAGTTCCGTTCTAATGTTAGGTGTGATTCCCATATGCTTTGCGACAATTTCAGCGGTGTGCTTTGCTCGCAGAAGATCGGAAGCATACATAACAATTTTGTGACCGGATAACTGCTTCGCTAATTTCTGTCCTATTCTTTCAGCCTGTTCAATGCCTAATTCAGAAAGATCCCAATCTGTCCAAGAACCCACCATACCATTTGTGTGGTGAATTGATTGCGTGTGCTGAATAGTAATAATCTGTTTCATATTGTTATACCTCAATTTCTCTCAAAGCCCATTCTTAATTCGGTGTTTGGTATACCGAGCTTTAGTCCAAAGGCTTGTACTCAGTAACAGATTTGAGATACGCCTCTGGGTTACCATTCAAAACGATGACGGCATACGTCAGCAGGCCATTGTAGATCAGATCGTCAAACGTGCCCACTCGTTCGTGTATACACACAGTATAACACAGCAATCATTTTATTTTCAATAGGCGCGACGGAAGTTATCGCCATTTAGCAATATTATTTTGTGCTAAAATCTGATTTTTCGATTCTAACAGTGTCAATCATACTCTGCATCGAAATACCTATCTATCGACTTTACGGTTTTGAGGGGTATTTTGCTTGACCGCAAATATACGCACTCCCCAGCGAACGGTATCCGCTATGCAGTGGTTCGCTGTTTCACAAAAGAACCGCACAGAGGCGATAACTATTTCACCCTTTTCACTGGCCTTACCTTACAGAACAGAAAATAGGCGATTTTCAACCCTTAGCTGTACAAAAACAGGCAACACTCAACCGAAGCTGAGTGCCGCCTGTTTTGTTGTCCAATCCTGCTTAGCAGATGCCGATTTTGTAATTTTCTTATTTGTAATTTTCTTAAATTACTGTCTTATCAGCACACGGCTAAGGCCCGCGATTTTTTCGTCAGGAGATCCTTTCCAGGCGCTCCTGGCGGTCCATATCCCGCAGGACGCCCAGCACCAGCGGCACCGTCAGGGCGAAGGCGCACACATCGGACAACGACTGGGCCAGCTGTACCCCCAGCTCTCCCAGCACATGGGGCAGGATCAGCACTGCCGGAATGAAGAACAGTCCCTGCCGGGCCACCGCCAGCAGCGACGCCTGCCACACCTTGTTGATGGTCTGGGTCAGCATGCTGGAGATGACGATGACCCCGCACAGAGGGAACACCGCGCACTGACAGCGCAGAGCCCGGGCCCCGAAGGCGATAACCTCCGGGTCGTTGCGGAACACCGCCACGATTTGGGGCGCGAAGATCATCCCCAGCACCGACGCCGCCGCCAGAAACACCGTGGCCCACTTGACGCAAAAGCGGAAGGCGTCCTTCACCCGGCCATACAGCCCCGCGCCGTAGTTGAAGCCGCACACCGGCTGAAATCCCTGGCCGAAGCCGATCAGCGCCGACTGGGCCAGCTGCATGGCACGGGTCACCACGCTCATGGCGGCAATGGCCGCGTCGCCGTACAGGCCCGCGCTGCGGTTGAGGCAGATGGTGGCGATGCTGGCCAGCCCCTGGCGGCACAGGGACGGCACGCCGCCCTTGCAGATCTCCACCAGCAGGTCCCGGCGGATGCACACGTTCCGCAGGCGAATGCGCAGGTTGCCGCCCCGGGAGCAGCCCAGAAGCAGCATGCAGAACGACGCCAGCTGGCTGAGAATGGTGGCCAGGGCCGCCCCGGCCACCCCCATGTTCAGCCCGAAGATCAAGAGCGGGTCCAGCCCCACGTTCAGCACCGCTCCGGCAGCGATGCCCACCATGCCGTAGGCGGCGCTGCCCTGAAAGCGCAGCTGGTTATTCAGCACGAAGGATGCCGTCATATACGGAGCCCCCAGCAGGATGATCCGCAGATAGCTGCGGCCATAGGGCAGGATGGTATCCGTGGAGCCCAGCAGCCGGGCCAGGGGCGTGAGAAAGATCTGGCCCAGCGTCAGAATGACGCACCCCGCCAGAAACGCCAGGGTCACGCCGGTGGCGGCCATTTTCCCGGCGTCGCCGGATTCATGGCGGCCCAGCTGGCGGGAGATGTAGTTGCCGGACCCGTGGCCGAAGAAAAAGCCCACCGCCTGGATCACCGCCATCAGGGAGAACACCACCCCCACCGCGCCGGTGGCGCTGTTGCTGTGGAGCTGGCCCACGAAATAGGTATCCACCATGTTATAGCAGGCCGTCACCATCATGCTGATGATGGTGGGCGCCGCCATTTTGCACACCAGATGGCCCACCGGCTGGCCGGTGAGCTCCTGAAATTTTGCTTCCTGCTTGTCGTTCACGTGATTCCTCTCCGGTCATGATAATGGGCAGGGCAAGCCCCGGCGCAGCGGCGCCGGGGCTTGGGGATTGCTTGAAATTCCGATCACTCCACCACGGGCAGGGACTTCACCACAGCGGCGCAGCGGGGGCACAGGGTATCGTGACCCTCCACGGTGCCCACGCTGGAGAGCACCTTCCAGCAGCGGGCGCACTTGACGCCCCGGGCGGGAGCCACGGTGACGGTCAGCTCGTCGCCCACGGTGACCCGTACCTGGGACACGATCAGCAGATCCGCCAGGGTATCCGCGTCCATGTCCGCCAGGAAGGCGTCCTCGGCGGGAACGGTGACATCCACCTCCGCCTCCAGACTCTTGCCGATGGTCTTGTCGGCCCGGGCCTGCTCCAGCGCACCGTTGACGGCGGTGCGGACAGCGGCGATCCTTGCCCAGCGGTCCATGGCGTCCTCCGGCAGAGCATAGCCCTCATAGGGCTGCACCATGCAGTTGAACAGGACGCTGCGGCTGTCGTCGGCACTGCGGTGGGGCATAGCCAGCCAGATCTCCTCGCAGGTGAAGGCCAGGATGGGGGCAAACATCCGGGTCATGGCGTCCAGGATCAGGAACAGGGCGGTCTGGGCGCTGCGGCGGCTGGCGCTGTGCTCACCGTCGCAGTACAGGCGGTCCTTGATGATATCGAAATAGAAGGAGCTCAGGTCCACCACGCAGAAATCGTTGATGGCGTGGGACACGGCGTGGAACTCATAGGCATCGTAGCTGTCGAACACCCGGCGGATGAGGCTGTTGAGCCGGGTAACGGCCCAGCGGTCCAGCTCCTGCATCCGGGCGGGGGCCACCAGCTCCGTCTCCGGATCGAAGCCCGTCAGGTTATCCAGGCAGAACTTGGCCGTGTTGCGGAACTTCAGATAGTTCTGGGACAGCTGCTTGAAGATGTCGTCAGAGCAGCGGACGTCCACGTGATAGTCGGAGGAGCCGGCCCACAGGCGCAGCAGGTCCGCGCCGTACTTGTTGAAGATCTCGGCGGGGTCCATGCCGTTGCCCAGGGACTTGTGCATGGCGCGGCCCTGACCGTCCACGGTCCAGCCGTGGGTCAGGCACTCCTTGAAGGGGGCCCCCCGCTCCAGCGCGCCCACGGCCACCAGCAGGGAGCTCTGGAACCAGCCGCGATACTGGTCCAGGCCCTCGATATACATGGTGGCGGGCCAGAAGCCCTGGGTGCGCTCCATAGAGGCATAGTGGGTGGAGCCGGAATCGAACCAGCCGTCCAGGGTGTCGCTCTCCTTCTCGAAGCCTGCGGCCTTGCCGCAGTGGGGGCAGGTGAAGCCCTCCGGCAGCATGTCCTCCGCCTCCATCTCGAACCAGGCGTTGGAGCCCTTCTTTTCAAAGAGGCCCGCGATGGCGTCGATGGTCTCGTCGGTGCAGATGGGCTTGCCGCAGTCCTTGCAGTAGAACACCGGGATAGGCAGGCCCCAGCGGCGCTGGCGGCTGATGCACCAGTCGGTGCGCTCCAGGACCATGGAGCGCAGGCGGTCCTTGCCCCAGGAGGGCACCCAGCGCACGTCCTCGCAGGCGGCGATGGCGTCATCCTTGAAGGACTCCACGGAGCAGAACCACTGGGGAGTGGCACGGAAGATGATGGGCTTCTTGCAGCGCCAGCAGTGGGGATAGCTGTGGACGATCTCCTGGCTGGCAAACAGGGACCCGGCGTCCTTCATATCCTGGAGGATCACGGGGTTGGATTCCCCGGTCTTCATGCCGGCGTACTTGCCGGCATAGTCGGTGTGGCGGCCCTGGTCATCCACGGGCACCACCATGTCCATGCCGTAGCGCAGGCAGGTCTGATAGTCGTCGGCGCCGAAGCCGGGGGCGGTGTGGACGCAGCCGGTACCGGAGTCCATGGTGACGTAGTCCGCCAGCACCAGGCGGCTGGTCTTGGGCAGGAAGGGATGGCTGGCCAGCATGTTCTCGAAGAAGGCACCGGGGTGGGTCTCCACGATCTCATAGCGGTCGAAGCCGCCGATGCCCATGACCTTCTCCGTCAGGGCCTCCGCCATGATATACAGCTCGTCGCGGCCCTCCGGCTTGACGACGGCGTAGCTCTCCGCCGGGTTCAGGGCGATGGCCAGGTTGCCGGGCAGGGTCCAGATGGTGGTGGTCCAGATGACGAAGCTGAGCTTGCTCTTGTCCAGGTGGGGGAGCTTACCCAGGTCGTCGTGCATGGGGAACTTCACATACACCGTGGTGCAGGGGTCGTCCTGATACTCGATCTCCGCCTCGGCCAGGGCGGTCTCGTCGTGGGGGCACCAGTACACGGGCTTGAGGCCCTTGTAGATGTGGCCGTTTTTGTACATCTTGCCGAACACCCGGACCTCCCGGGCCTCAAAGCCCGGGTCCATGGTCTTGTAGGGGTGGTCCCAGTCGGCCACCACGCCCATGCGCTTGAAGCCCTCCCGCTGCACATCGATATAGTGGTCGGCGAACTCGTGGCAGGCGGTGCGGAAATCCGCCACGCTCATGGCCTTGTGGTTGAGCTTGTTCTGCTTGATGATGGCGGACTCAATGGGCATGCCGTGGTTGTCCCAGCCGGGGATATAGGGGGTGTAGTACCCGCGCATGGCATAGCTGCGGTTGATGAAGTCCTTCAGGGCCTTGTTCAGGGCGTGGCCCATGTGCAGGGCGCCGTTGGAGAAGGGAGGGCCGTCGTGGAGGGAGAACAGGGGCTTGCCCTCGTTCTTCTTCAACAGCTCGTTGTAAAGGTCCAGCTCCTGCCAGTAGCGCAGCATCTCCGGCTCCCGCTTGGGCAGGCCCGCCCGCATGGGAAAGCCGGATTTCGGCATATTCAGCGTCTTTTTGTACTCCATGTGTTACCTCCGTATACGAAAATTGTATTTGAAAACCAATAAAAAGCGGCCCTTGTCTCTGTAAGAGACAAAGGCCGTGAAAAACCTCTGCGGTACCACTCTTATTGCCGCGAAAACGCGGCCGCTCCGCCCCACCATCCGTGGGCGAGGGATGATAACGGCCCTCCGCCGTCCGCACCTAATCCGGGTATGCCGTTTCAGCCGGATGCTCCGGGGTGATATTCGCCGCTTCGCCCGTGACCGCCTTGCACCGAAACGGCGGCTCTCTTGGCATCGGGAAGGAGCGCTACTGGTCCCCATCACTGCATTTACACTGGATCACCACATAATATAGCCACTTTTCCCGGTTTTGTCAACGGGAAAATAGGGAAAATTCACTTTTTCCGCACGGAGCGAAAAAAATCCGACAGAACCTGGGCGCATTCGGCCTCCAGCACGCCGCCCACCAGGGCGGGAGGGTGAGGGAAATCCTCCATAAACAGATTCATGCCCCCGCCGCAGGCCCCCATCTCCCGGTCCCGGGCCCCAAAGTACACCCGGCTGACTCGTGCGTTGAGAATGGCCCCGGCACACATGGGGCAGGGCTCCAGAGTCACATACAGCGTGCAGCCGGCCAGGCGGGCTTTTCCACGGCCGGCCAGGGCTTTTTGCAAGGCCAGCAATTCCCCATGGGCCATAGGGTCTTCCTGGGCGCCGGTAACGTTATGGGCCTGGGCTAAAATGCGGCCCATTTCATCTACTACGATGGCCCCCACCGGCACCTCTCCCTCTTCCAAGGCCAAGCGGGCCTGGGCCAGGGCCAATTCCATCCCCTGCCGGTTGGTTTGCACCAAGGGCTCCCTTGTTTGCTCCATGGATCGAAATCCCTCCCAAATAGATTGGGGTCATTATAGCATGGCGCCGCTTTGGGAACAAGACGGCTTAGCGCCCTTTTTGGCCATAGGCTAAGGCGGCGGCCACAAAGCCAAGGAACAGTGGGTGGGGACGGTCTGGGCGGGATTGGAATTCCGGATGGAACTGCACCCCGATGAAGAACGGGTGATCGGGCAACTCTGCGATCTCCACCAAATTTCGTTGGGGGTTGATGCCGGAAAACACCATGCCTGCTTCCTGGAAAGGGATCCGATAGGCGTTGTTGAACTCATAGCGATGGCGGTGGCGTTCCAGGATCTCCGATTTTCCGTATAGCCTGTGGGCCAAGGTGCCGGGCTGGATGGCGCAAGGGTAAGCGCCCAACCGCAAGGTCCCTCCCAGTCGGTTACCAACCTGGTCCGGCATCAGGTCGATGACGGGATGGGTGGTGGCGGGATCTGCTTCCGAGGAATGGGCGTCCTGGTATCCCAGCACATGCCGGGCAAATTCCACCACCGCCATCTGCATCCCCAGGCAAATGCCCAGCAAGGGCGCCCTATGCGTCCGGGCATAATGGATGGCGGCCAACTTCCCGTCCAGGCCCCGGTTGCCAAACCCACCGGGGATCAATATACCTTGGGCGCCTGCCAACAGCTGGGCGGCGTTGTCCTCTGTGACCGTCTCCGCATCCACATATTGGATATGCACCTGGGCATCCTGGCCGATGCCCCCATGGCGCAGGGCTTCTGTGATGCTTAGATAGGCGTCCTGGAGCTGCACATACTTGCCTACCACCGCTATGGTACAGCTGGTTTTCGGATGCTGCTCCCGCTCCACCAGGGCCTCCCAGGCCGACAGGTCCGGCGTCCGGTCCGCCAAGCCCAGCCGCCGGCATACCGCCCGGCAAAGTCCTTGCTGTTCCAGCATCAAGGGAATGGCATATAAGGAAGGCGCGGTGGTATTTTCTATTACGCAATCCGTTGCCACGTTGCAGAACCGGGCTATTTTTTCCCGGATCTCCTGGCCGATGGGTCGATCCGCCCGGCACACCAGGATATCCGGCTGTATCCCCAGGGATAATAGCTCTTTAACGCTATGCTGGGTGGGTTTGCTTTTCAGTTCGCCGGCGCCGACGATATAGGGCACCAGGGTCACATGGATAAAGGCGCAGTTTTCTGCACCCACGTCCAGGCGCATCTGCCGGATGGCCTCCAGGAAGGGCTGCCCCTCCATGTCCCCCACCGTGCCGCCGATCTCCACGATGAGCACATCCGGATTTGTCCGTTGCGCAGCGGCCTGGACCCTATTTTTGATCTCATCGGTGATATGGGGGATAATCTGCACAGTGCCCCCATGGTAATCCCCCGCCCGTTCCCGGTCCAATACCCGCAGATAGATCTGGCCGGAGGTGGCGTTGTTGTCCTTGGACAGGGCCTCGTCGATAAACCGCTCGTAATGGCCCACATCCAGATCCGTTTCCCCCCCATCCGCCGTCACATACACTTCTCCATGCTGATAGGGATTCATGGTGCCTGGGTCCACATTCAGGTAAGGGTCCAGCTTACAGATGGATACCCGATAGCCCCGGGCCTTGAGCAAGCGGCCAAGGCTTGCCGCAGTAATGCCCTTGCCTAGAGAGGATACCACGCCGCCGGTGATACATACATATTTGGTCATGGATACTTCGCCTCCTCCAAAAAATAAAATAGAGAAGGCGAGCTGCTCCTGGGAGCCGCTCGCCTCGCAATTGCAATCCTATCAAAAGGGGTGCCCTATCGATTATATTCCCCTGTCCGGATTTTTGCAAAGGTTTTTTGTTTACCTGGGCAGGTCTTCTTTCTGTACATCATAGTATACCTGCTCCGCATATCCGCTTTTTATAATGGCCTGTTTTGCGTCCCCGGACAGAGTGTAGCGCAGATAATCCGCGTCTCCTTCCGCCAATACGCCGCCCCGCTGATCCGCCCGGCGGAAAATGCTATTGGCGATCATGCCTTCCACATTCACCAGGTTCAAGGCCACATACCACCCCACCAGCACCAAGGCGCATAGCCGCAGTACGCCCTTGCGGCCCAATAGGGCCCAGCCGCACAGCACCACCACCGCCGCCAGATAGAGCATCAGCCACAGGGAAAGCACCCGCTTCCAGGTGAGGGCGTAAGCCTGTATATACATGCCCAGCCGCAAGGCCGCGCTCAGAAGCAGCAGGGCTGTGGCGGCCAATAGGCCCCATAGGATGGGCTTGCGGGCCGGATGGGGTTTGGCCTGGCACAGGCCCAGGCTGAACACCCCCAGGTTGATGGCCGCCACCCACAGCAGCTCGGAAAAGCCGCTGACTGCATATTCCGAATAGGTCAACCCTTCCGGCAGACCTTTTAGGCCCGTAAGATAGGTAAACTGAAAGATGGCGAAGATCCCGTACACCGCCAGCAGCATCCCCGCCCCCGTTATAAAGGACAGGCCGGGCAGCTTGGGCTGGGGCTCCGCGTCCTGGGAGACCCGGGGGCTTTGGCCAAAGGCCAGGTTATACAAAAAGGAATAGAACAGCACCGCCAGCACCAGCATCAGCAGGATCCGGCCCAGGGATAGATCGGGCAGGTTCTTGAGCCAGCTTCCCAGCACCTTTCCCATGGCCAGGTCCGCCTTAAGCAGCAGCGCCGAAACCAGGATCAGCACCGGCAGGCCAAAGAGTATCCCCAGCCATACGTTCCGCCGGGCCAGGCGGCGCTGGTCATCCCCGGTCTTGCCCTGGAACAGCTTTCCAATGGCCAGGAACCAGGTATCGATCTTGCTAAAGGGATACACGAACCAGCCCAGCAGATAGCCCTGCACCCAAGGCCAAGCCCGATCCTTTGGCACTTCCAGGGCGCCCCATGTGGCGTGCAGCATCAGCACCATGGGGATGAGCAGGATATTTGCCATGGATAGCTGCGCCGCCTGATACAGGCCGCTATGCAACACCAGCAGCCCGGCCCCGCAGGCCAGATACCAGCATTCCCATTTTCGGATCGCCCGCTTTCCCACAAAGATGTAATAACCCGCCAGGTAGATCCCCCAGCATAGGCCGTAAATGCCCATACAGGTTTGCAGGCTCGCAGACCAATTGTCCAGCAGGATAAAGGCGAACCCATATCCAATACACAGGCTACACAGCAGCAGCCAAGCCGCCTTTGGCATGGGCAGTTGCCTGGGCTGCTGGGGCGTCAGGGGCTTATTCTCCAATTGTTCCATATGCGTCCTCCGGTATGTATTCCAATATATCCTCCACCCGGCAATCCAAAATTTTGCACAGGGCGTCCAGGGTGGAAAAGCGGACGGCCTTCCCCTTGTTATTCTTCAGGATGGACAGGTTGGCAGGGGTTATGCCCAGCCGGTCGCTCAGTTCGCCGCTGCTCATATGGCGCTTGGCCATGATCACATCCAAGTTCACACGGATCATCCCGGGCCTCCTATATAGTCAGGTCGTTTTCCTGCTTATACAGGACCGCCCGGTGGAACACCTGGGCCAATACCAGGGCAAACAGCCCGCTGAGCACCATCACCAGGGCGCAGACCGCCGTCATAAAGGTAAACAGGGTAAAACACTTGATGGTAAAACCCACGCCCGCCAGCTCCGCGGCCAGCCCCATGCGGAAAAATGCCCGGGCGTTCCCCTCCACAAAAGGGTCCCGCTCCACCGTGGCCAGTACGCCGATCAGTTCCCCAAGGATCCATAGGGCGATCCCCGCCATGAGGGTGAGAAACAGCAATACCCCTGCTTTTCCCTCCGGGCCCACCCCATAGGCTTCCAGGAACAGCCCCTGGACCCCCCCCTGGAAATACATCCCGCCTAACAGCACCACTACC
>ERZ779894.3824-NODE-3824-length-11151-cov-4.232066_pt1 | contig 11151 bp, 6 predicted proteins | sample MGYA00511587_ERZ779894 | MGnify/ENA primary metagenome ERZ779894 (study PRJEB29588, sample SAMEA2160490) | human gut metagenome | biome: human gut; feature: human-associated habitat; material: faeces | place: Denmark | collected 2008/2010 ... | reverse complement strand
CTAAGCCCGCCGAGGGCTTAAACGGGAAAATTCTGAAACGTTGTTCCAGGTGTCAACGAAAACAGCATGTTATCGGTGATGACAGCTAAGGTGAGTTCGTGACGGATTATGACATGCATCAGTTGTCACATGGCTTTTCAGAAGAGAGCATTGAAGGGCACCCATACGGCAATATGCCCACTAAATATATTTAAAATATTGAAAAATATTGTATATTTTATTAATACACAAAACGTTCAAACGTCCACTGGCAGAAGAGATATCCCATCACTGCCAACAGGGAAAACGGAGGGGAGCATACATAATGATGGAGCGTCAGTAAGGACTACGCGACCATTCCTGCGCGTAAGGCGCAAGAGTAGCACATAAAAAAGGCCGTTTAACACGGCCTCGCTTGTGTCTAGTCCTCTTTCCTGCGCCCTCGCCTCCGGGACGGGAGGGCTTCAGCTGTACGGTTGAGGATCACGATATTCCCCTTGGTCAGAATACTGGTTTTCTCCAACACCTTCTTTTCCGCCAGTTCCGCGATGGCGTCCCGAATCTGTCGGCGTGTTTCCTTTAACGGCGAACGCAGATCCATATTCAGCGCCAATGCCAGCGTGCGGATATCCCCCCGAAAAACAGGGTTTTCCCTGTGCGACTGGCAGAAGCGATACATAGCCTTCGCAATACTTCCCCTGATCTGAAAACGTTTGGCCACGTCAATCCAAGTGAGCCGATTGGCCACATACATTTCCCGGAAGAACGGGCTGATCGTTACTGAAATATCCCGTTCCGCATCATTTTTCCCGCGCAGGCGCAAATTCGAGATGATGTGCGTGAGGTCGTAAAACGTCTCCTGCCCTCTTTCACGCACCACTAATTCTATAGTCCCGTGCGCGAGGCATGTGAGCCCAGTTACCAAGCGCGTATAATGGTTCTTTCCCGGCCTTTTATGCCCCATCAGACGCAGAATCGGCAGCAATGGGCCACGATACGTAAATTTTCCCGTACCGCTCTCCGGGAATGCCGAACGCACGGGTTCCGGAAAAGCCTCCACGCCGCCAGAAACATACGGCGCCTCGGGAAGATTTGGGGCGACGGGCACAAAACCTTCTTCCGTATCCTTCACGGGAAGTGCTCCTGCCGAACGAGCATGACGAGCCTCGGCCCCTTCCGCCCCGGATTCAATGATCGCCAGCAGAGCCATCAGCACATCCTCTTCCTCAACACTGAGTTTCGGCCCTGTATAAAGGATATCACCCCACGGCCCCGAAGAAATGCGTTCTTTAAAGAAGAAAGCCCCTGATGCCGCGATGCTGCCTTTTTCACGCGATGTAATATCGGGATCACGCATGAGAGCGTCCCGGCGTCCCTTTTCAAGGTTATTCATCGGAAAAAATGGCGAAACACGTGCAATACTGGTTGGATAGCCACACCAAAGCGAAGGGCGTTCCTCCTTAGGAGCTGGCAGGGGTGCTGCGGCTGGGACGCTCTCAACCGGGCTAAGCGCAGGGATAGGCTTTGGAGAAGCCGTCCTGACAACCTCGCACGCCACCTCTCGCGCCTGTTCACGAGCCAGCTCCTCAAGGCTCACAGGCGAGGGCCGTTTCCGTTCCTCAGGCGCGGCAAGCGGATGACAAGCTTTGGAGGAAGGGCTTCCACTTCTACGCCACTCTTCGATGATCGCAACGATAAACGACGGAACATCCTTCCAGTCTAGCGCATCGATCTGTGCGGCAAGCGTAGGATTATACAGCCTCAGGCGTTCCCGCTCCTCAGCAGAAAGAGGGGAGGGGACAGCCGTCTCAAGAAAGCCTTGCAACGCTTCACCCACGGATTTCATCTTATTGGTCATGGCAACATTCCGCATTAGAGCGCCAGCTTGCCATCCGGACGGCGCAAGAGCCGCCGGAAAGTGCTGAACCCCGGAGGTGCCGGGCACGCATCCATAGAAGAAAAAGGTGTCAAACTCCGCAAAAGGCCTTTCTTCCCTCGGCCCATCCGTCCATTTCCGACTCTAAAAAACACTGATGGCGAGTATTGCCCGCATCCATTTACCGCTTTTATTGAGGATGATCATTGACTTTTTTTGAGTATCATGCAAAAAATTCGACACATCACACGCAAATTGGAGGATCTCATGGCAGCGAAAGTCATTGCTTTTGCAAACCACAAAGGTGGCGTAGGCAAGACCGCGAGCACTGTTAACGTAGCGTATTGCCTCGCTAAACGCAAACGCCGTGTGCTTGTTGTGGACTGTGATCCTCAGGGAAACGCGTCGCTGACCCTCGGAACCGTATCCCCATACGAGCAACCCCGCACAGTGGCAAACCTCTTTACCGGGCTCTCGTTTTCGGCAGCGGCCGTGCCTTCCAAATACGAAGGGCTGGATCTGATCCCTGCCAATCTGAACGTATACGCTACGGTAAGCACGCTTTCCAATTCCATCAAGCGCTTTTTCGGTTTCCGGCAAGCGCTCGATAAGGCAGCTCTGAACACCTACGATTACATTCTGCTGGATTGCCCGCCCACCATTGAGGGTGCGCTCCTGACCAATGCGCTTATCATTACGGACTATATCATCATTCCGGTTGGGGTTGAGGACACTTATGCCCTTTCCGGCGTAAGCCATCTTATCAAAGTCGCGGAAACCCTGCGCGCTGACACCGAATCGAATCTTGCGATCATGGGCGTACTGCTGACCATGTACGATGGCCGCAATAACGCCGCGAAAACCATCCGTAATGTGGCAATCGGGACCTTCGGCGAAGAAATGGTCTTCCGTACGACTATCCCCAGAAATACTACACTAAATAAAGCTGTTATGAGTAACCTTGCGGTCTGTGACTATGACGACGGTTGTTCTTCCTGCCGCAGCTATCGTGAGTTGGCACAGGAAATGGAAGCCCGCCTTGATCCCAAGAACGCATGATTATTCAAAGATGGGCATAGAATAAAAGATGCCTGTCTTGCAGTTTTATATTCCTAATTTTTCGGATTACAAGTTTACAATTGGTAACATTCAATTCTTTCCCGGAAGAAACAAAGTGTACACTTATGAGCCAAATTCTATTGTCCCCCGCACATGTTACCTGTAAGTAAAAATATCCTCTCGACAAGAAAAGGCTCCCTTCCTCTCCGTCCACTTTATCCTCTTCCTTCCGTAAGGAACTGACATGGCTAAGAAATCAAGCATGCCGGACTTTACCTTCGCTCTCGGTGCCGACCTTCGAGAAGCGGCCGCTAAGATGCGCAAAATGAGCCAGCCGCCGAAGCATCAATCTGCCCAGCAATCTGATGAGGCCATAGATGCCATGTCCGACGATGCAGAAATCACCGTCGAATCCTCAGCAGTAGAACCTCCCTTTGCTGAAGAGAGCTTAACGCCGCCAAGTTCTGATGCAACCATTGGCGTTGACGTTTCTTCAACAGATTTACCATATTGTGAAGAGTCGACCGTCACAATCGAACAATCCGTAGAGATTGCTGCACCTGTAGACTCTACTTGTTCTGTAACTGATGCCTTACAGCCTCTTGAAGGGACTACATCCAAGTCCTCCCAAACGCCTGTACAGAAGGAAGTAGATACTCCTGAGATACCTGCTGAATCCCCTGAAAGGGAAAATATGGAGGGAACTCCTCAGGTAGACCTTTCTACTCTACTCACTGGAGGAGAGAAAACAGAACCTTTTCAGAGTCCTTCTTCTGAATCACGTTCAGTAGAGGCTCTAAACGCTGTTTGTGCACCAGAAACAGGTTCTGCGTACACTCTCTCAGATATTCAGGATGAACCTTCTGATATCCCCGTACAGGCAGCTCAAACCGGCCTGAATTACGATAAAAAACCGTCAATGACAGCTGATGATAGTTATATACAGGAATCAGCAGAAATAGACAGTAAAAAACCGTCCATTACCACTATTCCTCCAAAAACATTCCGTACAGACATGAACTGTCACCGACAGTCTCCAGTGCTTCATAACAGCATATCAGCTGTCAATGACAGTTCTACGCCAAAACAGAATTACAAAGCCACTGCCCTCAGTTCCGATGAAGTAAAAAAGTCACCGGATGCAGCCAGCCGCTCAATGTATTCACAGTTATCTTATAGCCAGTCACAAACAGTCACTGACTATCAAACTTATTCAAGTGCAATAACGGTGTCCCCTTATTCTGGCGGAGAGACTCCTCTTCCAAGAGATCCTTTTCAATCTAAGACTGTTACCACTCCAAGATCCACCGTCGCACATTCTCCGTTGCAAGATGACAGTTTTACATTGTCACAAGCAGTCACTACAGTGGAGGATGACCATAAACAACCTATTGGCTCTAGAAAAATCCAACAAGAACAGGATATAACCACACAACATGGTATCACCCAAGGAATTTCGCCGTCCATCATTGCGGCCACCCTTCAAGACGCCCACCTTGGCGGAGCCCGCCAGATCCTTTTAGATGCACTCACTGCGCTGAGGCAACAATCCCCCCAGGTCGTCGTTAACCTAAAACGTCTTGCTCCGGCTATCGGGCTTTCCTACGGCACCGTCCGTAACACCATCAGCCGCCTTGTACGTGAGGGCGTCATCTGTACTACACAAGTTCGCACGGGGGACGCTCATGGTGTGTGTGTTGAATTTATTGATGACAATCCGTTACCGGCAATGACTGCTTCTTCACGCACCAGACAGTCAATGCTCTATCAACAGCAGCCACAGACAGTCATGAAAACTGAGATACCCCCCTCTTTACCACTTGATGACACGTGTATATGGAATACGGATGGGGATCTTATCGCCATTTTGTGGCCCTTCGCAGCGGATGCCGGTTTCGGACCAGCCCATCTGGCACAACTGAAGCGTGCCTATCAGCTACAGGGATGGGAACCGGAAAACGTATCGCGGTGTCTGCGTTATCTTGATTGGGAACTTGCCAATGGCGTCTCAGCAGGACCTGAACACGTCACCGCGTGGCTCCGCACCATGCAGCGGCAAGGGCACTATCCTCGTCCAGACGGATATGTAGACCCTGAAGTTCTGCGTCTTCGCCAAAAAGCCGACGAGGAACGCGAACTCGCTGAAGCCCGTACCCGCTTCAAGTAATTCCTTTCCCCTTTCTTTTTCTTACCGGAAACAACACGATGTCCGTCATCTACGCAGGCATCCCATCCATGACTGTCCATTAGGGCATCATATTTTTATTAAAAACAGTTAATGACAGTTGTTGACTAATACGAACTGTTTCTGATTGTTTGTTACATCATATAAATCTCCAAAGCTTAACAAGCTGTTATGAGCAGTCATCAACACTACCATCAACAGACGCTGTCTGTTGATGGTAGTGTTATTTCTCATGAGGAATTTCCCACCACACACACACACACACACACACACACACACACACTCTCTCTCTCTCTCTCTCTCTCTCTCTCTCTCTCTCTCTCTCTCTCTGCTATTTTTTTCTTTAAGGGGCATTTTTGCTTTTTACTGGGAGAAAATATGCTCTTATTGAACTCCTTTGGAATACTGAAATCCTTATAGGGGCTTCTGGCTATTGCTGCTCAAGGGTTTTGCGGTACCTGTGGTGGGCATTATGCCGTATTTCGGTGGGGGATTAACCGAGAAAAGGTGGGCATTTAACCGTATAGAAGAAACCGTTTTGCCGAAAGTGGGCATTATGACGAATAGGGAAAATGGAATTTTCCCATTTTGGCTCAGCCCATTTTTTCTAGAGCAGAGAAAGGGGTTGTTATTTTTTGGAGGAGGATATTTGTATTTGGAAAAAATATGTTACTCAAGAGTAAAATATGAACAGCCTTTGCTGTACATCTTGCCTACGCCTTGGAGGTAGACAGGGCATGGTATAGGCTTCCCCCCGGAATGGGAGGCTTGCGCATCGTACATTGAAGGTAATCCCTCTAGGAGACGGACAGTAGACCCACTGCGGTAAAGAGAGGCGAAACGTCCAGAGCGCAGGGTTCTATTAATGCGGTTTAGAAAAACACTTCTTAGTTATATCTCTCCGCAGGGAAGCCTAAAAAAGGCGAGGAAGCGTATGTTTCCCCGCCTTGGTGGTTTTTTCCGGTTCTGTCCGTTATTCGCCGTATACGGCATACCCGCCTTTACCACGGTGCTTTTTGAGATGATAAAGGGCTGCGTCGGCGTGGGAGAAGAGGGTGGGGTAGTCTTTACCGTGCCGGGGATAGAAACTGATGCCCATACTGACCGAGATGCGGTAGCCATTGGGGTAGTCGATCTCGGCAAGACGGGCAGTGATCTGGCGGCAGCGGTTTCGGATGACATTTTCGTCCAGGGCGTCGCGGGCAAAGACAGCGAATTCGTCCCCGCCGATGCGTCCGGTGATGTCCGAGGAACGGAACCCGTCACGCACCACTGAGGCGACGGTGAGGATTACCTCGTCCCCGAACAGGTGGCCGTACGTATCGTTCACATTTTTAAAGTCGTCGATGTCCACAATGATCAGGGCATGGGTGCCCTCGGAGAGCATATCCTCGGCAAGTTGCTTAAAAGTCATTTTGTTGTAAAGGCCGGTGAGCATGTCCGTCTGTGCTTCTCGGCGCAGGCGGTCTTCTTCAAGCTTTTTGTCGTTGATGTTTGATAACCTGCCGATGACATTGGTGGGCTTGCCGGCGTTATCACGCAGGACTTTGAAACAGATCGTAAACCATTGGTACGTGTTTTCCGAGGTCAATAACCGCGCATCGAACCGCATAAAATCGTCCTCCGAGAGCTCGGTGCTCTTCGTACTGGGGAGGAGATGAAGATCGTCAGGGTGGATAATCTCCAAGAAGTGCTTGTCACGCAGGTAATGTTCAATGCTGCGCGGGCGGTTGAACAGTTTTTCAAAGTTCGACGAAAAGGTAAGGGTATCGGTGGCGATATCCTGTTCAAAGAGGATTTCTTCTGTGATTTCAGTGACGACGTTATACCGTTGCTGCTCCATTTCAAGAGCGCGGATGATATTCTTTTGCTGGGTGATATCTATAAAGACGCCCTGAAAGAGAGGGTACCCCTCCCACTCGCCAACACGTTTGGCCCGCAGGTAGATCCATGACGTCCCGCCGTCCTTGCGCAGAATGCGGTATTCCGCCTTGAGGGAGTCATTTTTTTGGGCGTGTTCACGGAAGGTTTTGAGCATGGTCAACCCATCTTCGGGATGGACGACGTTGATCCCACGGTTCCCAACATCGCGGGCGTAGTCTTCCCGTGTACGGCCTGAAAGGGCATAAAATCCGGTGTTCGCCCAGATGACGCGGAACGAGTCGTCGAGCGCGAAACGGGCCACGCCGCCGTCCACGCTGTCGATGAGCGCTTGCAGTTCCCGGTAGGTGCTGGTGGCCCGTGCGCGGGCTTCTTCGGCCTCGCGGGTCTGACGGTTAGCTATTTCGAAGCTGTTCTTGAGTTTGCCGACCATCGTATTGAGAGCCGAAGCCAGTGCGCCGAGCTCATCGTTCCTGCGGATATTGAAGGTCTGGTCGAGATTGCCCTCCGCCACGCTTTCCGCAAACTGGACTCCCTTGCGCATGGCCGCGACCACGCGGCAGACGACAAGGAACATAAAGAACAGCGCAATGCACACGGCGGCAAGGGCCACGGCGACCGTGCGGTCGCGCATGAGCTGAACGTCGGACATCATGAAATCGCGGGAGACGGTGGCTATGACGGTCCAGCCGTTGGGCAGCGTATTGAAGGTGCTGTAATAGGCCATGCCGTCGCGTTCGTTTTCGAAGGATCCGGCTCCACCGTCGGATATGGGCTCGAGTATGGCCTGTTCGATCATGGCATTGCCGATCATTTTCTGCCTGTCGGGGTGGAGGATGATTTGCCCATTGGGATCGACGACATAGACGATCCCTTTCCCGTGCATGGTCACCGGATCGATGGTATGGGAAGCGATGTAGTCCATGTTGATGGCCCCGACGAGCACCCCCGAGACTTCGCCGTTCACAAAGACGGGTTCGCCTAGGAAAAAGGCGTAATACCCTTTGGTACGCGTGATGAGCGGTCCCTGCACGGAACTTTTGCCGAGTATGGCCTCACGGTAGTACTCCCTGTCGGAGCGATTCTGTCCTTCGCCCATGTTTTCCGTGGAGGCCTCGACCGTCCCCTGTTTATTGAGAAAAATAAGGGAGTCCACATAATTATAGATAGCGACGCTTTGGTTGATCTGCTCAAGGAAGATCTTTTGCTCCGGTGCGCTGCGGTCTGGTTTTTTTTGAGTGAGGAGCCATTCGGCGTATTGCTTGACGATCTGCCGCTGTGCGGAAAGACGCATGTAGTTGCGGGTGGATTCGAGCATAAACTCTATTTCACGGCTGACCGCTTCCACCACAGTGGCTTCGATGGTGACGATGTTGGATGAAACGATTTTTTTGGCGTTGTCGTAGGCGCTCCCGGCCACAAACGCCAAAGCGATGCTCATAATCAGGGCAATGGGAGCGAGCATCCGGGTTGTAAGCGACATAAGTATCCTTTCGGGGAATTCAAAAAAAAGCGTTCAGGGCACGAAAACTTTTTTGTGGTCTATCCCCCTATCGACAAGTGATTTTTAGAAACGTATTTTCTGTCAAGATAACGTCTCTCCATTGTTTTTGTCTAGATTTTCCTGCGCCCAATCCGGGTGTCGGCTCCGTTTCGGTTGAAAATGGAAAAAACGTTATGCAGCTCTGGAGGCCTTCCGCCTCAGGCAGAGGAAATATCATAAAAATGGGCCTCATCCTGATGATGAAGCCCATTATGTTGCTAATCGGTAAAAAATAAAAAAGCCGTTTCGGTATAGCAGAAAAGGAGGCTGAGGGAATCCGGCGGCACATGGTATTTACGATTGAATCCGGAATATGCTTCTTATATCACACTCAGATCCGGAATTCCACACACCGGGGGAACCTAAAAAATCTTCACGCTTGAGCGTGCTGTGCCGCCTTTCGGGGTGCCGCCCTTTCTTTTTCATGTTCCGGAAGAGGCCCGCCGGTCTTCAGGACGAGATGGCACAGGCGTTCCTCTTCCTCAAGACAGGATTCCACTTCTTTGGAGAGCGCCTCCCTGAGGCTGGAAAAGGGGAGGGCCTTGTGCTCGACGCGATAGATGGTGCGGTCGAACTGGGCGTTGCTCACGCCGACGATGAACAGTTCACCGGCGCGGACTTCCCGCTGCACGATGCGCGGGGAGAGGCAGGAGAGCATACCCGGATTGTGGAGAACCTGCTTGATGGAGTCGTTGTGCTCGAATTCCAGAAGGATCTGCGGGCGCAGGCCGCGCGGGGTAAGCTGGCGCAGAAACGTTTCCCGCGTTCCCGATCCCGGTTCGCGCAGCAGCCAATGGCGGTCGAGCAGAGCTTCGATGGGATATGGCCCGGCCTCGGCCAATGCCTTGTCCGCAGTGACGATCACGAGGGATTCCTTGGCGAGGGGGGTGATTTCCACGGCGAGGTTGTGGACGTCCCCTTCCACGAACCCGACGTCAAGCAGGCCGTGTTCCACATGGCGCACGATATCCGCCGTATTCCCCGACTCACATTCGATTTCGACCTGATGGTGCCGCATCTTGAAATTGTACAGCACTTGCGGCAGCACGAAGTCGGACAGCGTAGTGGATGCGCCGATGCGAATCTTGCCCGCCAGTTCGTCACTCGCCACCAGCGCGAGCACATTCTTGAGCTGGTTATACAGCGGGGCCAGCCGTTCTTCGAGCAGCCGCCCCTTGTCATTGAGCCGGATGCCCCGGCCCATGCGATCGAACAGCGAAACCCCCAGTTCAGCTTCGAAATCCCGGAGCGCGCTGGAGACCGCCGCTTGCGATATGAATAGCTTGGCCGCGGCGTCCCGCATGTTCGGCGTCCTCGCCAAGGCCAAAAAAATTTCCAGATACCGAAGCGTCATGAACCCCTCCTGTCTGCTGTCGGTTGTCTGCGGCAAACCGCAACGCCATTCTTCCGTGGTAACGGATCCGTTATGAGACGGCAACCGGATTGCACCGCAACATATGGAAGATGTTTCTTTTTTCCCATGCCTTTTTCGGCAGGGTTACGCTGTTGAGGAGTGTTTGGACGTCTCCTTGAAAGAAGCCCCGTATATGCCCTCCCGTGCTTCATTCAGGAACATGTTCATGCAACATCATTAAATCACATTTGTTTTTCGTCAAGCGGCGAGAATGTGCCGTCGGAAGTTGCCCGGACAACATTTGTTGCACGTTCTTTTGTGAACGCCGCCGGCGTCCTCCTTCCGTTTGATTCGGCCCCGTCCCGGTACGGAAAGTCAGGCTCCGTGCTGCAAAGAAAAAAGACAGGAGGGGCATTCCTGTCTTTTATGGGAAACTCTGTATGGAGGGTAACGCGTTCGGGAAGAGGGGCCGCAAAGGTTCTGAAAAGGGGAGGGGGAAACGTTTCAATGAACGCTTCCCCCAAAATCTGATACTTTGCCCGTCCGCGCTAGAAGTTGAGGGAGAGGATGAACCGGGTCACGAAATAGCCGCCGCCGATGAGCCACAGGGCGAGCACGCCCGCGAGGAGGAAAGGCTTGGGGCCGACCATGCGGACCTTTTCGAGGCTGGTTTCCATGCCGAGGGCGCACATGGCCATGGTGAGCATGAAGATATCCAGCGAATTGATGACGCTGACGGCCTGCTTGGGGATGATGCCGAGCGAGTTGATGCCGATGCACGCGATGAACAGGACGGCGAACCACGGGAAGCTGCTGAAATTATAGGTGCCGTAGGAAGGTACGCGGCTTTCCTCTTCCGTCTTTTCGGGGAAGCGGTTCAGCCAGAAGCCGAGGCAGATGAGCAGGGGAGCGATCATGATCACGCGGAGCATCTTGACGATGACGGCGGTGTTGCCCGCATCAATGGAAATGGCCTGTCCGGCGGCTACGGCGTGCGCGACCTCATGCAGGGTTCCGCCCACGAACATGCCATAAGCCTTTTCGCTCATGTCGAGGAAGCCGTGGCTGTACAGGAAGGGATAGACGAACATGGCGATGGTGCCGAAAACCACGACCGTGCCCACGGCGATGCTGCTTTCGTAGGATTCGCCCTTAACCACGGGTTCGGTGGCGAGTACGGCGGCGGCCCCGCAAACGGAGCTCCCGGCGGCGGTGAGCAAGGCAAGGCGGCGGGGCAGGGACGGGCAGGAAAATCTGACGCCGGTGCAGGAAAG
>ERZ779894.3823-NODE-3823-length-11166-cov-28.619476_pt1 | contig 11166 bp, 8 predicted proteins | sample MGYA00511587_ERZ779894 | MGnify/ENA primary metagenome ERZ779894 (study PRJEB29588, sample SAMEA2160490) | human gut metagenome | biome: human gut; feature: human-associated habitat; material: faeces | place: Denmark | collected 2008/2010 ... | reverse complement strand
CCCATAATTCGCCGGGAACGCAGATAATTATTGAAAATGGCTTTTTCCGGGGTTGAAGCCAGCAAAAAATAAAAGCCGAAGAACGACATCAACGGTAGCGCAATGCAAAGTGAATAACTGTATATAGATGGTTCCATTTTTTATGCCTAACTATTTTATTGCAAAATTAGCAAAAATACTGAAAATATGGCGGATTTGCCGTGACGATTTACTTTCAACACCCTATTTCCCTTGCCACTATGGCATATTGATGAAAAAAGGCAGGAAAAGGGATGATATATCCCTAATCCTGCCACACATATCCGCACACTTGTTCACATTTTTATTCCTTTCGGTTTGCATACGAATCCCGGCCGTCCGATAACGATATGATCGGCAATGAAAATCCCAGACGGACTTCGGTCATTCGCCGGGCTGCGTATCTGCGGAGCATCTTCGGTTGGTTGTGACGGTACGTTCCGTACACCTTCCGTATCCGGCTTGACCTCCTGCCCGTCATTCTCCTTTTCGGCGACTTCGGGCACGGGCGGCGCAAGCTCCAACTGTATCTTGCGGTCGAGCGCGGCAAGTTCGGACTTCAACTGTTTCAGTTCATCTTCTTTTTTCCATACCTTGCCCGCTATTTTCTGCAACTGCGGAATATCCCTCTCCAATGCCTCGTTTTTCGCCTTGTACTGGTCAATGGTGGAGGGTATCTTCTCCAGTGCGTTCAGGAAGTTGCGTGCGACGGCCACCGGGTCAGCCATCGCCAGATGCCCGTTGTTGTAGGTGTACTTGTAGTTCCCCTCCACCACGAAGCGGTTGTCGGTAAACTCCAGCCCCTCTTTGAGCATCCTCTCGCTGACCACCTTTATCGGGAAACCGTAAAGTTCTCCGACAGGATTGTACAGTCCGCCCGTCGTGGCGTTCTTGGCTATCTCCTGCAAACGCTTTCCGATAACCTTCTCATCCGAAGAAGAAACGCCGTCCTCCTTGACCGCATTCAGGCGGTTGCCCTCCTTGTCGGTCTTGACGACGGAAAGGAAACGGTTCCAGTCCTCCGTCATGGCATTGATGACCGCCGTGTTGTTGCGAAGTTCCCCCGTCTTGGCTTCCAATTTGAACTCCGAATCGCGCTTGCCCTTGCCCCACGACTTGCGTTCCCCTTCGAGCGATGCGATTTTCTTCTCCAATTTCGCCTTGTCGAGCAGGTCGGTGTTGCCGGAGAGCAACGCCATGTACTCCGAGAAGTTCATGCCCGACTTCTCGTCCATAGCCCCCTCGTCGATGGTACGTGCTCCCAACGCGCCGGACTTCAACTGCGAGATGAACGTCTGCTTGCAGTGCAGCAGGTTGAACTTGTAGCTGTCAAGCGACTTCTCCACGGCATAGATGATGACGTCCACGTTGTTACCGGCAAAATGCTTGGCAATCTCGTTGCCCGCCCTGACTCCCCGTCCATCCTCCTTGTTTGCAGCTGACAACCGGCGATAACTGTAAAGAGCAACTCCTTCCACGCTATTGGTTCAAGTGTGGAATTAAGGTAACAGGCTCTGACAAAGCCCACAAGTATAAATAAGCAACAGCCCACGCCTGTTTGAGACGTAAGGATATCAGCTTATTCTCTACTTGTTTTGAATTGTCAGATTCGTTACCTGAGAATAAAGCCAAACACTTTCCCGTGTTATGTATGTCTGCATTGCCTGCAACAGGCAGTACAAGATAAAGATAACAAAAATATCGAAACATAATACTAACTAAGTGTCCCCTTTTCGGGCTGTTGCATATTATTTGTCCATATTGCGATGCAATGCTTTTTCATATATTTCCGCGACTCTGCGGCGTAATGAAGCGGGTTTTATAACGGTTAACGAAGTGCTTCTGGAGAGTAACTCTATCACGAAATCGTTTGTAATTCGAAGCCGGACGCTTATTCTGAATTCATTTTCCGTATCGGTAAGGATGGTTTGCGAATGATGCAGCGGAACCGATTTCAGGAAACGACCGTCGAGAGCACTGTATGAAAGGACTATATCCTCTACCGGAATGTCCTCCTGATTCCAAATGCCGAAACAGTCTTTGAACAGATTGGCGATGTCGATGGTTTCGTCTCTTTCAAAAGTATCTGCAAGTATCTGAAAGTTGGAAATACGCTCTACGCCGAATAGTTTTAGTTATTATTGCTGCTGCCGGGTGGCGCCGTGCAGAATGTTGCATTGCTGGCTTTGACAGCATGGCTGGTGATTTACGGGCTTGTGCTGGCCCGCAGGGTCATTGTCGCATACCGCAGAGCCGTCAGGATTTTCGATGACACGCATGCAGATGATATAGGGGCATATATAGAATGGCTGTCCACCTTTACCTATTGGACTGTTATCTTCGGTGTCGGATGCGGATTGCTGACATTCCTGCCTAACAAATATGTTTTTATTTGGATTTTGTCGTCAATACCGTTCTACAGCTATCTTTTCTACAGCTATCAGAACTACCTGCTGTTCTATGAACAGGTGGAAAATGCGTTTGAGCAGGATATACAATCTGAACAAGAACTTCTGACAAATTCGGGAACTGAACCCGAAATGGTTTCAGAAGAGGAAGTTCCAGTGTCCTATACAGAAATTATAGAGAAGGTGGACAACTGGATAAAGACAGACGGCTATGTCCAGCAGGGACTTACCATAAAAGAACTGTCCGAAATACTTCATACGAACCGTACCTATCTTTCCGCTTATATCAAGACTACGTATAAAATGACATTCCGCGAATGGATAACCGGTCTCCGGTTGGAGTATGCGAAAAACATACTGAAGGAGCATCCGGAAATCAATATACAGAAGCTGGCTGAGTCTTCCGGTTTTCTTTCCCGCAGTAACTTTATCAAATCATTTACAGAGAAGGAAGGATGTACGCCTGCCAAATGAAAAAAAGCAAATCAGGAATCAGGACTAATTTGTGTAGTAAAAAGCCATTGAAAAGGTCACAGAAACCCATTTTCAAAAAGTGCTCAAACAATCAAAAAGTGCTAATTCGACAAAAAAGTGCTCAAACGACAATTTGAAAAGTGCTCAAACGACAATTTTTATAAAACGCTGTATTTTAACAGAAAAAGTTTTTGTAATATTTTGGGCGCTGAATGGCATTTATTACCTTTGGAGAAGACAAAGATAATAAATTCAAGTTTATATGAGCAGAAAAATCACTTTTCTTACCCTGTTTCTGTGGCTGATGACGGTAACTTTTCCTGTCATTGCGCAGCAGAAAGCAGACACGACCTACACCTTCCGCTTCGTACCGCAGAAGGACATGTTCTACGTGCCTTGGAATGGCAATGACACGGAACTTGCCCGTCTGTTGGAATGTATCGAAAACAACAAAACCACAATTCTTGACGGCAAGCTGCCGCTATTGGTTGACGGCTACTGTAATTCACTGGGCAGTGAAGCCGAGAACCTTGCCACGGCGAAGATCCGTGCCAACCGTGTGAAATCCGAACTGATTACACGCGCGGAAATAAAAGAGGAGAATTTCATTACCCGCAACCATGCAACTGAGGGTGATTTTGTTACCGTGCGCCTGACGGTACCGGTAAAGGAAACAGCCGTGACGGATGCGGACGCGGAAGCACGACGCAAGGCGGAAGCCGAACGACTGGCAGCCGAGAAGCGTGCCGAGCAGGAACGGCTTGCCGAAGAGCAGCGCAAGGCGGAAGAAGCCCGACTTGCCGCTGAAAAGGCAGAAGCTGAGAAAGCCGCTCAACAAAATACACTTGCCGACACGCCGTCGGAAACCAAAATCACAACTGATTATCATCTCTCCCTGCGTGCCAACCTGTTGCGCTGGGCTACCCTGACACCCGACCTTGGCGTGGAATGGCGCATCTGCCCGTCGTGTGGCATTGCCGTAAACGGCTCATGGACTTCTTGGACGTGGAGCGACAAGGACCGCCGCTATGCACTCTGGGAAGTGGCTCCGGAAATACGTTATTACATGGGTGAGAAGAAAGCCTGGTATCTGGGGGCGATGTTCAAGGCCGGACAGTTCAACTACAAGCTCTCCGAAACAGGCAAGCAGGGCGACCTGATGGGTGGCGGCATCACCACCGGCTACCAGCTGCGGCTGAACAAGGCACTGGCTCTTGATTTCAACCTCGGCTTGGGCTACCTGAATGCCGATTTCGAAAAATATGAAGTCATCGACGGTGTACGTGTACGCCGCGGCAACGAGACAAAAGATTGGTGGGGCCCCATCAATGCCGGTGTGACATTGGTATGGAAGTTATTCTAACACGGAGGAATAGAATATGAAAGCAAGACAATATATAAATATGATGGGAATGGCAGCCGCCGTGCTGCTCTCTTCCTGCGTGAAGGACACGCTCTATGACACGCCGCACCCCGACTACGGGAAGATTGCGGTGACAGCCGACTGGTCGGCCCGCGGTGAGGGTATCGACATACCTGCCACATGGACGGTCACCATGGGTGACTATACGGGTACGGAGACTTCCGCCACCCATGCCCCCGACCATCTGTTTGCTCCGGGCAGCTACACCTTTGCGGTGTGGAATCCTGCCGAGGGAATCACGGTGAACGGCACCACCGCCACCGTTGCCGCAGCCACGGGAAACCGGGCAGGCGCGGATGCCTTTGTGAACAATGCTCCGGGATGGTTCTTCACCTATACGAAACAAGTGACCATCGAGAAAGACAAGGACTATCCGCTGACTGCCGCAATGAAGCAGCAGGTACGCGAACTGACGCTTGTCGTCGAACCTACTGGTGATGCCGCCGGACGCATCACGGAGATTGTTGCCCATCTGACGGGTGCAGCCAGAACACTCGATTTCGCTACCGATACCTACGGAGCCGCTTCAAACGTCGTGCTGCCCTTCACCAAGATAACCGAAGGTGACGATGCCGGCAAGTGGAAAGCCACGGTGCGGCTGCTGGGTGTGACCGGCACGGAACAACTGCTGATGGGTGAAATCCGCTATGCTGACGGCAACCCGACCCCTACCACGCTGAAAAGCGACCTCACAGAAGCTCTCAAGGAGTTCAACACAAGAAAGGGCAAATCGCTGACCCTCGGCGGAACGCTGGTTGAGACTCCCGAAGGCATGGAAGTGGACGGAGCCGAAATCAACGGCTGGGAAGAAGTGAAAGGTGATGATGTAAATGCTGATTTGTAAATAATAAAATTATAGATATAATGAAGACAAGATTTTTTGCACTTGCAGCGCTCGCCCTCGCACTTGTAGCCTGCAACAACGACAACGAGAACCTGAACGGTGACCCCGTGGCCGCCCAGTTTACCGCCGACATCGCCCCCGCCACCCGCGCCAGCGGAACCACCTGGACTGCCGGCGACCGTATCGGCATCACCGACATCGGCAACGATTCCCAGTACGGCAACGTGCCTTTCATCCTGAAAAACGGGAAATTTGAGGCAGAAGGAAAGGTTATCTATATCGAAGATACAAAAACCCATACTTTCCGCGCCTACTATCCGTACAACGCGGTGGGAGGCATCCTCACAGCCACGACCGATGCCACGGCGCAGCAGAACCAACCTGCCATCGACTTTCTCTTTGCTTCAGGAGCCACGGGAGACAAAAACAACCCGGTAGTAAGCTTCACCGACAAAACCGCCAAAGGCGGTGAAGACAACTCCTTCCACCACCGCATGAGCCAGATAACCCTTACCTTCGAGGCGGGCGACGGCGTGGATTTCAGCGTGGTCAAGCCTGAACGTTACACGCTGGACGGATTGTTACTCACCGGTACGTTCAACACGGCCGACGGTATTGCCACCGCAGACAACGGACTACAGACCGGAGAACTGACCATGAATCTGGCAGACGGCAATCTCACGTCATCGATCATCCTCTTCCCGCAGACAGTTGCATCCCTGCCGTTGGTTGTGAATTACAAAGGTCGGGAATATCATGCCACACTCACCGTGCCCGATGGCGCACTGCTGGCGGGCAACAACTATACCTATACCGTCAAGGTACGCAACAAAGTCCTTGAAGTCAGCGAAGCCACCATTGCAAAGTGGAACGATATAGACGGCGGAGAAGTGGATGCTGACCTGTAAGATATTAATAATTAATTGATTAGAATGAAGAATTATGAGGCATAGATTATTTATCCCCGCAGCCACCGCACTGCTGTTCGCCCTCGCCGCCTGCACACAGGACGAACTGGCTGACAATAACCGTCTGCCTGAAGGTGAATACCCCGTATTCATCCATGCCACCGGATTGTCCGTAGAAGCAACGCCGCTGGCAGCCCCTTCCACCCGTGCCGCTGTGGACGGCGACTGGCAGGGTGTCACTTCCGTGGCACTCAAGATGGGCGATGCGGTAAAGGAATACACCGTAACGGCTTCTACCGATTTCAAGAGTGCCACGCTTTCACGCGAGAACGACCCGCACTACTGGACCAGCCGCAACCCGATTACCGTATCGGCATGGTGGCCCTTCAACAATGCCAACATCACACAGATGCCTGCCGTGAAGGTGGCCGAAGACCAAAGCAAATTGGCTGACTTCCAGAACAGCGACTTCATCTCTGCTGAGAACCGGAAGGTGGAATTTAACAACCCGACTCTTGAATTTACCCACCGCACGGCACGCGTGACTATCGAACTGAAGCCCGGCACGGGATTCACGAGCGTCGCTGGTGCCACGGTGAGCCTCGTGAGTCTGTCCGCCGATAACGGCAACCCGACTGCCATCAAGACCTACAACGCAAGCGGCAACACCTACGAGGCACTGACCGCCCCGCAGACCGTTGCGGCAGGCAAGCCGTTCGTCAAGGTGGAACTCGGCAGCGGCACCTTCTACTTCCGTCCGCAGAACAATGTCGTATTAGAAGCGGGTAGCCGCTATAAATATACCGTTAAGGTGAACACCACCGGCTTGACGTTAGAGGGTTGCACCATCGGCAGCTGGGCTGACGGCGGCGGCGAGAGCGGCGCAGCCGAGGATTTGGGCTACATCTACGACAGCAACACCAATACCTACACGGTCTATAACGCCAACGGCCTGATGAATGTAGCCGAATTAGTGAACGGAGGTAAGACCGACATAAACATTACCCTCGACAAAAACATTGACCTCACCGGCAAAGTCTGGACGCCGATAGGCACAGACTACGACAACGCATACACCGGCACCTTCGACGGCGGCGGCCATACCATCACGGGGCTGACCATTACGACAAATGACCAATATGCGGGTCTGTTCGGCTATCTCGGTAATTTCGGTAAATTCGGTACGGTGAAGAATGTGGTGATGGATGGCATACAGATAACATGCAATCACAGGTTGGGTTATGCCGGCGGCGTGGCAGGATATAGCCGGGGCACCATTGAAAACTGCTCGGTGTCGGGCAGCGTTAGCGCCACGGTGAGCGTCGGCGGTGTGGTGGGTGCTCAAAGGGACGGTTCCATCACCGGATGCAGTTCCTCTGCCACAGTGAAGGGAACGCTCAATGTCGGCGGCGTGGCAGGTCAGACGATTTTTGGTGCCACCTTGACCGCTTGCTATGCCACAGGCAACGTGATCATAGAAATAGCCCCCACACAGAATATCTCTGGCGGCGGTCTGGTAGGATTCAACGACGGAATAAGCCTCCTTTCCTGCTATGCCACGGGCAACGTAACCAGTACGGGTAGTAGCACTGGCTATGTACATATCGGCGGCTTTTTGGGAGATAACTACATTACCGTGACCGCCTGCTATTGGAAGAACAATCATGAACAAGGTATCGGCTACAATAGGGAAAGCACCAAAGTCACGAAGGTGGACGACACTGACGTTACCTGGAAGAACGCCGTTGATGCCATGAACCGCGCCTTGCAGAACAAAGGCTCAGAGTGGCGTTACGAACTTAAAGGAGCATTGCCTACCTTGAAGAAGCAGTAAACCGTCGGGCGGAAAAAGTTCTGCCCGCAACGGAAAGAACCAGAGTAATAAAATAACAGATATAATGAAGATAAGATTTTTTGCACTTGCAGCGCTCGCCCTCTTACTGGGCGCCTGCACGCAGGACGAAGCGGGCTTCCTGCAGGAAGGGGCGGAAGGCACACCCATCGTCTTTACCGCCACGGGGCTGAACCCCGCTGCGACAGCCATCGCCAATACCCGTTCCACCGTGGACGGCGACTGGGAGGGTGTGCAGAGCGTGGCAGTCCTGATGGACGGCACGGTGAAGGCATACGACGTGACGCTCACCACCGCCGACCCCGCCAGCGCCACGCTGACCTCCACCGACCCGTACTACTGGACCAACCACAACGACATCACCGTTACGGCGTGGTGGCCCTACACCGAGGGCGAGACAACCCCGCCTGCTGTGAAGGTAAAAGCCAACCAAAGTACCCAGAAGGACTTTGAGGGCAGCGACCTCATCGTAGCCGACGGACAGACGGTGACCTACGGCAGCCCCACGCTCCGCTTCACCCACCGCACGGCGCGGGTAACCATCGTTCTGACGGACTACACCGAGGGGCTGGCATCCGTGCTGCTGACGGGGCTCTCCACCGAAGGCGACAACCCGGATATAATCGTCCCGTATGACAAGGGCAGCAACACCTACACCGCTCTTGTAGCCCCGCAAAATGTGGCAGCTGGCACGCCCTTCATTACCAGCACCTTCACTAACGGCAAGACCTTCGTCTATAAGATGAAGAATGCTACCGACTGGCAGGCGGGCGGTGAATATACCTACACAGTCTCCCTCACTGCGGCAAAAGACCCGGGATATACCATAGAGGGCAACGGCAGCTACACCGTGACCTCCGCCGATGGCCTGATGCATGTAGCCGATTTAGTGAACGGAGGTAAGACCGACATTAACATTACCCTCGACAAAAACATTGACTTGACGGGCAAAGGCTGGACGCCGATAGGCACAAGCTTCGATAACTCATACAAAGGCACTTTCGACGGCGGCGGCCATACCATCACGGGGTTGACCGTTACGACAAATGACCAATTTGTGGGTCTGTTCGGCTATCTCAATAGAGCTGGTACGGTGAAGAATGTGGTGATGGAAGGCATACAGATAACAAGCAATCACATGTTTGGCTGTACTGGTGGCGTGGTAGGATATAGCTGGGGCACCATTGAAAACTGCTCGGTGTCGGGCAGCGTCAGCGGCACGGATTGTGTCGGCGGTGTGGTGGGTTCACAAAAGGCTGGTTCCATCATCGGATGCTGCACCTCTGCCACAGTAAAGGGAACGCACTATGTCGGCGGTGTGGCAGGAGAAAAATGGGGCACCATGACAGCTTGCTATGCCACAGGCAACGTGACCTTAGAAATAGCCTCCCAAAAGAATCTCTATGGCGGCGGTGTAGTGGGATTAAACGGAGGAAGCCGCGTCCTTGCCTGCTATGCCACGGGCAACGTAACAAGTACAGGTAGTAGCACTGGCAATGTGCATATCGGCGGCTTGTTTGGAGATAGCTACACCACCGTGACCGCCTGCTATTGGAAGAACAATCAGGAACGAGGCTATAAGACCGCCCCCGAATCTACGAAGGTGGACGGCACTTACGTTACCTGGCAGAAAGCCGTTGATGCCATGAACACCGCCTTGCAGAACGCAGGCTCAGAGTGGCGTTACGAACTTAACGGAGCATTGCCTACCTTGAGGAAGCAGTAAACCGTCGGGCGGGAAAAGTTCTGCTCGCAACGGAAAGAACCGAAGTATAACCCCAATAAAGAAAGGAGGACGTGATGGAACACACGGAGAATCCACCATATAGGTTTTGGCATCAAGGCATTGTCAATAATAGTATAGACTCCAGTGAAAGCATACAACTTTTCTTCTATGAGATGGAAATCGCCGAAAATAGCGTCGCAATAATAACAGCCGTGCGATAGGTAGCTATCGGCAACCGTCCGGCTATACCGTTTTTTTACCGGGCCGACCTTGAGTTGTCGCCCCTCTTCCGTCTGTAAGAAATCTTGTACCGCGGCATAGACCCCAGGATGCTTGTCTATATCATGATCGTCCCACGAAGACCGCTCCACATCGAAATCGCAGTTGCAGACGCTCTTCAGACTTGGCTCTACCGTATAGCAGTATTGCAGCGTCCCGCACTTCCAGCATTTCATTTCAAAGAAGATGATGGTAATCTTTTGCTTAGGAGCCATTCTGATATGCTCGCAAAATTTCAACTTACGCGCCAGTAAATTACTTATCAATGCTTTTAACGGCATTTGAACTTTCCCTACTTGGGCAAGTATGTTTGAATTTTCGTCCTTGAATATTTTGAACGCAGGAGTCTCTTTGTCTGCAACTAAAGTTTTGTCATAATCCGACATTTCTTTGGGGGCTATGCGGAAAAACCAGCAACCTCTTACGTTCGATGCCTTATACCGTTCCTGCCGGAGGCGGGTTTCTTCATAAGTCTGCCGGCTCCATTGAACCTCGAAAGCAATCCTTTTACCTCCCTGTACAGCCAAAACATCCGCCCTCCAATCCGCTTCGGAAAATTCGGGGATGGCATCCCATCCTTGCTCCCGACATGTCTCCATGATAGCGACTTTCGCTTTGAGATGCTCTGCAGACTCGGGTTTCCAATCACATGGATTTGCAGATTTCAGATGAACGAAATGTTTCAACCCTCTGTTGCTTGTTCTCAAAAAGCCCTCTTGCCCGCAGCACGGCAATGTTAAAACGATTTCTTTGGCTTTAAGACGGGCTTTCAAAGCACTCCATTCTTCGTCATTAAGATCAATGGAAACAATTTCTTTGTCTTCTATATAAGCACGTAAAGGCATTGTAGAAATGTATAAAGATTGTTAATGATCTCGGATATATTACATCAATCCAAATATAGCGAATCCGAACGAAACGAGCAAGTTTTGCGGAGTGAATCATCGTCGTCTTAATATTGAATCACCATATATCTTACGCCGACCCGTCCAGCAAAATAGCCGCCGTAAGCGACACGTCAAGGCAATGCCTTGTCTTTGTCGCTTACGGCGGCTATTCGGCTCTTGCTGTCCGGGCGTTCCGGGCAGTCTGAAATTTTATTCTCTATGACACTGCTCACAAAACAGATCATCTCGAAATTCGAGAAACATCCTATCCACTCACAGGATGGGAAAGGAATGGATGCCGAAGTCCTCGTCAAGTATTTCAACCCCTGCGGCTCGGGCACATGGCT
>ERZ779894.3818-NODE-3818-length-11193-cov-2.926737_pt1 | contig 11193 bp, 12 predicted proteins | sample MGYA00511587_ERZ779894 | MGnify/ENA primary metagenome ERZ779894 (study PRJEB29588, sample SAMEA2160490) | human gut metagenome | biome: human gut; feature: human-associated habitat; material: faeces | place: Denmark | collected 2008/2010 ... | reverse complement strand
TTCCTCCGGCTTCTCTAACATCACATTCTCCTTTTACTCTTTATGATGTCTGGAGAAGAAAGAATGTTTCTCCGGTTTCTTCTCGCCGGAAGCTTCTCCGCCCTCTTTCCAGTGGAAATATTCCGCATCCAGATTGACATTGACATTTACCTCTGCTTTTGGCGCAGCTTCCTCTGGCGTATCTTCGGGAATTTCTTCGGGCAGTTCATTTTCCGGCACGATTCCTGCCTTTTCAAAATACTCCTGGTTGATCTTAATTTCCGGTTTGATCGCAGAATAAGGCGATGGCTCTGTCTCCCCCTTTTCCTTTGCCCTTTCTTTTTCAATCTCACGGTTACGATCCTCGATCAGATTCAGATATTTGTCCGTATCAGCAAGATTCTGCAGATGTCCTTTCAGGTCTGACTGGTCTCTCCTTACAACATCTTTTTCTTTCTGAAGTTTTTCATTGGCATCCTTATAAATCTCCTGCATGGCATCCGTTGCCCTCTGCATGATTTCCTGTACATGCCGCAGTGCCTCATTGGTATACATAACAGACGCAGCATACACATCCTCCGCTTTCCCGCTGGCATCTTTTAAGATATCTTCTCCGATTTTTGCCGCCTCACGTCTTGCACGCTCCTTGCCCCGCGTTGTCAGTTCATACTCATCCAACATCGCGTAAATGGCCTTATTTAGCTCTGCAAGCAGCTCTAACATTCTTTTTTTATCAAGGATAATTTTACTGCCAATACTGTCATAAGCTTCACTGCCTGCAAGCAATATATGCATTTGTCTTAAAATTTCTTCCGTTTTGTCCTGCGCGCTCATGGTTCTTCTCCTGCTTTACTTCCGCTGCGTCTTTTTCCTGTCTGGTATTTTACTAATTTTAACACTAACCGTATCAGCAAAACAACCAGTAAAATAGCGATCAATACTATTCCTGCGATCATGACGGCATATTTATTCGGATTTTTTATTAATTTTATGAGATTGAACGAATCATCTACCACTTTTCTTTCATGCAATCCGGCATAATATTGTGGAATATCCGCAATTCCATCTCCATTTTCATCCGGGAACGACTCCATATAATGTGCGATCGCCGTCCATGCCTTTAATTCCCCGCCATTATCTGTCAAAATCACATCTTCAAAATCTTCAATCGGTGTTCCGTCTGCCTTTTTCGGCACAACAGACAACAGTCCATACGATGTTTTCGTCACCGCAGACAGCATCTGCCCACTGTAAAGATCTGCCACCACGCGATACAGTTTATCGTCCTCTAACTCCCTGCGATTGCCATCTGCATCCAGCAGATACACATCGGTAACACGGTTTAAGATCATACGATGCGGGTTGTAAGTAAACTGCAAACCGTACATATACAAACGTGCAGATGTCATCAGATCAGACACGGATGCGTCGATTTCTGCCACAGTTTTTAACTCTTTTCCTGTCAGATATGCTTCGATCAGCGGATACCCCGGCACACCGTCCGCACCGATTCCAAGTGAAAACGAATTAAACACATCCTCCACCGTAATGTTTCCTTTTGTATAGGTATCACGGATCGTTCCACTCGGCGCGATCGCCACATCCACGGGAGTGCCATTATAATCCGTACTGTTTGTGACCGCATAAGCATAGGCATCTGCGATGAGATCCCCCAGATTATGCTCGGTATGGATGTTGTAGAGATCCTCCAGGCTGTCAAATGCTACATCATTTTCCGCAAGTACCTGTTCTCTCGTAAACCCAAACTGTGCCAGATAATCGGTATCCACCGTCGCCATAAAAGAATTGATTTCTTCCTGTGTAGCAGCATTCTCTGCAATGTCCGTCTCGATTGGAGTAAGTTTATATTCTTTCATGTTCCATCGGCCATCATCCTTTTGTTCTAAGGATAAGGAACCTAAATACTTGCCGTACTCACCTGCGGAAACGATATAAGTATCCCCATGCACAATCGGCTCATCCAGTTTCGTATGCGTATGTGCGCTGACGATCACATCCAGATCCGGCACTTTTTTCGCAAGAATCTCATCTTCTGACTTTGACTCATCCTCTGAAGTTCCACTATGGGAAAGACAGACGATAATATCCGCATCTTCGTTTTTCTTAATTTCAGCTACGGTCTTTTTTACTGCTTCCACCGGATCCGTAAACTGCAGTTCGCAGGTCGGTGCACATGCCAGTGCATCTTTTCCGAATACGCCAAGCAGTGCCACCCGGACATCGCCCTTTTGCACCATCACATAATCTTTCACACCGTATTCCGTAAATGCATCACGGATCTGCTGCTGTCCTTCTGAGAATCCCTGCTGTTCCATGGCATCCCAGTTGATATTACAGACAAGAAGCTCCGGCACGGTATCTCCGCTTTCCGCCGCGGTTTCAAGCATCTTAGCAAGCCCCTTTGAACGATAATCAAATTCATGGTTGCCAAGTGTTGTCGCCTCACAGCCCAGTGCCCCTAACATCCGAATCTCTGCCGCCTGTGTCTCAAAAACGGTCTGCACCAGCGTTCCCATGGAAAAATCTCCGCCATCCACCACCAGTGTATCCGGATCTTTTTCTTTCTGTTCATCGATCAGTGTCTTAATCCTTGCAAACCCGCCGATCATTTCCTGTTTTTCATCTACTACCGTTGAAAAGCTGTTCAGATGAGAATGTGTGTCATGCACGAACATGATATCTATTGTTTTCAAGTCCGTCTGGTCTGCCGCCTTCACATTGCCGGACATCCCCGTCATTCCCAAAACCAGAACAAAAACAAGGACTGCAGCCAGTCCCATTTTCCAATTTTTAATCTTTTCCCGTAACATATAAGTCTCCCTGTTTTACAAAGCATAATTTTACTTATATTTTACTTGAACTTTTAAAATTAGTAAATGGTGGTGCAGTCCTAATTTTCACTTTATCCAAAATATTTTTTACAATAGATTGATCCTGTCTATGCAACCGTAAATTTCTTTGTGTCCTTCCGCAGCATCAAAGATGCTTCCTGCGTCTGTTTCATCAGTACACGCATATCTTCTGCCTGTCTGTCAACATTGGTAACACGCTCTGCAATGCTTCCGGTACTTGCCGCACCATCATTCGCAGCTTTCGTTACCTCCTGTATATTTGCAACCACTCCGCTGACTGAAGCTAAAAGCTGTTCGGATGCCGCACTGAAATCCGTTACAAGTTCTTCAACATAGTTTGCATCTTCATTATAATTATCTGCCATTTTTTCAAAATCATCAAATGCGATCATATTTGATGCCGCCATATCGTCAAACGTTGGAAAAGGGAAAAAAGACTTGCATTTTGGCACATGGATTGTTATAATAAAACTGTATAAAATAAGAACAAACATTTGTTTTTATGTTTGAAAGGTCTGTTTGCCGTGTCAATCATGACGCGTATGCGAAAGGTACGATACGGCGGAACAGACGAAATGGGAATGACATAAAGTCATTTGTGTGTTTGTGTATTTTTCGAATTTTCTTTTATTCGATGTGCACCGAACGGTTTGACAACTCACATGGAAAGGACGGAAAATAAGCGATGCGATCTTTGTCCGTGTTTCACGGTACGCGCGTGTTTGCATGGGTCAAGTTTGGCCTTTGTTTTTTGATGCTTGCATGTGCCGTGGGGCTATTTACGATCATGGTTGGGCTGAGCATGCTTGCCTCTCCCGTACTGGGATGGTTTATGTTTGCGCTGTGGCTGATTTTATGTGTTTTGGTTGGTTTTTTCTTTTATCAGCGTGTGCTGATCAAATGGAATGCAGCGCACATTTGCGCCATGATGCGTTGCTATACGACAGGCAAATTTGACCCGGATATGTTTTACAAAGAGCGGCAGGCATCCCGCAAGCGTTTTCACAACGCGGGAGGATATTTCAAACTGCACCGTACGGTGCTGCATGCCATTGCGCAACAACAGCGGTATTTTGAAACGGTGACCGATGATATGGAAGATGTGCCGGGGATGAAAACACTTTTGCGCATCGGCAAATATTTGGAACATTTGATGCTGAGGTTTTTGGCAGACGGATGTATGGGATATATTTGTTGGTGTGAGGATTTGTCCGTGTTTGCAGCAGCGAAGGAGGCTGTTGCGGTATATGCATACAACTGGCGCCGCTTAACGGAAAAAGCGGGGGAAATGTCGGCTGTGATGGTTTCCGCAACGGTGATACTCAGTGCCGGTGCTGCCGTGGGGCTCAGCGCGTTGTTTGGCGTCATGAAGCTCGACACATATATTTATTTGGCCGTTCTTTTGGGCATTGCATTGATTTTTGTACTAAAATATGCCTTTTTGGAAAGTTATTACACTTGTCGTATGATGAAAGCGCTTTTGGACAATGCGCAGGATACTGTTCTGAGCGATGGGTTGTACCACCGGTTGCAGCGTGTAAGCAAGTCCTACCATTATTTGTGTAAAACGGCGGATCGTGTCGCCTCGAACCGGAAAAAACGATTGGATGCAGCCAAACAAAAAGCGCTTCCGTCGGGTAGTAAAGAGCCGCGAAATGCACATCAAAAGACGGTACGTACGACGCGGCGCTGACAAACCACCCTTGTGATAAAAGGTATGAGATGTTTTTGAAATGAGAACGGGAAGGAGGCGGATGGATGGACCGGAAGCAGAATATCCAAGCAGCGCTGAAAAAGGCATTTTGTCTTTCTCCGCGTCTCACGGTTGCCATCGCCATACCCTCGTTTGTATTTGTGTTTGTGATGTTGGGTGTTGATGCGACCCCGCCGCATACACCCTTGTTTTATCTTGCTTGTCTGCTGTCTTCGTATGCATTGGTGATTACCATAACCGGTGCACCCGGCGTGGTGCGCAGTATGCAGCGTTCCCTTGCCGTCCGTCCGTTGCAACGTCAAATCCGACAGCATCCCTTGGGCGCACGTTATTTGGATGATGCGATTTTCCGTTCCATGATATCGCTTTATTCTTCTCTTTTGATCAATGCGTTATATGCGGCGTTCAAATTGATCTCCGGTTTGCGGTTCCATTCTTCTTGGTTTATCTCTCTTGCCGCGTATTATCTGCTTTTGGCACTGATGCGTTTTTTGCTTTTGCGTCACGTGAACAAGAACAACGTGGGAACCAATTTACCGTCGGAGTGGCGCCGGTACCGTCTGTGCGGTGTGTTGTTGTTTTTGATGAATATTGTGCTTGTAGGTGTGGTCGTGTTGGTCATCCATCAAGACGGCGCGTTTGTTTACCCGGGAAATTTGATCTATTTGATGGCAATGTATACGTTTTACGCGCTGATCACGGCCGGTATCAACGTGGCAAAATTTCAAAAGTACGGCAGCCCCGTGCTTTCCGCTGCAAAAGTCATCAGTTTGACGGCTGCGCTTGTTTCCCTGTTCGCTTTGGAAACGGCTATGATCGCGCGGTTTAGCGCACCTGGAAACGATGATTTCCGATTTTGGATGACATCCGTTTCCGGTATGTTGATTTGTATGCTTGTATTGGGCATGGCAATTGTCATGATGGTGCGCGCCACCGTTCATCTATCCAAAAAATAAAACCTGTTAATTTCAAATGAGGTTTAACCCAAAATGGGAACGTATAATTAGTACGAAAAACGATGGTTACATTGTTTCTGTATGCCTCTCACAGGTTTGTTTGATCAAAAAAGAAAAGCATCGGTAGCGTTTGGCGCCGATGCTTTTTTTATCTGTTGCAGTAAATTGATAACCTTTTTTCATTTTTTGAATTATGGATTCCATGGTATCATTGATCTGATTTCAAAAAATTTTGAGAATCTGGAAACGTCTTTGGAAAACAGACAACAAACGACAACCGGTCGTTTTCCAGGTGTGCGGTGATGGTTCCGCCGAGTTGTTCGGTTAAATGTTTGGCGATCGAAAGACCCAAGCCTGTGGCGGTTGTTCCCGATTCAACGGTATAAAAACGATCAAACAGTTTTGCCACCTGCACTGTGTCAATGTGTTTCGCTGTGTTGGAAAAGACTGCGGTCCCTTCTTCATTTAATGATACCGAAAAATCACCGTCGCTGTATTTCAGTGCATTGCTGATGATATTACCGAAAATACGCTGTACTGCTGCGCGTGGTAGGGTGCGCATGACGCGTTGTGTCGGTAAGTCAATCGTCGGTGTAATATTTTTTTGCCGCATGACCCCCAAAAAGGACAAGAGTGATTCTTCCAACAATCCGCATAAGTCCAGCGCTTCCGCTTTGTCAGGCTGTACAGAGGTGACAATGGAATAGTGCAGCAACTCTTCTGTGAGTTGACGCAAGGCGTTGACACGTTCTGTGATTTGGGCAAGATAACGTGTTACTTCCTCGGAGGTCTGCATGTCTTTCAAAAGATCCAAATAACCGCAAATCGCAGTCAGCGGGGTACGCAGATCATGAGAGATGTTGGTAATCGCCTCTTTGAGCTCTCGATCCCCTTGCAGATATTGTAAACGTTGACGGCGCAGAACGCGCAATTGCATGTTGATATCGTTGGCCAGCGCCCGCATACAACGGGAGCGACTGGAAAGATCAATCTGCGTGTTGGTGTCGGTGTTCAGCTTTTGTGCAAAGCCTGTACGGATTTCCCGTGCAGCTTTACGCATCAAGTACAGTTTACCCAACAGTACACAGACAATGAGCGCCATCACACAAAGGGCCAGTACCCATAGAACATTTTGTGGCATGCGATGATCTCCTTTTCTGTCGAGATGTTTGAAATGATGATACACCATCGTGTCGGATGTTGTAAGATTTCAAGCGTATCTATCAAAAAATACGTTTTCAAGGAAGTCTGTATTTGAATGAACTTCGTTGCCGTGATTGTAACAAATCCCGGTGGGGATGTCAAGGCGTACCGGACATATCACAATACAAATATCATGCGCCAAAAGAGCCGAATCGATTGCTTTTTTGTGGATGTTCCTTTTTTGAATCGTACGGATTTTTCGTTGTGACAGCTGTTCTGACAAGGGCGAAAGAGAAATAAAACCCCAAGCAGTACAACGTACTGCCTGGGTGTTTCAGGAAAAGATTTCCGAAGGAGTCTGACAACAATCTGCAAAATGATGTCGCGGTTAACGCGCGTCGGGTAAGTGATACAGGGCCGGCTCGCTTTTATTTCAGATCTTTCTTGTGAAAGAAACAGATACCTGCTCCGGTACTGAGCATAAAGATCAGCAGGGAATAAACCGACAAAAGTGCGGGGCGTGCAACATCCAAAGAAGTGACCTGTAGTGCTTGGCCGGCGGGAATGAAATCGGCAAGAAATTCATACAGTTCACGTTTCCAGCCACGTACATAATTGGGATTATCCATGGTGTATTCTACTTCTTCCAACATACCGTCGCCGCGATCGACCAAGTCATAACCCATATAGGTTTCCGGTTGCGAGAGAATCGCCTGCAAGTAAGAGGTGACAAACAGCATGCCAAATGCTACCAAAATACAGAGAATGGCAGAAAGCGCTTTGTTTTGACACAGCATGGCAATCAGCACAAAAATTGCGGCAGACGCGAAGGCCAGTGCGAACGTCATTCCGGTAAGAATCAAAATGGAAGTTATTTCGAGCGTGAACCATCCCAGCAGCGGCACACCGACCGCGAGATAGCATGCGAAATATGTCACCAGCCACAGCGTGGTTGCCCCCACCACGGTAAGTAGGTTTGCAAGATAAATGGCAGGTCTGGTACGTCCTACAATGATTTTATTGCGCATGGTGCCGTCGCTGTATTCTGTGCCGATAAACAATGCCGCAAAGATTGCAGCCATGATTCCAATAAACACGGCGATGGAAAAACAACCTCCGTCCAGGTGAATGATATAGGAGGCGTCGTATCTTTCCTGCACCGCTTTCATATCAATATAGCTCAACAATGGAGAACTTCCGCCCATCAAAACGCAAAATACAATTCCAAGCCAAAAGCATTTGCTTTTACGCAGGCGCAGGGCGTTGGCATGTAACAGTTTACGCATGTGATTCACCTCCCACCAGATTGACATAGTAGCTTTCCAGACTTTCATCACGTTCTTTGACGGAGAGAATCTCGCAGTTTTCTTCTGCTAGTGCCATGACGAGTTTTGTAATATTCACTTTGGCATAGATATCCGCTGTGTTATCATTTTGCACACAGTATTCGAGGTTTGTTTTGTCTAAGACACGACAAAGCGCGCGAATATCGCTGACTTCGACCACAACACACTTGCGGCAAGAAGCTTCCAATGCGGGCGCGCTGATTTCTTTGATCATGCGTCCGTGGTCAATAAAACCGTAATGGGTTGCCAATTTAGAAAGTTCATCCAAAATATGGCTGGAGATCAAGACGGTAATGTGGTGCTCCCGATTGAGTTTCAAGATCAATTCTCTCACTTCGATGATTCCCTGTGGATCCAGGCCGTTGATCGGTTCATCCAGCACCAGAAAATCAGGACTGCCTGCCAGCGCAATGGCGATGCCCAGACGCTGACGCATACCAAGGGAAAAGTTTTTCGCTTTTTTCTTTCCGGTGTCTCCCAGTCCCACCAGATCTAAAAGCTCCGGGATCGTATTGGTTTCGGGGATTCCCAACACGCGATATTGTTCCTTTAGGTTTTCTGTTGCGGACAAATGACCGTAAATGGATGGTGTTTCCACCACAGCGCCCATGTGTCTGCGTGCCAGAGCAATTTGTCCATCGTTGTGAGAATGTCCGTATAATTGATATTCTCCGCTGCTGGGTGCTTGCAGACCGCAGATCAGACGAATGAGCGTCGTTTTGCCGGCACCGTTTTTGCCGACGAATCCATAGATTGATCCTTTGGGTACATGCATGGAAAGATGATCCAAAGCTTGAAAGCGCCGGTAAGATTTGCACAGCGCGTTACAGGAAAGTACATATTCCATGAAAAGGCCTCCTTTTCTTTGATGATGATAGTTTACCGCATGGGTGTAAAGACAGCGGTAAAGAAAAGGGTAAAGAAATGGGAAAGATTTAAAAATTAAAAACAGAAAAGCCCGATCGTGTTGCGCAAAGCAATATGATCGCTTTGCGCAGAGATCGGGCTGTGTGATGATACATATGATATGGTATTCACGATGTATGACAAATTTGATGTATCATGGCTCAGATTGTCCCTTCTGATCCGCCGTATCAGATAGTTGAAAGCCAATGCCCCAAACGGCTTCAATGTAGTCTTTTCCGCCCGCAGCACGCAATTTTTTGCGCAAATTGCTCACATGAATTTTGAGTGACGACTGTGTGCAGTCCGGCGTGTCCTCGAAAATGCGGTCTAAAATGACCGATTTGGCTACGGCCTGTTTGGGATTTTGCATCAGTACTTTCAAAACAGCAAATTCTGTTTTGGTCAGTTTGACCGGGGTGCCGCAAACCGTTACGGTGTGTGAAACGGTAGATAGGACGATATCATTGTAGCACAAAGTATCCCGGTTTTTCGCTGCCTCTTGATGTGTGCGCAAATGCACGGCAATGCGTGCGAGAAGTTCTTTGGTATCAAATGGTTTTGTTACGTAGTCTACCGCACCGCCCAGCAGCAGTTGTACTTTGTCGTCGACCCCCACTTTGGCACTGACTACGATCACAGGAATACCTAGGGCGGAAATGTGTTGCATGACTTCTTCCCCCGAGCAGCCCGGCATCATCAAATCCAATAGGATCAGGTCGGGTGTTTGTGTGGAAAGAAGCAGCAGCGCTTCTGTCCCGGAATATGCGCGTAAAACGCCGTATCCCTCGCGCTGCAATACTTCTTGCAGCATATTGCCGATGGGGAGATCGTCATCGATAACAGCAATCGTTTTCATCGGTGTTTCCTGCGTACATCAATTGTTTTTGCTGGACATTTGTTTCACGGCTTTTTCAATTTCGTCCGCAACGTTGTTCATTTCCTGTTCTGCCGGACCTTCAAACAGTTCCACCACACCTTTGTCCGCATTTGCCGGCAGTGAAGGGTCGATGGGCAGCTGGCCGGACGTGATGATCAGGTTGCCTGCCTGGATACCCTGCGAATACGGGCCGATGGCCGCGGGGGCCTTTTCAGTAGAAATGACGGTTTTCATAAACTGTCCTCACCTCCTCATTGTGATAATAGTTTATCATCCAGTTATCTCATTGTCAATATAATTACTGTATACCGGCATGTAAAAAAGTAAAAATTGTGTATTTCGCACAATTTTGGCTCTCATTTTTCGTATGTTAAAAAATTTTTCTCGTATTGAGAAAAAATCGCATACAAAACAGGCTGATTTCGTTGCTTTCACATAAAATCTATGCTAGTATGAGAAACACGGACAACTTCACAAGGAGGATACCCCCATGACGGAACAGATGCTTCGGCAATATACCGTATTGGTCGAATACCTCGGCGCGACGCTTGGGCCGGATTACGAGGTCGTGCTGCACGAGATCCTGCCGGAAACCAGCCGCGTGGCTGCCATTGCCAATGGCTCCATCAGCGGCCGCAGCGTCGGCGCGCCGATCACAAACGCGGCGCTGCGCATGATCATGCAGAAGCAGTATGAGACGAGCGATTATAACCTGAATTACACCGGTCAGCTTGCGAACGGAAAAACCATCCGCTCAAGCACGATGTTTATCAAAGACGGCGGTAAGCTGGTCGGTTTGCTGTGCATCAACTTTGACGACAGCCGGTTCCATGAGATCAGCGACGCCATTCTGAAGCTGATTCACCCGGACGATTTTGTCCACCACCACTACTTCCCTGTTGACGCACCCGCCAAGCAGCCCATGCAGCCGCAGCACGCGCCAAGTGTCCCGGCAGAGCATTTTCAGTCTGATATGAACGGCCTTATGGAAGAACTGTTCGAGACGGTCACCAAATCCGTTGATGTGCCGCTCGACAGGCTGACGCAGGCGGAGCGCACACGGATCATTGCCCAGCTGCACGAACAGGGCATGTTTGAACTGCGCGGCGCGGTACAGTTCACGGTCAAAAAGCTGTCCTGTTCACAGGCAAGCATTTACCGGTATATCAAAAAAGCAAAGGCAGGAGAAGAACCGCAGCACGAATGAGTTTCGCCTGTCCAGCTGTAATCCCATTTCTCTCTAATAGAATGAAACCCGCCCCCGGACGGCTTGTTATACGTCCGGGGGCGGGTTTTTTATTTGAGTTCCCATTCTTTCAGCTGGCTTGCCAGTTCGTACAATCGCTCGTAACTGTCGTAACGGGTCTGGCCGATTTCCCCTTCTGCTAGAGCCTTACGG
>ERZ779894.3813-NODE-3813-length-11210-cov-4.139310_pt1 | contig 11210 bp, 10 predicted proteins | sample MGYA00511587_ERZ779894 | MGnify/ENA primary metagenome ERZ779894 (study PRJEB29588, sample SAMEA2160490) | human gut metagenome | biome: human gut; feature: human-associated habitat; material: faeces | place: Denmark | collected 2008/2010 ... | reverse complement strand
AGTTCTTGAAAAGTCTCTTTCCTTCCATCAAGTTCCCGGTCTCGAACGATTCGCGGCAATGTAAGAAACAGTTCTTTCCCCTCTTCTTCCAATCTGTGAATCCATCTTTCCACATTCTGAACAAAACCAGACACCGGAAAGATTCCACAGTCCGCATAGATTCTCTTAACTCCATCTGTCTTTTCCACTGCTGCAAGCTGTTCTTCTGTCTCCACAGCAGCTGTGAGAAACTCCTTGGTTGTCTGTTTTTCTGTCTCCGGTATATCTTTGAGATCTCGTTCTTTTGCTTTTCGCTGTTTCCACGGACGAAGCATCTCTTCTTCCAGTGCTTCCAGCCCCTGTCGTCTCAGATGATTCAGCTGCTGCATCGGAAGAAAAATATCATCTCCCATAAAAATATCCAGTTTTTCAAATATAAACCCGGATCCTCCGGTTTTTTCCATCTGTCTGCGGATCCTTTCTTCCCCCAGCGGACAATTCATGGCTGTCTGCACAGTTTCCCCTTCTACTGTCACTCTGCAATCACCTGCCTGTACTTCCAGAATCGCAGGACATCCATTATACAGGCTCATGGTTCCCCGTATCAGAACCGGCGTCTTTTTGTCCATATATTCTTTCCGTATTCTGGTAAATAATTCTTCATTTCGAATGATACCGGCACTTTTTTCATTTTCAAGCCAAAGGCAATATTGTCATAAACGCTCATGGGAAACGGATTGGGCTTCTGAAAGACCATGCCCACGTTTTTTCTGAGCTCGTTTACATCCGTATCTTTTGAATATATACTTTTTCCGTCAAGCAGCACATCGCCCGTAATTTTACAGCCGTCCACCAGATCGTTCATTCGGTTAAGTGTTTTAAGCAGTGTTGATTTTCCGCAGCCGGACGGTCCTATAAACGCCGCAACATGCTTTTCTTTTATATCCAGATTTATATTTTTAAGCGCCTGAAAATCACCGTAAAAGAGGTCTAAATTTTTCACCTCAAATTTCGTCATTCAGCTCCGCCTCCTTTTTCGCTGATCTTTGAAGCTATAAAGCCCGAAACAGCATTTATTATAATAACTGCCAGCAGAAGTATAACTGCGGTTGCGTACGCTTCTTCCATATAAAGTCCCTCAGACAGAAGCGCATACATATGCACTGAAAGCGTTCTGCCGGAATCCGTAAGCTTGGTTACAACGCCCGCAACTGTGCCGGCCGTATAGATGAGGGCTGCCGTTTCCCCGACGATTCTGCCCGTTCCGAGAATGATGCCGGAGAGTATGCCCGGCATAGCGCTTGGTAAAATGACCCTGAACACCGTGCGCAGTTTGCCTGCGCCGAGTCCGTAGCTTGCTTCCCTGTAAGAATCCGGCACAGCCCGAAGCGCTTCCTCCGTTGTGCGCATAATAAGCGGCAGGATCATGATTGCGAGGGTAAGCGTACCTGCTATCATGGAATAACCGAGCTTAAAATAAACGCAGAACATCAGATAGCCGAACAAGCCGTAAACGATGGACGGTATACCTGAGAGGGTCTCGGCAGTTATACGTATCAGCCGGACAAATCTGTTGCCGCGGCGCGCGTATTCCGCCAGATAGATGGCGGCAAAAACACCTGCGGGGACCGCTATAAGCAGTGACGCGGCTGTGTAAATGAGTGTGTTTATAATTGCCGGCATCATAGAAACGTTTTCCGAATTATATGTCCATTCAAAAAGACGCGGCGATAGATTCGGAATACCCTTAACCAGTATATATCCTATGATAAATAAAACGACTGCAGCGCATACAACGGCGCTGATCATCACAACAATGGCAAGCAGCAACGACTTGGGACGTTTTTTATACATCATCAGTTTCTGGCGGAAACTCATTTTATTGATACCGTCCTTCATCGATTCCCCTCCTTGCTCTTCAGCACGGAAAACATAAGATTTATGAGCAGCACGAATACAAACAAAACCGCTGCTGTGGCGATGAGCGCCTCTCTGTGCAGATCCTGCGCATAGCCCATTTCAAGAATAATATTTGTGGTAAGCGTACGCACGCCGGAAAGGATGCTGTCGGGAATCACAGGCTGATTTCCGGCTATCATAACGATAGCTGTTGTCTCGCCGATCGCTCTTCCTATACCGAGTATGATACCCGCCGATACGCCGGACTTGGCAGCGGGAAGCGACACACCGAATATTGCCCTTTCCTTCGTTGCGCCCAATGCGAGCGCGCCCTCGTAATAACTTTTGGGGACTGCTCGTATAGCCGCTTCGGATACGCTGATTATAGTCGGCAGGATCATAATGGCAAGAAGAATAGACGCCGTGAGCACACTTTTTCCTCCGCCGAAGATCTGCCTTACCGCCGGCACGATAACGACCAGTCCGAAAAACCCGTAAACAACAGACGGAATACCTGCGAGCAGATCGACTGCGGGTTTCATAAAGCGATAGAGCCCGGCGGGGCAGTATTCAGCCATAAATACGGCGCACAGCACACCGCAGGGCACGCCCAGCGCAATCGCTCCCGCCGTAACATAAAGGCTGCCTATGATCATCGGAAAAATTCCGAACGTATCATTCAATGGTTTCCAGGTTGTGCCAAAAAGAAATTCCTTAACACCGATTTCACCTATTGCCGGAAAAGCATTTGAGAAAACGAACCAGCAAATAAGCAGCACCGCAATCACTGAAATGCACGCGGCAATAAAAAACACCGCGCGCATCATATATTCTTTAATCTTGTTTTTTACCATTCTGTCTGTTCACCTGTATAGATAGCTTTTACCTGATCGCTTGTAAGCGAGTTAACGGTGTTGTCCTTATTGACAATAACGGCAATTCCGTCTATCGCGATGGTAGTTGGGGTCAGACCTGATGAAAGCTCGCTGTCTTTCAGTTCCCTTGACGCCATGGCAATGTCACACACACCGTCAATTGCCGAAGTGATTCCCGTTGTGGAATCGTTTTGCTGAACAACGATCTGTGCGTTTGGATTAACAAGCGCATACGCTTCCTTCAGTTTTTCCATTACCGGCGAAACGGAAGATGAGCCTGCTACGTTTACCGTTCCCGAAGGCGAGCTGCCTGCATAACTGCCGTTATTGCCCTGTGAGATATAACCGTTCTCTTCAACAACGGCCTGACCCTCGGCGCTCATAATAAAGTTTATAAAATCCTGAGCCGTCTCGGAAATATCCGCCTTGACTGCGATATTAAAGGGTCGTGAGGCTTTATATGTGCCGTTTTTAATATTGTCAACGGTAGCGTCTACACCGTCTATCTGCAAAGCCTTAACCGTATCGTTAAGCGAACCGAGTGAGATATATCCGATGGATGACGGATCATTCGCAACAGAGGTCATCATGACCGAAGTGCTGTTTGTGGTTTCAGCTGTAATTATCGTGTTATCTACTTTTTCGCCACTTTCATTTTCTGTTTCAATGCCGAAAAGCTCAATAAAAGCACTTCTTGTGCCTGAGCCTTCCTCTCGTGTCATAACGGTTATTGAAGAATTTCCCGAACCCTTACAGCCTGCAAAAATTGCGGAAATCGCCAGTATTACGGCAAAAACAGGTATTATTTTTTTCATTTTGATCTCCTTCTGTTTTCTTTTTTTAGTAAAGCACAGAAATTTATACTATTATTATGTTTAAATTTCTTCTAAATAAAATCCGGATTTCAATTCTTCTCTCCCTGTGCCTTTTTGAATATAACAGACAAATTTGAAAGACAAACCCGAAAAAAGTAAAAAAGAGGTCAAATAAAATCCTTTTTGTGTTAAATTTGAACATAAAAAATCCCTTTTTGTTTGCACAAAAAGAGATCTTAAAATGATGCAACCGGGGATTATCTCCACAAAACATTTTCGGAAAGCAGGATTTCTCCGTTTTCATCAGTGCTTTCCAGTTCAATTCCGTTTGGCGAGATACGCATGATCGACGCAACATAGGAACCGCTTCCGGCGCTGTCTACACCACCGTCTATCAAGACGGGGAAAGCGCCGCTGTTGTCAAATTCAAGGGTGTGTGAATGACCGCTTGCAAGCAGGCTTACGCCGAGAAGATCAAGCTTTGCAAGCGCGCGCTGTGAAAGCTCAGGCTCTCTGCATATCTCTCTTGCATGGCAAAGCGCAATGGTGTTGCTGTTTGTGCTTTCCAGTGTTTCAAGCCAATCCACCATATTTTTTCTGTAATGCTCATAATCGACCATGCCGCCGTATTCGGGATGGGAATCCTCTTTATCTTCACAGCTGTCCAGAACGATAAAATTATAATTTCCGAGCGATGTGGTATAATAAAAGTCCTCATAACCCAGATGATCCGCCAGATTCGCCGCTTCTGTGCCGCGTGTTTCATGATTTCCGCGCACATATATTACGGGCATTTCTCCGTCAGTTAGGTCATATGCGAATTCCAATATATAATCGGCAATATCTTTTTCGCTCATAAGTCCCGGAGCACAGTCACCGAGAAGCACGAGCGCCTGATAATCGCCGAGCGCGGCGGCGGCTTTTTCCGCCCTCTCATTTTTGGTGTGCCAGTCAGAAACAGTTAAAATATCAATATCGCTGCCGAACGCATCATGAAAAGAATAGCTTTCGCTTTCTATTGTTTTTCCGTTCCTGCCGCCGTAACTGAGCTCATCTACTACACGCGTTGAACCGACCTTATATGTATTGCCTGAAAGCTGCTCTTTCGGCACAGCGACGGTGTGTATGATAGAATCGCCGTTTTTTCTGCCGCCGCTTTCATCATAAATGCGCACCGTTTCATCATTATACGCATACTCGATATATCCCGTGCCCTTATCATTTGTTGAAAACACAACAGAGTATTCCGCGCCGTTATCAAAAACAACAGGACCCGAAGTGAATTTATACGGCGTAACGGGGAAAACGCCGGCATACAAAACAAACAACAGCACAACGGCGGTTACACAGGATATGATCTTTCTTGCTGTTTTCTTTTTAATCAGAGGAAATGCGAACGCGAAAAATGAAACGCCTACCACAAGCGACCAAACCGGCCAAGCGGATTGGCAGAGCGCATAGGCTGAAGAAAGGCTCATACCTTTATCTGTTATAAGCGCCACGGCTGAATAGACAAATGCGATTACAGCAAGCGCCTCACTGATAAAAGCGATGACATTCATAAACTTTTCGGGAATGATATATTTCTTTCTCACCTTTGCATTCAGAATCAGAAGCAAACTGATCCCGCCGAGCACAACAAAAACGAAAAGCCCCAGCGAAAAACCTGTGTACAAAACATTGTCAACAAACACAAAGCCGTATCTTACAGAATAAAAGAACAGCGCAGACACTGCTGAAAAGGCAGTAAAAAACGCGACAGCACCTTTGCTGAACAACAGCTTATTAAGAAATTTTTTCATAAACATACCTCCCGCCTAACCAATTATATTACGTGGAAAAGCAACTGTCAATGCCCAAGGGCATGGGGAATAGAGCAAGCAAATATCGGCGCAGGAGCATACCCGCGCCGATACCGGATCACTTTAAACCGCTGTTTCAAGCAAAGCCGTATTTCCCGACTGAATGGCTGAAATATTTCTGTCTATCTTATCAGACTCCCAATTCCACCACCTGATCTTCTCAAGTTTTGATATTGTGGCATCATCAAATCTTTTTCTGATCTGTTTTGCGGGAACACCGCCTACTATTGTATAGGGCGGCACATCCTTTGTTACAACAGCACGTGAGGCAATAATCGCCCCGTCGCCTATCGTAACGCCGGACATGATCACTGCTTCAAAACCTATCCAGACATCATTTCCGATAACGATATCGCCTTTGTTATCCCACGCGTCCGTAACATTTTTCCCGTCCAGATTCCATTCATCATAAAATATCGGGAACGGATATGTTGAAAGGGATGAAAGACTGTGATTTGCACTTGTAAACAGGAACTTGGCTCCGCAGGCAACAGAACAGAATCTGCCTATGATCAGCCGGTCGCCGTTAACGGGATAATGATAAAGCACATTGTTTTTTTCAAAATCCCTCGGGTCATTCACAAAATCGTTATACATTGTATATTCCCCAACGGAAATATACGGATTGCTTACAACATTTTTAAGATAAACGGTATCCTTATCCCCTTTTCTGGGGAAGATCTTTTCCGGAACAGTCAATTCAATCTCTCCTTAAAGTAAAATTTATTTCAATACTGTTCCGGCAACAACAATGCAGCGCCTCACCGGCACCACTCCTTCCTGCCGTTTTTTGTTCTTATTGATCAATTATTTATAAAGAGGACCATATGCCTCGCAGGCACGGTAATCCGCGGACTGCTTATCCTGTGTGCCGAAGCCGCTCCATGAATGGGGGCGGAAAATACGCGAATCATCAACATTGTGCATATTAACGGGTATTCTGAGCATGGAAGCAAGCGTGATAAGATCTGCGCCCACATGACCGTAAACCGTTACGCCGTGATTCGCTCCCCAGTTTGCCATAACGCTGTAAACATCCTTGAATGCACCCTCACCCGTAAGATTCGGCACGAACCATGTGGTGGGCCATGAAGGATCTGTTCTTTTATCGATAACATTATGTATCTCATCCGGGAGATCGACCGTATAGCCCTCTGCAAGCTGAAGTACGGGACCTACGCCGTCCACGATATTCACGCGCAGCATTGTGACAGGCATCTGCGCCCTGCAGCGGAAGTGGCTTGAAAATCCGCCGCCGCGGAAATACTCGTAATTTGCCCTGCACCAGTCTGTAGCTCCAAGGCAGGCTTTTATATCTTCATCGGTCATTTCCCAGAACGGTTTCATGCAGTTCTCGCCGTTCTCATTTTTGCTTGCGCCGGTTCCGTCAAGCGCCGTTGCGCCTGAATTGATAAGATGGATAAAGCCGTTAGCCGCAATTCCATCCGGCTTAACGCCTGTTACTCTTTCGCAAGCCTCCGGGCTCCAATAGGTTCTTACGTCATGGAAACACGGCGCGCTGTTTGCAATAAAGGAGCCGAGCATCATTGCAACGCCGTTAAGAGTGTCGTTCTCGGTTGCAAAGGGAGTCGGCATCTTAGGACCGTTCCAGTCAAAAGAGGACGCCATGATGGATTCGGTAAAGTCCGCGTTCGGAAGCCAGTCCGTCCAGTTCCTCTGACCCTGAAAACCTGCCGCAACGGCGTTTTTGCCGAGCGCCTCTTCGTGCCAGCCCATTTCATCCAGCTTTTTATTGCCGAAAAGAATATCGCGGACCACAAGGGTCATTTTTGTAATAAACTCCCAGTCTTTATCGGGTGCAACCACCTTGGAGCGTCTGATCATCTCGGGAAGGTTCTTGCCTTCATTCAAATCAAAGCCCTCTTTGCAGTTTGCCTTAACCCAAGCAAGTGCTTTTTCATATTCATCGTGATCATAAATTTCAAGAGTGATTCTGCGCAGGATTTCCGTCATATCCACCCATTCGGCGCGGATACCGAGATATTTCTGGAACATATCTGCGTTGCAGTAGCTGCCGGCAATACCCATTGCAACTCCGCCGAGATTTACATATGCCTTGTTCTTCATCCAGCCGACTGTTACGGCGCCCTTTGCAAAACGGAGGATCTTTTCGGCAACATCGTCGGGAATGTTCGTATCTGTAATATCCTGCACGTCATGACCATAGATGGAAAACGCAGGCATGCCTCTTTGCGCATAGGCAGCCATGACCGCGGCAAGATAAACAGCGCCGGGACGCTCCGTGCCGTTAAATCCCCATACAGCCTTGATCGTATTGGGATTCATATCAAACGTTTCCGAGCCGTAGCACCAGCATGGAGTTACGGAAAGTGTTGCCACAACATTTTCGGTTTCAAACTGCCTTGCGCAGGCTGCCGCCTCAGCACCGCCGCCTATTGTGGTGTTGCTGATCACGCACTGAACAGGCGTTCCGTCAGGATAACGCAGCTTGCTCTCTATCAGCTTTGCGGCAGAACGAGCCATTCCCATCGTCTGATTTTCCAGGCTCTCGCGCACGCCGCCCCATCTGCCGTCGATTACCGGGCGTATTCCTATTTTAGGATAGTTCATAAATTTTTACCTCGCTTTTATTTATTTATTTAATAATTTTAAAAACCTATTATATGCACAGTCCCATTTATCCGCTTCACCGGGCATGTATTCGCGAACCTTTTCCGTCTGCCGTATGATCGCTCTGCCCTGTTCTATGCTGTCTATCTCTCCGAGGGCAACAAGCTGAAGCAGAATATTTCCCAGAGCCGTTGCCTCCGCAGGACCTGCAACAACGGGTATCCCTGTGCTGTTTGCAGTCATCTGACAGAGAAACGGATCCTTTGTGCCGCCGCCGAGCAGATGCAAAACGGTGAATTCCTTGCCAGTGTTATCCGAGATCTGCCGAAGCGCAAATCTGTATTTCATTGCAAGGCTCTCATAAACCGTTCTTACGATCTCGCCGTCGCTCTTAGGAACTTCCTGATCGGTTTCGGCACAGCGTTTTCGAATCTTCTGCGGCATATCGCCGTGAGATGAAAACGCGGGATCATCCGGGTCGATAAAACACAGAAACGGCTTGCTTTCGCGCGCAAGCTTCTCCATATCGGCATATGTATAGTCCCTGCCCTGTTCTTTAAAGTTTCTTCTCAGTTCCTGAATCAGCCACAAGCCGCTTATATTTTTCAGATAATTTATTTTTCCGTTTGCCCCAAGCTCGTTTGAAAGCTCGTCACGCATACTTTTTTCAGTCATCACCGGCTCGTCACATTCACAGCCTATCAGCGACCATGTGCCGCAGGAAAGAAACGCAGGCACCTCACTTGCATCGCATGGCATTGCGCAAACGGCGCACTGTGTATCATGACCTGCCGCTTTTATGACCTTAATACCTTTATATTCTCCTGCAACACTTGCGCTCGGCACGATTTCAGGCAATGCGCTCTCAGGCATTTCCGTCAGGGCGAAAATATCCTTTTGCCACTGCTTTTTATGCAGATTGAGCATCTGAGATGTGGATGCAATGGTCTGCTCGGCGCTCACGGCTGTGCAAAGCATATATGCGATAAGATCCGGCATAAACAGAATTTTGCCGATATTCTTATTCTCCTCTGACGCAAGCTGAAAAAGCGTGTTGATATTCATGATCTGAATACCCGTTTTTTTATACAGCTCCGGCGGAGAAATCTTTTCAAAAATTTTTTTCGGAACACCCTGTGTACGTGTGTCACGGTAATGGACAGGCAAAGAGATAAGCCTTCCGTTTTCATCAATAAGCCCGTAATCCACTCCCCAGGTATCAAACGCCATAGAATCTATTTTTTCGGCCTTTAAGGCGGCAATTTCGATTCCTTTGGCTATCTCTCTCATAAGATAGGGAAAATCCCAGCAGAGCTTCCCGTTTTCCGTCGTGGGGATGTTTTCAAATCTGTGGATCTCTCTGTAACGTATTTCATCGGAATCAAAATCCGCAAGTATCGCGCGCCCGCTTGAAGCGCCCAGATCAAATGCAAGAACAGTGCTCATAAGATCATCTCCGCCTGCTTAATCTTCATCCGAATGCAGCATCTTGTCATCGGGGTTGAACACCTTATAGCCCGGATGACGGCCGGTCACTCTGTAATATCCCCTAAGATCGATCAGCTTTTGGATATTTTCTCTGCTTATATCATGGCTTCCGCCCAATATAACGGCGTTGATCGTGATTTTAGCCCAAAGTTCAAGGCTCTCCATTCTGTAAAACGCAGTTATAACATCGCTGCCCACGGCAAGTGCGCCGTGATTTTCAAGCAGCATAACATCATGTTCCTCAAGATAAGGCTCAATGGAATCCGGAACCTCGGTGGTGGACGGTGTACCGTAAGGTGTAAGCGGTACACTGCCGATAACAGAAACGTCCTCTATCATATTGTACATATCCATAGCCTTGTGCGCCACGGCAAAGCCTGTTGCCCCCGGCGGATGAGCGTGGATAACGCTGAAAACATCCTCTCTCTTGTCATAACAGCGAAGATGCATCTTTATCTCGCTTGAAGGGCGCAGACCTTCAGCCGCCTCAAGCACATTGCCCTTTGCATCTATATGGATAAGCTTATCAGGCGTTATAAAGGATTTGCTCATACCTGTGGGTGTGGCAAGGATCGTACCGTCCGGCAGTTTGGCACTTACATTTCCGTCATTCGCAGCAACCCATCCAAGCTGCCACATCTTATGGCAGACATCGCATATCTGTTCTTTGATATTCTGAGTGTCCATGAAAAAAACCTCCTTAAAAATCACTTTCTAATTTGTATTATACTGTTGATTCTGCCGGCGTTCTTGGTGTATAATGTGATAAATTAGTACGATATTCACTTTTTTACAGGCGGTAGTGATTTATGAGATATTCCGACTATCAGGAAAAATCAACAAGAGGCACTTTCGGGTTTCCGATTCAGCTTTATTATGTGGATTCCACCCATCCGCAGTATGAGATGCCGCTTCACTGGCATATGGAATGCGAACTGATACTTATACTCAGGGGCTGTTTCGATCTTTATGTAAACGGCAGGTCCAAAACGCTTTCAGAAGGTCAATGCGCATTTGTTCCAAGCGAATTCATCCATGGCGGAGTACCGCATGACTGCATTTACGAATGTGTTGTTTTTCAGATGGAAAGCTTTCTGCAAAGCTCCTCAGAATGCCTTGAAGAATATAACAGAGCGATTGAAAGCGGCGTAATAGGCCAAATGTTTTTTGAAAAGAACAGTCCGTGCGGTGTGCTGATAGACGCTATATTTGAATCTATGGAAAAGGAAAACAGCGGATATACTTTTAAAACGACAGGGCTGCTGTGGCAGCTTACGGGAAACATAATCGAAGCAGGCGAAAAAAGCGGCAGCAAAACCGCTTCTGACAAAGTATATAAGCGTAACGCAAGAATAAAACGGGTACTTTCAAAAATACGCAGAGACTATTCAAAAACACTTCGTTTGGAAGACTTGGCAGATGCTGCAGGTCTGAATCCCCAATATCTCTGCAAGGCATTTAAAGAAGTAACCGGAAAGACCCCTATTGATTACCTGAATTTTTACAGAGTTGAATGCGCGGCGGAGATGCTTTCAATAGAAAGTATGAGTGTAACAGAGATCGCAATGGCATGCGGATTCGGCGACCTGAGCTATTTCAACAGACTGTTTAAAAGGCATAAAAGCATGTCGCCGACAGCATATAGAAAACGATTTACACAAAAATTAATAAAATAATATGAGAATAATTTTTTATAATTC
>ERZ779894.3811-NODE-3811-length-11213-cov-7.436637_pt1 | contig 11213 bp, 6 predicted proteins | sample MGYA00511587_ERZ779894 | MGnify/ENA primary metagenome ERZ779894 (study PRJEB29588, sample SAMEA2160490) | human gut metagenome | biome: human gut; feature: human-associated habitat; material: faeces | place: Denmark | collected 2008/2010 ... | reverse complement strand
CCCCAGCGCAAACTGGTGACCACCGCTGCCGCCGGTTATTCCTCCTACGGCAACCAGATTGGCCTTGCTACCGGTCAGGTGGATGAGATCTATCACCCCGGCTATGTGGCAAAGCGCATGGAGATCGGTGCCGTTGTAGGCGCTACCCCCGCTTCCCACGTCCGCCGCGAGTGCCCCGCCCCCGGCGATGTCATCGTTCTGCTGGGCGGCCGCACCGGCCGTGATGGTGTGGGCGGTGCTACCGGTTCTTCCAAGGCCCACAAGCTGGACAGCCTTGAGCACTGCGGTGCCGAGGTGCAGAAGGGCAACGCGCCCATCGAGCGCAAGCTGCAGCGCCTGTTCCGCCGCGAGGACGCCTGCCGCCTTATCAAGCGCTGCAACGACTTCGGCGCAGGCGGTGTGTCTGTCGCCATCGGTGAGCTGGCCGACGGCCTGCACATCGACCTGAACAAGGTCACCCGCAAGTACGAGGGTCTGGACGGCACCGAGCTGGCCATTTCGGAGAGCCAGGAGCGCATGGCCGTGGCCGTTGCCGCCGAGGACGCCGAGACCTTTATGAAGTACGCCGCCGAGGAAAACCTTGAGGCGACTATCGTTGCCACCGTCACCGAGGAAAAGCGGATGCGTGAGGTCTGGAACGGCAAGACTATCGTTGACCTCTCCCGCGAGTTCCTGAACTCCAACGGTGCCGAGCGCCACGCTGATGCGCACATCCTGCCGGGCCATGTCTGGCAGCCCCAGTTTGCCGGTGCAACGTTTGAGCAGAAGCTGGAATCCATGGTCAGCGACCTGAACGTCTGCAGCCAAAAGGGCCTGGGCGAGCGGTTCGACTCCACCATCGGCGCAGCCACCGTGCTGATGCCCTATGGCGGCAAGTACCAGCTGACCCCGACGATGGCCATGGCCGCCAAGCTGCCCGTGGACGGCGAGACGACGACCTGCTCCGGCATGGCGTGGGGCTTCAACCCCTACCTGACCGAGGCTGACCCCTACCGCGGCGCGTATATGGCCGTGGTCGAGAGCGTGACCAAGCTGGTCTGCGCGGGCTTCCACCACGAGGATATGTACCTGACGTTCCAGGAATATTTTGAGCATATGAACGATAAGCCCGAGCGCTGGGGCAAGCCGCTGGCCGCCCTGCTCGGTGCGCTGGATGCCCAGATGGGTCTGGGCATTGCGTCCATCGGCGGCAAGGACTCGATGTCCGGCAGCTTTGAGGGACTGGACGTGCCCCCGACGCTCGTCAGCTTTGCGACGGCCATCGGCAACACCCGCGACGTGCAGAGCCCCGAGTTCAAGAAGGCCAACAGCTCCGTTGTCATCCTGCGCCCCAACTACAAGAACGGTCTGCCCGAGATCGGCAGCCTGATTTCCATTTACAAGACCGTCGAGCAGATGATCGACGAGGGCAAGGTGCTGGCTGCCGCCACGCCGGGCTACGGCGGTGTGGCCGAGGCACTGTTCAAGATGTGCGTCGGCAACCATGTGGGTCTGCAGCTGTCCAATGACATCGACCTGAACGATCTGTTCAAGCCCGCCTACGGCGCGGTCATTCTGGAGCTGCTTGATGCCTCCGCCGGTGAGTTCCTCGGCTTCACCACCGTGGACTACACGCTGGAGGCCGAGGGCAAGGCCATTGACCTGGCCCGTCTGCAGGAGCTGTGGGAGCAAAAGCTCGAGCCGGTATTCCCCTACCGCAAGGCCGGTGAGTTCGTCCCCGCGCTCGAGCATGACTGCCCCGCCAACAAGCGCGTGGCTCCCTCTGTGCGCCTGGCGACGCCGCGGGTCGTCATCCCCGTATTCCCCGGCACGAACTGCGAGTACGACACGGCCCGCGCGTTCCGCCGCGCAGGCGGCGACCCGCATGTTCTGGTGCTGAAAAACCTGACCCCCGCCAACGTGGCCGAGAGCTGCGAGGCGCTGGTGAAGGAGTTGGACGAGGCGCAGATCCTGATGCTGCCGGGCGGCTTCTCCGGCGGCGACGAGCCGGACGGCAGCGCCAAGTTCATTGCGGCGTTCTTCCGCAATCCGTCGGTGGCCGACGCAGTCAACCGTCTGCTGAACCAGCGTGACGGTCTGGCTCTGGGCATCTGCAACGGCTTCCAGGCACTCATCAAGCTGGGCCTGGTCCCCTACGGCGAGATCCGTCCCATCACCGAAAGCGACCCGACGCTGACGTTTAATACGATCCACCGCCACCAGTCCATGCTGGTGCGTACCCGCGTGGCCAGCAACAAGAGCCCCTGGCTGAGCAAATGCGACATCAACGACGAGCACCTGATCGCCATCAGCCACGGCGAGGGCCGCTTTGTCTGCAACGAGCAGCTGCTGAACCAGCTCATCGACAACGGCCAGATTGCGACCCAGTACGTTGACCTGCTTTGCCGCCCGACGATGGACATGCGCTACAATCCGAACGGCTCCGTGCTGGCAATCGAGGGCATCACGAGCCCGGATGGCCGTGTCTTTGGCAAGATGGGCCACAGCGAGCGCAGCGGCGAGCAGCTCTATAAGAACGTCACCGGTGACAAATACCAGCCGATCTTTGAGGGCGGCGTGAATTATTTCAAGCTTTGATATTTCGGAAAGTTTCTGCTATACTGGAACTATCAGCTTAAAAGATTGTGAGGATTTGACCCAATGGCACAACACGACAAATATATTTCGCCGTTCTCTACGCGCTATGCGTCGGATGAGATGCAGTACATCTTCTCTGACGACAACAAGTTCCGCACCTGGCGCCGGCTGTGGATCGCGCTGGCTAAGGCCGAGCAGAAGCAGGGCTTGGCCATCACCGATGAGCAGATTGCCGAGTTGGAGGCGCACAAGGACGACATCAACTATGAGGACGCCATTGCGCGCGAGAAGCTCGTCCGCCATGACGTGATGAGCCACGTCTACGCCTACGGCCTGCAGTGCCCCAAGGCAAAGGGCATCATCCATCTGGGCGCGACCAGCTGCTATGTCGGTGACAACACCGACGTCATCATCATGCGCGAGGGCCTGCAGCTCGTGCGCAAGAAGGTCATCGGCGTGCTGGCAAATCTGGCCAAGTTCGCCGACGAGTACAAGGCCATGCCCTGCCTGGCCTACACCCACTGCCAGCCCGCGCAGCTGACCACCGTCGGCAAGCGCGCCACGCTCTGGATGAACGAGCTGTACATGGATCTGGAGGAGCTTGACCACCAGATCTCCCAGCTGGCGCTGCGCGGCGTTAAGGGCACCACCGGCACCCAGGCCAGCTTTGTGGAGCTGTTCAACGGCGATTCCGCCAAGATCAAAGCCGTCGAGGCCGACGTCTGCGCCCAGATGGGCTTTACCAAGGTCGTGCCGGTCTGCGGCCAGACCTACAGCCGCAAGGTGGACTACAATGTGCTGTCCGCCGTGGCAGGCATCGGCCAGTCCGCCATGAAGATGGCGACGGACATCCGCCTGCTGGCGAACTTCAAGGAGATGGAGGAGCCGTTTGAGAAGAACCAGATCGGTTCCTCCGCTATGCCCTACAAGCGCAACCCCATGCGCTGCGAGCGCATCTGTGCGCTGAGCCGCTACCTGATGGTGGATGTGCTGAACCCCGCCATCACTGCCGGTACCCAGTGGTTTGAGCGCACGCTGGACGACTCCGCCAACAAACGCATTGCGATGGCCGAGGGCTTCCTGGCTGCTGACGCCATCCTGAACATCCTGCTGAACGTCTCCGACGGGCTGGTCGTCTACCCGAAGGTCGTCCGTGCCCGCGTCATGGCCGAGCTGCCGTTCATGGCAAGCGAGAACATCATGATGAAGGCCGTCAAGAAGGGCGGTGACCGTCAGGAGCTGCACGAGCGTCTGCGTGAGCACGCCGTGGCCGCCGCTGCCGTTGTCAAGCAGGAGGGCAAGCCCAACGACATGATTGCCCGCGTCGAGGCTGACCCTGCGTTCGGCCTGACCCGCGAAGAAATCGAGGCCGAGCTCTCCCCCGAAGCCTTTACGGGCCGCAGCGCCGAGCAGGTCACCGAGTTCCTGCGCGACGTCATCCAGCCCGTGCTGGACGCCAATGTCGAGGACGTCGGCCAGCATGTGGAGCTGAACGTGTAATTTTTATTCAGCTGTTTATCCGTAGGGGCGGATGCTCGTCATCCGCCTGCGGGTCGATGCAAGCATCGACCCCTACAACACAGTAAAAGCCCCGCAGCGTCTTTTGTTGAACAGCACCCCACTTGTTAGATAGTATATCATACTGTCTAACAAATGGGGTGCTGTTCATTTTTTGAATTCTGGCGTATATCGTTTGTTTGGTACTCCTTTTGGCATAGCAAAACACCCCACTTGTTAGATAGTATACCATACTGTCTAACAAATAGGGTGCAGTTCACATCATCAGTGCAACTATCTTTTTAACCTTTTTAAGCATTTTTTTCATCTCCTTGCAGATTGTTAAATAGTGCCTTCACATCATCTATAAGCATTGGATTAACAGTTGCCATACTGTTATAATAAGGTTCACTTCCGTCAATAGAGAAAAGCATCTGATAACTACTTCTCCCTTGGAGAAAATACAAATCCACCCCATCATATTCAGTACCACCACGGTATTTTGCAATGAATCGCATATGTAGCGGATCTGAAACGAGGCTTGCATCCGATGCGTCCGTCACCTGATGTCTATATACAATATAGAGACAGATTGTCTTATCTGACGGCAATTCAATACATTGCCCATAAATATCAGGTCCTATCGTTTTGCATTCATCAATCCACTCATTAATTGCCGAATATTTTTTTAGTTGTATAGCAGGAACAGAATAAAAAGCTTTATGTTGATAATTTTCTCTTAGAACAAACCCACTTGCAAGTATAGCAACTACTGCCAGTATGGCAAGCCCAATAAAGCATATTCCGCCGAGAAGAATCTTCATCGGTGAATCTGTCTTCTTTCCCCTTACTTCCTGCACTACAATAGCAACTAATATTAGGACAACCGATATTGCAGGGATAAAAAACAATGCCACAATTCCAATAGAAAAAAAGCAGAGAAATGCTATCCCAACATATACTGCCCAAAGTTCAATCAACAATCTCTTTGTTAATCTCTTTTTACAAATAGTTCTTGCATTGCCTTCATCTTCGGTAGACGATTTATTCTCCATTTCCTGTAGGCCTAGAATATCTATCAGTCTATGTGCATTTGTAACACTGGGTGTTGAAATTTCTTGTTCCCATTTTGCAATCGTTTGTCTCGATACTCCAAGTTCTGCCGCCAAGGCCTCTTGCGTTAGTCCTTTTCGCTTTCTTGCCTCGGCAATTTGTTTTCCCGACAACATGCACTACACATCTCCTTTCTATTATCTTCTTCTAATACTAATTAAATCAAATTCGTCGCATACTTTCAAGCAATTTTATGACTACTTTATGTTAACTCCTTGATTTTTTGCTTATTATCTTAATATAGTTTCCTGCATTCTCCACAATAGTCTGATAGCATCCGCGCTAATTTCGCTCTGCCCTTTTTGGTTTTCGCTTACTCTCGCCACGATGTACGAACACGACACTGCTGCCATCAACTGCTACAATGCCACCTTGACCACAGACGGCAACTTTGCAACGGGCAGGGCCTCGGCTGGTGCCGACCGATAATGCGCAGAAATATCGCCTGTTTGAATTCATCACAAACGGAGAAAGAATTTGGATGTGTTAGACACATGTGCGTTGCGGATTTTTCTGAATCGGTGAACAACAACAATCCCCAAGGTAGCTCATGTGTAAGGCGCTGCGGGGTGTTTTTTATACAATTTTTTCTGTCGGCTTGTACAAAAAACGCCCCGACGGTTTATCGGGGTGTTGGGGTTATTCTGTGGGGCTTTCGGGGTCGGTCTCCTCCTCGGGGGGCGGGGTCGGCTCTGGGGTGGGTGTCGGTTCGGGGGTATCGGGGGCGAAGTAAGCGCGGATGTCGCCGTCGCTGCGCTGGGTCGAGATGTCTAGCACGCCCTTATCACCGGCGGCCAGACCCTTTTCCGGATCGGTCAGCGCGGCAGCGGCCAGTCGCAGCTTGTAGGCGAGGTTCGTCTCACTGCCCAGCAGCACCTGAACGCGGTTTTGGTAGGTGAACTCAATATCACTCAAATCCTGGATGTTCAACGCCGTCGTGCCGTCAAACAGGTTGTTCTCCTGCAGGCCGTCCCGCACTTCGGTCAGCGTTTGCAGTGCGCTGGCCTGCAGGCCCGCTGTCTCCGCTGTGGCCTGCTGGGTCTCGCTCAGGAGTGAGTTATAGCTCTTGGGCTCGATGTTCTGCCCCACCACGGGGGAGAAATCTGTGGGCAGCGACATGGTCAGCAGAATCAGGCCGTCCGGCTGGCTGACGTCGGTGCGCAGAATTTTGAGGGAGTCGCTCAAGACCATCCACCCGCCTGGGTACATACAGGCGAACCGCTCCGTGGCGGGCTCGACCTTGATGATGACCGCGGCGGGCAGTTGGATCTCCACAGCGACATGCTCCAAATACGGGAACTGAAGCGCCAGCTGCTGGGTCTTTTCCGCGGTGGAGAAGGCGAACAGGTTGGAGTTTTTCTCGATGCCCAGCGCCTCGATCAGCTCGTCGGACGTGTAAATGCCGGTATCGACGGGCTGGGAGCGGTCATAGCTCTCTACCCGGAAGATCGTGACCTTGAACAGAAGGTTGATCGACACAAACGCACCCACGGCCAGCACGGCCAGCACGCCGAGCGCCCCCAGCAGACGGCGGCGGCGCTTTGCCCGTATAATCTCCGCCTGTGTGACGCGGCGCGTGCGCCTTGGCGTGCCGGGACGGTAGCCTGCCTTCTGGGGATTGATCTCCTGCGCAGGGCGCTGCCGCGGGGGCGCATGCGGAGCAGGCGCGGTCTTTTCAGGCGGCGCTTTGGGGCGTGGGGCGTTCCTTTTTTCAAGGCCCAAGCGGCTGCCCATGCTGCGGCGGGACTGTTGGGCGTAGGAGCCGTTTGCGGATTTTTGCCTGCGGCTGCGCTGGTTGCGGTCCATAAACGGCTCCTTTCCGGTGAATTTTGGGGCGGCTGCCCGTGGGTGGATGGTACGTTGGGCGGGCGCATATAGAATGCGCCCCTACGAGGTGTGGCCCGGCGACGCTCGTCGCAGCGGGCAGGCGAACGATGTTCGCCCCTACAGGGTATATGCAGCCTTGCTTAGCCGTTGACCAACTTCAGCAGCTTTTCGGTAATCAAATCAAGGCTGTGCGGGTTGCCGAGGGTTTTGGCGTTGGCGCCCATCTCAGCCAGCTTGCCGGGGGTGGTCAGCAAGGTCTCGACAGTTTTGACAAGACCGTCACCGGTCAGGTTCTTTTCCTCGATGACGACTGCCGCACCGGCCTTTTGCAGCTCAAGGGCATTGTAATACTGGTGGTTTTCGGCCACGTTCGGGCTGGGGATCAGCACCGATGCGCGGCCCACGGCCTCAAGCTCGGCCAGCGTCAGTGCGCCGGAGCGGGCAATGACGAGATCTGCCGCGGCCAGCAGCTGGGGCATGTTGTTGATATACTCCGTCACGACGAGGTTCTCGCCGGGGGCAAAGCCCTTTTCCTTTTCCAGTCCTTCAAACAGCTTGACGCCGCGGCTGCCGGTGGCGTGCAGGTGAAGCACGTTCCGGTGCATCTGCTTTTCCCAGGCGCAGAGGTCGGCCACGACCTGATTGATGCGGTCCGCACCGAGACTGCCGCCGAAGCTCAAAATCACGGTGCGGTTTCCGGCGTTCAGCTTGGCGCGCGCTGCGGCGCGGTCCGCGGTCAGCACCTCGGGGCGGACAGGGTTGCCCACGACGGTGGTTTTTTCCGGCGCGCCGAGCTTTTCAACCGCGTCCGCGCTGGCGGCCAGCACAATGTTGACCTCCTTCGCCAGCAGCTTGTTGGTCACGCCCGGGAAGGCGTTCTGCTCATGGATGGCTGTCTTGATGCCGCGCCGGGCTGCCGCGTGGACGATGGGTCCGCTGACGTAGCCGCCGCAGCCGATGACAAGGTCGGGTTTGACCTCGTTCAGAATCTTCCGGGTGCGCGGGCCGGACAGCGCCAGATGCCAGATGGCTACGATGTTGCGGCCAATGTTTTCCAGGCTCAAATGGCGCTGGAAGCCGTTGATCTCAATGTGATGGAAGGGGTAGCCTGCCTTGGTGACAAGGCCGTACTCCATCCCCTCGCGGCGGCCCGCAAAGTGGATCTCCGCCGTCGGGTCCGCGGCCTTCAGGGCGCCGGCAATCGCCAGCGCCGGATTGATGTGACCGGCTGTACCGCCGGCAGCAATTAAAACGCGCATGATGGACCTCCATGAGAATAAAATATGGGCTGTGCCCGCCGTGCCGCGGGCGCCGGGCGTCCCCCCTACCGCGCGGCTCTGCTGCGGTAGCGGGTGCGCTGCAGCATCCGTTCTGTCTCGGCGCGGTGCTGCTCTGCCAGGCGCTGTTCCCGGGCATTTCCGGCGCGCGAGATACTCAACAGCACGCCCATCTCGCTCAGCAGCAGCAGCAGACTGGTGCCGCCGGAGGAGAAGAACGGCAGGCTGATGCCGGTGTTGGGGATCAGTGCCGTGCCGACGGCGATATGCAGAAACACCTGCCAGGCGATCTGCGAGATAATGCCGATGCCCAGCACCGTGCCGTACAGGTCGGGCGCGCGCAAGGCGATCATAACACCCATGATCAGCAACACCGCAAACGCACCGATGAGGATAACACAGCCGAAGAAGCCCAGCTCCTCACCGATGACACCGAAGATAAAGTCGTTTTCGGCGTAGGGCAGCCACTGGTGCTTCTGCACGCTTGCGCCGATGCCCACGCCGAACATACCGCCTGTGGAGATAGCATAGATGCTCTGGCGGGTCTGCCACAGCATACCGGCGGTATCCAGCGGCGCAAGGCCCCAGGCAGCGTCCATACGGCCCGCGGCGTAGCCTTCCCCGCTGGCCAGCCCCTTCAGGAAGTACGCGCCAACTACTACACCCGCCGGAATGAGCAGCAGCAGCCAGCGGCCGGGCGAGAGGGTGCAGACGAGCATCGTGGCAAAAATCAGGCAGAGCAGGATCATGCCGGAGTTATGCGACTCCTTGTGCAGCAAATACAGGATGAGCAGCAGCGGCAGCGCAGGCTTTATCGCGCCGTACCACAGCCTATTCTTCTTGTCATAGTCGCGGTCCAGCATATCTGCCGTCCAGAGCATGAGCGAGAATTTTGCCAGCTCAGACGGCTGGAAGGAGGCACCGCCCGGCAGATACACCCAGCGGTAGGTGCCGTTGGTGTCCTCCGGGCTGAGCAGCGTCAGGATCAGCAGCACAACGGTGATGATGTACAGACTCTCACTCATCAGACGCAGCGCGCGGTAGTTGATGTTGGACAGAAGCCACATAAAGGCCAGCCCCACAAGTGCAATCATGACCTGCGGTTTAATGATACTGTACAGTTTACCGCTGGTGGCGTAGGCACTGGAATAGCTGGCTGAGAACAGCATCGTCAGCCCGAAGAACAAAATGACCAGCAGCAGGGCGAGAAAGCCCCGGGAGACCGGCCCCCGCTCCAGCTTGGGCAGGCGTATGATGGGTATCATGCGCACAATATTTCCGATGGTATGGTCAAACAAAAGGCCCAGCAGTGTACGCACAATGCTCACGGCAGTGCTCATGGGCGGTCACCTCCCTTAGGGGCAGAAACAGGCAGAGGCCGGGTAGGCCCGGCCCCGCTGCTTATGCCACACAGATGTAAAAAATCCCCATTGCCACACCGATGACGGCAATCAGCGCAAAAAAGCCGTCGATCTTGACCTCGCGCCAGCCGCGCATCTCAAAGGCGTGGTGGATCGGCGTCATGCGGAAGATGCGCTTGCCGTGGGTCGCCTTAAAATACGTGCGCTGGATGACGACGGTCATCGCGTCCCAGATGTAGACAATGCCGAAAAAGAGCACCAGCTCGGGGCGCTGCATCACAAAGGCCAGCGCCGTAACGATGCCGCCGAAGAACATGCTGCCGGTGTCGCCCATAAAGACCTTGGCCGGGTAGAAGTTCCAGACCAGAAAGCCCGCGCAGGCACCCGCCGTGGCAGCGGCGATCAGCGAAACATGTACAAAGCCCAGCAGACTGCCGGCCAGCAGATAGCCGATCATCGACACGAAGGTCACGCCGGTGCACAGGCCGTCCAGACCGTCGGTCAGGTTGACAGCGTTGACAAGGAAGATGATGCCGAAGAAGGCGATGGGATAGTAGAGCAAGCCCATGTCCACCAGCCCAAAAATCGGGAACTGGACCTGCGTGGTCAGCAGCCCGAGGCTGTGCAGGCCGAACATGAACCCGAAGGTCAGCGCGATCTGCAAAATCATCTTCTGCGCCTCGGTCAGGCCGAGGTTGCGATGCCTGACGACCTTAATGAAGTCATCCAGAAAGCCGATGAGGCCCGAGCCGAACGCGAGAAACAGCACCAGCATACCGGCCTGCATCTGCGGCATACCAAGCACCTCCGGCAGCTTAGGGCTGTACATGACCCAGACGATGCCCAGTGTGGCCAGAATGCCCAGAATAAAGCAGAGGCCGCCCATGGTGGGGGTGCCGTTTTTCTTGCTGTGCCATGTAGGGCCCTCCTCGCGGATGGTCTGGCCAAAGTGCAGCCGGTGCAGCGCCGGGATCATAAATTTGCCCGCCACCGCCGTGATGGCAAAGCCGCCGACGGCTGCCGCCGCCAACAGGGATGAGATTTGCTCCATGCCGTTGATTCCTCCAAACGTGTGTTGGGGTGCTTACCCCTGCGGCAATTCCTTATAGTATTCCTGCAGCAGCTGCTCCAGGCCCATGCTGTGGCTGGCCTTGACCAGCACAGCGTCACCGGGGCGCACGAATTGCCGTACATATTGTAGCACTTCTTCCGCCGTTTGGCAATGCACCGCTGCAACCCCGCGCGCTTTTGCGGCCTCGGCCATGGCGGCGCTGCGCGGGCCGTAGGCGATGAGTGCATCAACGCCCGCGTCAGCAACCCACTCGCCGGTATGGCGGTGCCCTTCCTCGCTCGCACCGCCCAGCTCAAGCATATCGCCGAGCAGCGCGATCTTCCGGGCATTGGGCAGTGCCTTGAGGACAGAGAGCGCAGCCTTCATGCTGTCGGGGCTGGCGTTGTAGCAGTCCTCAATGAAGGTAATGCCGCCCTTTTCCACGATATGCTGGCGCATGCCCGTCGTCCGGTAGGTCGCCAGCGCGGCAGCGCAGCGGGCAGCGTCCAG
>ERZ779894.3804-NODE-3804-length-11235-cov-5.868068_pt1 | contig 11235 bp, 9 predicted proteins | sample MGYA00511587_ERZ779894 | MGnify/ENA primary metagenome ERZ779894 (study PRJEB29588, sample SAMEA2160490) | human gut metagenome | biome: human gut; feature: human-associated habitat; material: faeces | place: Denmark | collected 2008/2010 ... | reverse complement strand
AACGGGGCTTCTCCTAAATTACTTTTCTGTGTCTACTTTTGCTTGACAAATGCAGCCGCCCCCCGCCGCCCCGGGCGTTTCACCGGCCCTGCGGATCAGGCCGCAACCGGCGGTTGACAAAATATCCGGGCCCGGTTGGTAGCGGGCAACGGGGAAATCGTCTATAATGGGTATGAAAATCGAGGGGCGCGCACCGCATAATGTAAAACCGAGGAGGAAACATATGATTCTAGCGGATAAGATCATCCGTTTGCGCAAGAAGAACGGCTGGTCCCAGGAGGAGCTGGCGGATAAGCTGCAGGTATCCCGGCAGGCGGTATCCAAGTGGGAGGGCGCGCAAACCATCCCTGACATCGAACGGATCCTAGCCATGAGCCGGCTGTTTGGGGTAACGGTGGACTATCTTCTCAAGGACGAGCAGGAGACGGAGACGTTTACCAAAGAGGAGGAAGCCATCCGCCAGGTGAACTTGGAGGAAGCGGGCCAGTATTTGGCGCTACGGCGCCAGGCGGCCAAGCAGATCGCCCTGGGGACCTATCTATGCATTCTGGCGGTCATCCCCATGCTTTTGCTGGGGGGCGCGGCGGAGACCGGGCGTTTGCCCATCACGGAAAACATGGCGGGGGGCGTGGGCCTGACGATCCTGCTGATGCTGGTGGCAGTAGCGGTGGGCCTATTCATCTATTGCGGTTCCCAAAGCAATTCCTACGACTTTTTAGAAAAGGAACCCTTCCACGCTGAATATGGCGTAGCAGGCATGGTGAAAGAACGCCGCAGGGAATACCATTCCACCTATGTCCGAGGCAATATCCTGGGCGCCTGCTTGTGTATCCTGGGGGCGGCCCCCTTGTTTCTAAGCGCGGCCAGGGAAGATGAATGGGTCAGCATCGTGATGCTGTGCTGCATGTTTGCTCTGAGCGGCTTGGGGGTGGCGACGTTGATCCTGGTGGGGGTACCCTGGGCGGCCATGGAAAAGCTGCTGCAAGAGGGGTCGTATTCCCCAAAGGAGAAAAGCCGCAGCAAAGCCCGCAGCAGGTTGAAAGAGCAGCTTAGCGGCCTATATTGGCTATTGGCGACAGCCGCCTTCCTGGCCGTTGGCCTGGCGGATCATAATTGGGCGTTTGCCAGGGTCTATTGGCCGGTGGCAGGGGTGCTGTTTGCGGGGCTAATGGTGGTATTGGACCTGGTGCTGGATAAAAGGGAAGCGCCGGATCCGGAGGAGGACGGAGAGCGGTAAAAGGAAAAGGGACAGCGAATTTCGCTGTCCCTCAGCTTGTCGAGAAACCCCTGGGGGCTCGGGGGCCGCAGCCCCCGGAGGCTATAATCGGATTTGGCGACATGCGCGTCAAATCCGCAAAAAGCCTTGCGTAGCAAGGGTTTCCCTGCATAGCTCCCTGGCCGCGCCATAGGCGCAAGGGAGCTATGAAAATCTCGAAAAAGTGGCGCAAGCCACTTTTTCGACAGCCTGAGGGACAGCGAAGTTCGCTGTCCCTTTGGCGTTGCGCTGGGGTTTAGGCCATCTTGGTTTTGATGTCCGCCAGCCGGTTCAGGGCTTCCATCAAGGTATCGTCCTTCTTGGCGAAGTGGACCCGGATGATGTCGTTTACGTTCTCCTTGAAGAAGGAGGTGCCGGGCACGCAGGCTACGCCCACCTTCCGGGCCATTTCCTCGCAGAACTCCACGTCGGTCTGGCCGGGCTTCAGGTATTGGCCGATGTTGGCCAGCACGAAGTAAGCGCCCTGGGGGTCCGTATACTGGATGCCGATGTCGTCCAGGCCCTTGGTGAACAGAGCCTTCATGTGGGCATAATGGGCGCCGAATTCCTCGTAATAGCTATCCGGCATCTCCAGGCCCGCGATGGCGGCCTCCATCAGCACAGAGGGGGCGCCCACGGTGTTGAAGTCGTGGAATTGCTTGATCCGGTCCATCAGATGCTGGGGGGCGATGGCATAGCCCAGCCGCCAGCCGGTGATGGAATAGGTCTTGGACAGGGAGCTGCAGGATACCGTCCGCTCCCACATGCCGGGCAGGGTGCTCATATAGACGTGCTTATGGGGGGCGTAAACGATGTGCTCGTATACCTCGTCCATGATCACGTAGGTGTCATAGCGGATGGCCATATCCCCGATGAGCTTAAGCTCTTCTTCTGTAAACACCTTGCCGCTGGGGTTGGAGGGGTTGCAGATCAAAATGGCCTTTGCTCCCTGCTTGAAGGCATCCTCCAGCACGTTGGGGTCAAAGTGGAAGGTGGGGGGGACCAGGGGCACGAAGATGGGCTCGCAGTCCGCCATGATCGCTTGGGCCCGGTAGTTTTCAAAGTAGGGGGAGAACATGATGATCTTATCCCCCGGGTTGGTGAGGGCGAAGATGGTATCCACCATGGCCTCGGTGGAGCCGATGGTGATCACCATATTGGTTTCCGGGTCCAGGTTCAGGCCCATGAAATGGCCGCATTTTTTAGCCAGGGCCTGGCGGAAGTTGGGGGCGCCCATGGTGATGGGATACTGATGGGGGCCGATGGCGCTCACCTGGGCCAGCCGGTCGGTAATGGCCTTGGGCGGGTCGAAATCCGGATAGCCCTGGGCCAGGTTGATGGCGCCGCAGGCCAGGGAAATACGGGTCATACGGCGGATGACGGAGTCGGTAAATTGTTCTGTCTTACGGCTGATGTCCTTCATAATGGTATTCCTTCTTTCTCTCTCTGCTGAATTAACGCATACCCATGGCTGCGGGGTCCGCGGGAGTGATCCCCGCGGCGCGCAGGAGATGGTCTACCTTGTCCGTATCCGCCACCCGGAAGATCATAAAGGCTTGATCGCCGCTGCGGCCAAAGGCGGAATACATATATTCCACATCCACCTGGTGTTGGGCAAAGACCTCCATCACGGCGGCTAGGCCGCCGGGGGCGTCCGGCACCCCCACCGCCACCACCGGGGTCATGGAGAGGATGAAGCCCTTTTCCAGCAGCACGGAGGCCGCCCGTTCAGGCTGATCGGCGATGAGGCGAAGCACCCCATAGTCGGTGACCTCGGCGATATTGATGGCCCGCAGGTCGATCTGGCTGGCGGAGAGGGTGGAGGTGATTTCCGCCAGCTGGCCAGGCCGGTTTTCCAGAAACACAGAAATCTGATGAATCGTCATAACGGATGGGCTCCTTTCTTAGATCTTCCGCTTGTCGATGACCCGCACGGCCTTGCCCTCGCTGCGTTGGATGGACTTGGGGGCCACCAGCCGCACCTTGGCGTAGATGCCCAGCATGGCCTTGAGGGCGTTGACCAGCTGCTTCTCCCGATTGGCCACCTGGCTGAGCTGGTCGGAGAAGGCGTCGGGGGTCATTTCCACCTGGACCTCCAGCACGTCGGAGTTGTTGATCCGCTCCACGATGATCTGGTAGTTGGCGGCGTAGCCCTGCTCCAACAAGACCGTCTCGATCTGGGAGGGGAATACGTTGACGCCCTTTACGATGAGCATATCGTCGCTGCGGCCCATGGGCTTGGACATTTTGATGTGGGTCCTGCCGCAGGAGCAGGGTTTGGAGGACAGCACGCAAATATCCCGGGTACGGTACCGGAGCAGGGGGAAGGCCTCCTTGGTGATGGAGGTAAATACCAATTCGCCCTTGGAGCCTTCGGGAAGCACCTCGCCGGTGACGGGATCGATGATCTCGGCGATGAAGTGGTCCTCGTTGATGTGCATCCCCGTCTGCTCGGCGCACTCGTAGCTGACCCCGGGGCCGCTGAGCTCTGTAAGACCATAGATGTCGTAGGCCTTGATCCCCAGCTTGCGCTGGATATCCTGGCGCATCTCCTCGCTCCAGGCTTCCGCGCCGAAGATGCCGGCCTTGAGCTTGAGCTTGTCCCTTAGGCCCCGCTCAATGGCGGTTTCCGCCAGATACGCCGCATAGGAAGGGGTGCAGCACAGGATGGTGGAGCCCAGGTCCACCATAAACTGGAGCTGCCGGTCCGTATTGCCCGAGGACATGGGCAGGGTGAGACAGCCCACCTTATGGCTGCCCCCATTCAGACCAGGACCGCCGGTGAACAGACCGTAGCCATAGCTGACATGGCACACGTCCTCGTTGGTGCCGCCGGCCGCCACGATGGCCCGGGCGCAGCAATCTTCCCACAGATCCAGGTCATGCTGGGTATAGAAGGCCACCACCCGCTTGCCGGTGGTGCCGGAGGTGGACTGGATGCGCACGCAGTCCTTCAGGGGCCGGGCGGTGAGGCCGTAGGGATAGGCTTCCCTTAGGTCGTCCTTGGTGACAAAGGGCAGCTTATGTAGATCCGCAACGCCCTTAATATCGCCAGGGGTCAGGCCCTTTTCTTCCATCTTTTTACGGTAGTAGGGGACATTGTCCCAGACGTTCTGCACCTGCTTAACCAGGCGTTCATTTTGCCAGGCCAGGATCTGCTCCCGGCTGGCGCATTCGATCTCGGGTTGGTAGTAGCGTTCCATGTTGGGGTCGTGTTCCTTTCTTATGGGTAAAAAAGATCGATTGGCTGGGCCGCAGCCCGGCTCAATTTGTTGGATTTACGCGCTGGCCCCCAGGGCGAAGGCCCGCAGGTTCAGCTCCAGGAATTTGGGAGGCACGCTCTCGCGGATGGCCTGTTCCCATTCCGCCTGGGAGAAGTCAAAGCTCTTGGACAGACGGCCCAACAATACGATGTTTACCGCCTTGGCAGAACCGGCTTCCTCCGCCAGGGAAAGGGCGTCAAAGGCATCCACATCCATGCCCGCCTGGCGCATCTTTTCCACCAGGCCCTGGGGGTATTGGGCGGCGCCGGTAATTACAGGCATGGGGTTGATCTGCTGGGTGTTGGTGACGATCCGGCCGCCGGGCTTAAGGTATTCCGTCCAGCGGGCGGCTTCCAGCAATTCAAAAGAGAGGATGAAATCCGCCTGCCCCTTGTCGATGATGGGGGAATAGACCTTGCCCCCATAGCGCACATAGGTCACCACCGAGCCGCCCCGCTGGCTCATGCCGTGCACCTCCGAGACCTTTACGTCATAGCCCCGGCTCAAAAACAGCTTGCCCAGCAGCTTGCTGGCCAACAGGGAGCCCTGGCCCCCTACGCCGACGATCATGATATTTTTGGTTTCCATGCTCATCCCTCCTTGGAAGCCTTCAGGGCACCGAAGTTACAAAGCTGTTCGCACACGCCGCAGCCGGTACACAGGGTATTGTCGATCATGGCCTTGCCATCCTGCATGCTGATGGCCGGGCAGCCGATCTTCATGCACATGCGGCAGCTCTTGCAAGCCTCCCGATCCACGGTAAGGGGCGCTTTATGCTTCACATATTTGAGCAGGGCGCAGGGCCGGCGGGAGATGATGACAGAGGGCTCCTCGGCGGCTACTTCTTCCTTTATAACTGTGTCGCACTGCTTTAGGTCGTAGGGGTCCACCACCCGTACCCGGGGAATGCCGATGGCCTTGCACAGGGCCACCAGGTCCACCTTGGCGGCGGGATCGCCCTTGAGGTTATAGCCGGTGGTGGGATTTTGCTGATGGCCGGTCATACCGGTGATGGAGTTATCCAGGATGATCACCGTGCTGTTGGACGCATTGTAGGCCACGTTCACCAGGCCCGTCATGCCGGAATGCATGAAGGTGGAATCCCCGATCACTGCCACGACCTTGCCATCTGGCGCGCCCTGGGCTTTATTGAACCCATGTAGCCCTGAGATGGAAGCGCCCATACACACCACCGCGTCGATGGCGTTCAAGGGAGCCACAGCCCCTAGGGTATAGCAGCCGATATCCCCCATGACGGTGAGTTTCTGCTTGGCCAAGGTATAGAACAGGCCGCGATGGGGGCAGCCTGCGCACATCACTGGCGGCCGGGGGGGGATCTGGGCGTCCAAGGCCTTGCCGCTGGGAACCGGCAACCCCAGCTTTGCAGCCACAAGGTTCTGGGAAAGCTCATCGATGGGCGGGAAATAATCCTTGCCGCACAGGGCCAGGCCCAGGCTCCGGCAATGGGCCTCGATGAAGCCGTCCAACTCCTCTACCACCACCAGCAGCTTCACCGAGGCGGCAAAATCCTTGATCAGCTGGTCCGGCATGGGATAGGCCATACCCAGCTTCAATACCGGATACTTGTCCCCGCAGGCTTCCTTTACATATTGATAGCTGGTGCTGTGGGTAATGATGCCGATGTCGTTGCAGCTGCCTTCCTCCCAACGGTTGGCAGGGGTGGTTTCCGCATATTGGCGCAGGGCCTCCAGCCGTTCCTCCACCACGGGATGGCGCCGCTTGGCGTTGCCGGGCATCATGATGTACTTCTGGGGGTTTTTCACATAGGGCTTCTGGGGCGGCTCCTGCCGGGGCGCGGTTTCCACCAGGCTCTGGGAATGGGCTACCCGGGTGCACATCTTCAACAGCACCGGGGTGTCGAACTGCTCGGAAATGGCATAGGCCAGCTTGGCGAAGGCCAGGGCTTCGGCGGAATCCGCAGGCTCCAGCATGGGGAACTTGGCGGCCATGGCATAGTGGCGGGAATCCTGCTCGTTTTGGGAGCTGTGCATCCCCGCGTCGTCCGCTACGCCGATGACCATGCCGGCGTTTACGCCTGTATAGGAGATGGTAAACAAGGGATCTGCCGCAACGTTCAGGCCCACGTGCTTCATGCCGCAAAAGCTGCGGCGGCCGGCCAGGGCAGCCCCGAAGGCCGCCTCCATGGCGACTTTTTCATTGGGCGCCCATTCTGCGTAGATCTCTTCATACTTGGCGGCAAACTCGGTAATCTCCGTGCTGGGCGTGCCGGGATAGCTGGACACCATGGCGCATCCAGCCTCATAAAGGCCCCGGGCCGCCGCTTCATTACCGAGCATCAGTGTTTTCATGGCGGTTCCTCCTTAGAAATAATATGGCAAAGGGCTGGCGGCCGCAACGCGGCCCCCGCCCCAAAGCTTCTATAGGCTCCCTTGCTTAGGGAATTTCCACACCCGACTCCCCGATGGAATCCGTGACCGTTACGGTAACCGTTTGGCCATAGCAGGCAAATACGCGCTCCACGTGTTCCTGGGAGACCTGGGGTGTAACCGCGCTGACCAAGGGCGTAACCACCAGGCTCAGCAGCATCACAAAGGCGCCGCAATTGATGGGGGATTGGAGCCAGGCCGGGAAGGACGCTTGGAAGAACATATTCAGCAGCATCAATCCAACGCCCAGGATGTAGCTGACCCATACGGCAGCCACGGTGGTCCGCTTGCTGTAGAGGCCGTACAGGTAGGGCCCCAAGAACGCGCCGGCCATGGCCCCCCAGGAGAGGCCCATCAGCTGGGCGATAAAGGCGAAATTGTACTTGTACTGGACAATGGCGATGACCGCGGAAAGCACGATGAACAGTACGATCAACAGGCGGATGGTACGCAATTGCCTAGTTTCATTTATATTAGCACACTTTTTTTTCTCAATCAAATCCAATGTGAGGGTGGAACTGGCGGTCAGCACCAGGGAAGAAAGGGTGCTCATGGAAGCCGCCAATACCAACACCACCACCAGCCCCAGCAGTACGGGAGAGAAGTGGCGGAACATGGTGGGGATGATCACGTCATAGCCCTGGGCAGCCACGTCCACTTCCCCTGTGAGCAGCCTGCCGAAGCCGCCTAAGAAGTAGCAGCCCCCCGCCACCACCACGGCGAACAGGGTGGAGATCACCGTACCCTTTACGATGGCCGCCTCGTTTTTGATGGCGTAAAACTTTTGGGTCATCTGGGGCAAGCTCCAGGTGCCCAGGGAGGTGAGGATCACCACGGCGGTCAGGTTAAAGGGGTCTGGCCCAAAGAAGGAGGTAAAGATACCCGGGGTATCCGTTACGCTGGTATCCACCACCCGGGCCAGGGCGTCCATGGCCATAGAAAGCCCGCCAAATTGTTTGAGGGCCGCGATGGTGATGATCACAATGCCCCCCAGCATGATGATGCCCTGGATAAAATCGTTGATCACCGTGGCCATGTAGCCGCCGGCCACCACATAGATGGCGGTGAGTAGGGTCATGATGAGGATGCACAGGGAGTAGTCGATGGAAAAGGCCATGGCAAAAAGCCGGGATAGGCCGTTGTACAAGGACGCAGCATAGGGAATAAGAAACACGAATACGATCAGCGCGGCGCCAATGCCCAGGTTCCGGTTATTATAACGCTTTTCAAAGAAATCGGGCATGGTTTTGCTCTGCAGGTGCTGGGTCATGACCCGGGTGCGGCGGCCCAAAATGGTCCAGGCCAGGTAGGAGCCGATGATGGCGTTGCCCAGGCCGATCCAGGTGGAAGAGATGCCGTACTTCCAGCCGAACTGGCCGGAGTACCCTACTAGAATGACCGCGGAAAAATAGGAGGTGCCGTAAGCAAAGGCGGTAAACCAGGCACCCACCGAGCGGCCGCCCAGGACAAATCCATCCACGCTGCCCGCATGGCGGCGGCAATACAGGCCGATCAGAATCATCAAGCCAAAGAATACCACCAGCATAAACAGCTTAATCGCCATATCCATAATGCAAATCCTCCATTTATAATATTCGGCGCCTACGCCGGGCGTCCGCCCAGCTAGGCGCCGCCGTCGTTAATTGGTCGTCTGGGCCTCCACCAAGCGGCTGCGGCCATAACGCTCCCGCAGCACCGGCTTTTCGATCTTGCCGGTGGCATTCCGGGGAACTGGGGCAAAGATGATGCGGCGGGGCCGCTTATACCGGGGCAGCTCCTTGCAGAACTGGTTGATCTCCTCGGCGGTGCATTCCATGCCCTCCTTGATCTCGATGATGGCGGCTGCGATCTCCCCCAGCCGCTTATCCGGCAGGCCGATCACCGCTGCATCCTTGATCTTATCGTGTTTGCGTAAAAAGTCCTCGATCTGGACTGGATACAGGTTTTCCCCGCCGGAGATGATCACGTCCTTCTTCCGGTCCACCAGATAGATGAATCCATCATCGTCCATGCGGGCCATATCCCCGGTATACAGCCAGCCGTTTTTCAACACTTCTGCAGTGGCCTCCGGGTTCTTGTAATAGCAGCGCATCACCCCGGGGCCCCGGACGATCAGCTCGCCCACCTGGCCTTGGACCACCTCGTTGCCCTGCTCATCCACGATCTTGGCCGCCCACAGATAGCCGGGCTTGCCAATGGCCCCCACCTTTTCGATGTTCTCTACCCCCAGATGCACGCAGCCCGGCCCAATGGATTCGCTTAGGCCATAGTTGGTATCGTACTGGTGATGGGGAAATACCTTTTGCCAACGGTGGATCAGGCTGGGGGGCACCGGCTGGGCGCCGATGTGCATCAGCCGCCACTGCTCCAGGTAATAATGGGATAGATCCATCTTGCCGGATTCAATGGCGTCCAGAATATCCTGGGCCCAGGGTACCAGCAGCCATACAATGGTGCACTTTTCCTCGGTGATGGCCCGCAAGATCCATTCGGGCTTTACCCCCCGCAGCAGCACCGCCCGGCTGCCGGATAACAGGCTGCCAAACCAGTGCATCTTGGCCCCGGTATGATATAGGGGCGGGATGCACAGGAATACATCCTCTCGGGTCTGGCCGTGGTGCTTTTGCTCGGTTTGGCAGGCGCACATCAGGGCCAGATGGCTGTGGAGAATGGCCTTGGGGAAGCCGGTGGTGCCGGAGGAGAAATAGATGGCCGCCAGGTCGTCCTCGGTAAAGCTCACCGGCGGCGCCTCCCGGGAACAATAGCCCATCAGCTCCCATAGGGGCTCCCCATAGGCGGGCAGATCCTTGCCCAGATAAAACCGGGTATGCACCTTGGGGATCTGATCGATGATGGGGTCTAGCCGGCTAACGAATTCCGGCCCGAACACCAGCACCTCCACATCCGCCAGGCCCAGGCAATACTGGATCTCCTCGCTGGTATAGCGGAAGTTCAAGGGCACCGCCAGGCACCCCGCCTTCAGGATGCCAAAATAGATGGGCAGCCACTCCAGACAATTCATCAGCAATATGCCCACCTTGGTCCCCTTTTTCACCCGCCGGCTCAGCAGCAGGTTGGCGAACCGGTTGGCATTTTTATCAAACTGGGACCAGGTCATCTCCCTGCGATAGGGAGCGTCCGGCCGGTTGCTTTCGATCAGGCTGTAATCCCGCCAGGTGACCGCCTGGTCCCGCTCCTCCGAGGGGTTGATTTCCACCAGGCTGATTTCGCTCCCATAGAGCCGCGCGTTCTTTTCCAAGAGATCTGTGATGACCATGGCTTTCTCCTTCACATACATTCTTTGATTACGGGATAAAAAAACGTCCTCTGCAATCTTGCAGAGGACGAGTCATTCCCGTGGTACCACCTCAATTTACCGTAAGCATACGGCCTCAGCGGATACTAACATATCCCGGTGCTGTAACGGGCACACCCGTCGTTGCCTACTTAAGGTTCAGCAAGCCGCTCCGAAAGGTATTCAGCGAAGGTCTTCCTGCTGCCTTGCACCACCCGGCAGCTCTCTGAAGGAAGGGGCGAACGCCTACTTGATTTCTTCATCGCGTTTCACATTGGAATATACTTTAACAACATTCCCGCCGGATGTCAACCGTTTTTTTAGCTGGGGACATAATTTATTTTTTTCATCCCGCTGGAAAGCTTTTTTTGAACGGTTGACAACAAGATAAAAATATTGTATAAAACAAGAAAGGTTATATAGATAACACAAAAAATTATAAAAACTTTATGATTATTTACACACAATATAGTTTGTCCAACGTACCATGCTATAAGGATTTTTTACACCGGCATCTAAAAAACAGACGAGACGTTTGGGAAGGGGGAAAGAATATGGAACGGAAGACCAGGTTGCTTCCCTACATCCTGGTAACCGCCCTATGCCTGGCTATCGCCCTGGGGGCGTCGGCGGGGTACGGGGTCCTGGAGCGGCTGAACCGGCGGTATTATACCCTGGTCGTGTATCTTGCGGCGTTGCGGGTGGCGCTGCCGGCCCTCTTTGGCGTAGCCCTCTATTTCTGGCAGTGGGTTGGCCGCGCACTGGCGCCCGGCCAACGGCGCTGGGTAAACGGGGCGGCCTTGCTGGCGGCGTGCCTGTGCGCCTGGCTGGGATTCTCCCTTATGTGGATTGAATTCACCGGCTATGTGGGGCTGTGGCTGTTTATGGCCCTATTGCTCTGCGCCCTGTTGGGGGATATTGGAGCAGGTTAGCCGGCCTTTGCCCGGCGGCGGGGTTGGCGTTGCTGCCGTTGGCCTGGGGTCTCCCAGGGCCGGAGGCGGGGGGCGGCGGGCG
>ERZ779894.3798-NODE-3798-length-11253-cov-2.870513_pt1 | contig 11253 bp, 8 predicted proteins | sample MGYA00511587_ERZ779894 | MGnify/ENA primary metagenome ERZ779894 (study PRJEB29588, sample SAMEA2160490) | human gut metagenome | biome: human gut; feature: human-associated habitat; material: faeces | place: Denmark | collected 2008/2010 ... | reverse complement strand
CCACCACCGATGATCCCATTGCACCGGCTCGCGTCGTCTGCGAATTCGCAAAGAAAAACAAGAACGTCGTCAAGATCAAGGGCGGCATGGTTGAAGGTAAGGTTCTGTCTGTTGAAGAACTCATGTCCTTCGGCGAACTGCCCTCCAAGAACGCACTTGTTGCACAGGTTCTCGGCACGTTCCTCGCGCCCATCTCCTCTCTGGCAGTTGTTTTGAACCAGATTCTGGAGCAGAAGGGCGGCGCTCCTGCGGAAGAAGTTCCCGCAGAGGCTTAATCCATCAATCAATAAAATTTCGACTGAAACATTTTACTGAACAATTTACTGGAGGTAACTACAATGGCATCCGAAAAGATTACTGCTATGATCGAAGAAGTTAAGACCCTCACCGTTCTTGAGCTGGCTGAGCTGGTTCATGCTCTGGAAGAGGAATTCGGCGTTTCCGCCGCTGCCGCTGCTGTCGCCGCTCCCGCTGCCGGTGCTGCTGCCGCTGAGGAAGAGAAGACTGAGTTCGACGTCGTTCTGAAGGCTGCTGGCGCCAACAAGATTGCTGTCATCAAGGTTGTCCGTGCTCTGACCGGCCTGGGCCTGAAGGAAGCCAAGGAACTCGTCGATGGCGCTCCGAAGAACCTCAAGGAAGGCGTCTCCAAGGACGAGGCCGAGAAGATCGCTGCCGAACTCAAGGAAGCTGGCGCAGAGGTCGAGGTCAAGTAAGTTTACTTGTTGTTCATCCAAAAACCGGACTGCACGGGTGCAGTCCGGTTTTTTCAGTTTAAAAAACGACATTAATGACGACGCAAAGTAACGCACCAACTGCTGTTGGGATTACAGCGGACAGCAATGTCCACCAGATACTCCCTGTCTCACGTTTGATAGAAAGCAATGTAGTGCTGCACGGCCAGTGAAACACACAGAAAATAAGGCAGCAGATAGCTGTTTTTCCGGTTATGCCGTAGTTTATCAACTGCATGGCAGCGTCCAGCCCCTGTGCACCGCTCAGCGTATTCTGCTGTGTAAGCAACATCAGGATCACGGGAATTGCAAGTTCATTCGCCGGAATTGCAAATAGGAACCCCAGAAGAATCGCACCGTTCATGCCCATCAACTGTCCAACCCCATCCAGCGCATGTGCAATCCATTGCAGCAGGCTCTTTCCGCCCATCTGCCACACGCCAAACACCCACAGGAGCAATCCCGCAGGCGCAGCAACCAGCAACGCGCGAGAAAGAACATGTAGTGTCTTTACGAATATCGCGTCATTCAGAATCTTTTTCAGCCGCGGACGGCGATACGCAGGAAGTTCCAGAACAAACGGAGCACTGCTTTTTCTGCGCAGCGCTTTTCCGATGGCCGCCGAAACGAGTAAACTTCCGCTTGCGCCCACGCAGACTGCCGCTAGCAGGATCAACGCCAGCAGAACGCTGTTTTCATGCCTCAGCAGGACTGTTCCCATTGTCAGAAGCATCGGAAACCGGCCATTACACGGAATCATCGCATTCGTGCAGGCCGCAATCAGCTTTTCCTCGCGTGTTGTCATGATTCTGCATCCTGTTACACCGACTGCGTTACATCCCAGCCCCATGCACATCGTCAGGGCCTGACGGCCAGAGGTGCCGCAGCGCGCAAATTTGTGGTCGGTCAGGAATGAGGCGCGTGGAAGATATCCTGCGTCCTCCAGAACGGAAAACAGGAAAAAGAAAATTGCTGCAGGCGGCAGCATGACGGCTGTGACGCGCGCCGTCGTTGCATAGATGCCATTTATCAGCGCATCTGTAAGCCGCTGCGGACAGTGTGAACAGGCACGAATTAAAACCTGCTGCAGCCAGTCAAATCCGTTTTGCAACCATATTGAAAAAACATTGCTGCCTTCCAATGTCAGCCAGAATAAAATGGCCAGCAAAAAAAGAAATACGGCAGTGCCAGTATATTTTCCTGTCAGGATTCGATCTATTCGTATGTTGCGCTGTGAACCTCCGTTGCCTGTTGTTTGAACAACCTCTGCTGCAAGCTGCCTTGCATGGCGGACACAGTCAGCAGGTGTAAATTGGTCTGACAGATGCGTCGTACTTGTAATATAGCCGTCCGTCACGTCGCGAATCGTTTGCTGCAGACGGCGGATATCCTCCGCATTGCTTGCGCATGTACCAACGACAGGTACACCCAGCAGCATTTGTAGTGCACGAAGATCAATCTGGATTCCTCTTGCCTGCGCTTCATCCATTAGATTGACACATATGACCAGCTTTCTACACCGCAACATCAACTGAAGCGCAAGCGACAGGCTTCGGGCAAGGCACGTCGCATCACAGACAGCAATTACGCAGGCATCTGTATGCGTATACAGATATTCCGCTGCAATGCGCTCCTCCTCTGATCCAGTTTTCAGCGAGTATGCCCCCGGAAGATCTGTTACGTCATATGTCTGCGCTGCGTAAGAGTATGTGCCGTGTGCAACTGCGACCGTCTTCCCTGGCCAGTTTCCTGTATGCTGATGCAGTCCGGTAAGCGCGTTGAAAATGCTGCTCTTTCCTACATTTGGATTTCCAGCCAGTGCAATGGGATATGGCTTAGTTTCCTTCCGGCTCATCTGACCGCCTCCACAATAATCTGTGCCGCATCCGTTTTCCGCAGTGCAAATACAGCGCCGCCGATCTCATATGCCACAGGCGACGCATGTGGTGCGCGATACAGGCAGCTGAGTTCGGTGTCAGGCAGCAGCCCCAGTTCTTCCATGCGCGACTTTGCATCATCCGGCATCAAAATTTCGCGCAGAATCCCGCGCTGCCCCGGACGCAGCGCATCCAAGCCCACCCGCTGTTTTTCCATGGGCGCCACTCCCCTTTCCGTTCTTCCGGTTTCTAATCCAGAATATACAGAAAAGCGCGATTTTGTGACAGCGCCATTGTTTTTGCCTCGGCTGCGTGGTATACTGGCTTAAGAATTTACTCGAGGTGTACTATGCTTCATAATTATCACACGCACACGTTCCGCAACCACCACACCATTGGAACGGAGCGCGAATATATTGAGTCTGCTATAAAAAACGGTTTCAGAACGCTAGGTTTTTCCGAGCATGCGCCATACCGGTTTCCGGATGGCTATATCTCTTATTTTCATATGTTTCCAGAGGATCTGGAGAACTATATCCAGACACTGCTGGCGCTGAAAGCAGAATACGCCGGACGCATTGAGATCCTGATTGGCTATGAGGCAGAGTTTTATCCCCGTTTTTTTGACGATTTTCTCAGGCGTATCACGCAGTATCCCGTTGACTATCTGCTGCTCGGCCAGCACTATATCCACAATGAGATCGATGGCGCCTATGTCTACGAACCGACGGACGATCCCAAAATATTGAAAGCTTATGTGGATCAGTGTATTGCAGGACTGGACACCGGTTTGTATACCTATCTGGCACATCCGGATTTGATCAACTTCACCGGCGCCGAAACGCTCTACCGCAAGGAGATGGAGCGATTGTGTCTCGCTGCAAAGGAGCGGAACATTCCGTTGGAACTCAACCTTCTGGGCCTGCGCGCAAACCGTACCTACCCTTCGGCACGCTTCTTCCATATTGTGAAAGCCTGCGACAGCACGATTGTGGTTGGTATCGATGCGCACGACCCAAACTGCTTCTTTCAGCCGGACTCGTTTGCGCCGTATCAAGCACTTCTTTCGGAATGCGGGCTTGCCATAACAGACAATATCACGCTCCGCCCCGTCCACAGATAATTGTCTCGATTGGAATATATTTTGTATCTGTGCAAAAACTAGAGAAAATTTGATCTGGTGAGGTGCAGGTATGAAAATTGCCTTTTTCGATGCCAAGCCGTATGACCGTCCGGGTTTTGACGCATACACGGCTGGGACGGGGCTGGAAATGAAGTATTTTGAGACAAAGCTGAACGAAGATACTGTTTCGTTGGCAAGCGGGTTTGACGGCGTATGTGTATTCGTCAACGATACGCTGAATGATGCCGTTGTTCGCGAATTGCATGCGTTTGGAGTCAGAGTGATCGCCCTGCGGTGTGCGGGATTCAACAATGTAGATATCCGAGCATGTTTCGGGAAAATCCGGGTATTCCGTGTCCCTGCGTACTCACCTTACGCTGTGGCAGAGCATGCAATGGCACTGCTGCTCACAGTCAACCGGCATACCAATAAGGCTTATATCCGCACCCGTGATTTTAATTTCAGCCTTTCCGGTCTTACCGGATTTGATCTGCACGGCAAGACAGTCGGCATTGTGGGAACCGGCAAAATCGGACGCACGTTTTCCGAGATCTGCAAGGGCTTCGGTATGCGGATTCTGGCATATGACAAATTTCCATCCCCTGATAATGGGTTATCCTATGTGCCGCTGCTGGAACTGCTGGCGCAGGCGGATGTGGTTTCGCTCCACTGCCCGCTGACTAGCGAGACACAGCATATGATTGACGCTGCCGCTATTGCTGGAATGAAGCCAGGCGTCGTGATCGTCAACACCTCCAGAGGTGCGCTGATCGACACAGAAGCGCTTATTGACGGACTTAAAAGCCGTAGGATCGGCGCTGCGTGCCTGGATGTTTACGAGGAGGAGAGCGACCTGTTCTACGAGGATCGCTCGGACAGCATTATTGAAGACGATGTGCTGGTGCGGCTGATTTCGATGCCCAATGTGATTGTCACGTCTCATCAAGCATTTTTAACTCGAGAGGCGCTGAATAACATTGCGGCGACAACGGTAGACAATTTGCTGAAATTCAAGCGCGGCGAAGCTGCATCGGATACCGAAGTCTGTTATCGCTGCGTGCAATAACCCCCCGCTTAAGATGTAAAAACCGCGCTGGGCCTCCCAGCGCGGTCATTTTATCTATTCAATTTTCTTTCGGCAACTTTCACGATTCTCCAATATTGCCCATGCAATCAGGAAAAACGGCGTTGACAAGCACATGGAAATGCCGAAGAATGCCTGCATACAATACCCGAGTACTGCGCTGCCGCAGATGAGAACTGCAGGTTCCTCGCCTGCCGTTCTGACAAATCGAACAGCAGAGTATCCGAGTGCGGCCAGCCAGCAGAGAAGTGCAAAAATCCCCTGATTTGCAAGGATATTCAGATACTCGTTATGTGCCGTATCGATTCCGGAACGGCGCATAATATTCGTTGCCTCATCATAACGCTCGAAATACGCCGTGATGCGATGGGACAGCGTATCTGGACCGCCGCCAAACAGCGGCCGTTCCTTCACTGCCTGCCAGACGTTTTTCCAGATGAAGACTCGTCCGGAGCCGAATTCGTCTTCTGCGCGCCCTTGCAAGATCTCATGCGCTTCGCCGAGCATCCCGGGCAATCCTGGGAGCAAAAGTATCGCAAAAAAAGCTGTTGCCAGACTGCATCCGATCGTAATCGCCGCTGCGCGGCGCTTTTTTTCACCCAACGCCAGCGGAAGCGGCAGGACAAGACCCGCCGCAATGCCGAGCAGTCCAGCAGAAACATCCATCCAGATACTGACGGTCACACAAAGTGCCAGCGGCACAAGCAGCCAGTGGCGCCGAAGCTTCCATGCCCCATAGAAGAACGCAGGAACAGCTACGCACATCACAGCTGCCAACAGGTCCGCGTTGCCAATCGTCCCGAGATATGCCCCACTGTAGGCTGTTCCAGCGTCGGAATAACTCAGTCCATTCGGATACAGACCAAGCGGGTTTCCACCTGCCAGCTGCCAGAGCGACAGCAGACAGCACAGGCTCATTGCCGCTCCAAAAACGTCAAGCAGCCATTTTTTCGGACGTGCAAGCCGTCCAAGCAGCAGGAAGATTACACCATACAGCGCAAGCGTCAAAAATCCCTCTCTTCGGAGAAGGCCGAGCCATGTGTCTTTGCGCCATGGTGAAAGCAGTGAGGAGAGTAGGCTGCACAGCACATAGCCTAGCATCAGCCATTCTGCAGGCCTAACGGCACGCAACAGTTCACGAAATGGAACCGTTCTAATCTGCCGCATTACGAGTAGTTCCAGATACAGCAATGCGTTAGTTGCACAGTAGCCGATTGTCAAAATCAGAAACAATCGATATTTTGCTGCCGTGATCTTTGTATATCCGTCCGTTCCCGGCCAGAGGAGAAACACGCTCAGCATCAGTGCAAGATAGACATCCGTGACCCCTCCGAATAAATGGTGGTCAGTTCTTGCTTTGTTTTTCATTCGCGTTCAAAGGCAGCCTGCAGCGCACCGCAGAGCGGCAGACATGCGGAGGAGTCTGTCAAAAGGAAGACCTTTGCATATGACGGCACTTTAGACGTACTGGCGGCGAGAGTCAACTCATTCACGCCAGTGTCCGCTGCAATGATCTTCTGAATAGAAAGTCCCTCTAACACACCTTCGCTGTCATACAGAGCCAACAGGCAGGTGAAATCCGTTCTTGCTTCCGGGGTTCCAGCGTGCATGTCGCTCACGTCCACATCCAGCAGATATTGTGTCTGCCCGCCGACCGTATCGGCCCGCAGCGTTCCGGCGAAAGCCGCAGCGGAACTGGTTCGACTCAGCGTTGTGGGCCGAACGTCCGCAACGGCAATGCGGCTGCCGTCGTCATCAAGAAATACGGCGTCCAACAGATCAATCTTGCCGGGCACAGCGTTTTGAATTGTGATTTTTAAAAGCGTGATTTGGTCTGCAACCGGCGTTGCCGAGGCAAAGCTAGCGCGGATTCTGCCAGGTTCCGCATTGATCTGGCAGTTGCTCTCTGGCTCCGCCTGCGCAGAAAGGGACTGAGCATAAGTCAGTGTAAAGCTTCCGCCGCAGACGACGCCGCGCCCTTGCAGAATGACGGACACAACTGCTGAGCCGTCTGCCTGGATTGCGCCGCCGACGGCCCACAGCTTGGGTGCGCGGTCAGACGGGAGTACAACATCGACGCTGCCATCTTCTGCGGACGCATCAAGCGGCTTCCCATCCGTGTCGTACATGCGCACGTTCGTCAGCGTGACGGCAGACGTCTCTCCCGCCGTACCGACCGTTCGGAACATGGCTGCACAAAGTTCTCCTGCGGAAATCGGCTGCTTGCCGCTGAAGCTGACGTGAACCGTTCCTAGTTCCGGCTCATTCCATGTCAAAAGATCTGCTGACGGGTGCAGCTTCAGAACAGCGGTCAGCTGCAAGCAGGAGGGGTCATATTGCAGCGTAAAATTCCCGCCTGCCGGAGATAACGTTCCTTCCAGCTTAATCGCCATGCGGACGGACTGCCGCTCTGCCGTCTGTTCACGGCTGAGGATCAGCCGGGCGGTGCTGCGGGAAACAGTTCCGTTTTCTACAGCAGCCACAACGGAAGCGCCGTTTTCGCCGTACAGGCGAAGGTTTTTCAAAGAAACGGAACTGCCGCCTTCTGGCGTCGCTTTGGAAATGCGGAATTGCAGCGTACACAAGTCTGTATTCTCCAGTACAGCTGTCGATACGAATGCCATGAGCAGCAGACCAGGCTGTTCATGATTGAAGACGCACATTGCGCCTTCCACGCCGCTCCATTGGAGCAGTTCGATCTCTGCCGAGTCGTAGGCAAGTTCAAATCTGCCGCTGTTCACACTGCCGGTCAGACGGACCTGTACGGAAACTGTTTCGCCTGCACGGCCGCTGACCGAAGTGACCGTAAGCACGCGGCCCGCAGCCTGCGCGAATGGCGTGCAGAGTGTAATCAGCAGCATCAGGGCGAGAAGCAATGGGAAAAGTCTTTTTTTCATAGCGCTGCCCCCGTCAGTTGAGGTTCGGGATGAGTCTTGCGTCGTAGCGCAGGATCAGAATCGCGTCGCCTGCATCGACCAGACCGTCATGGTTGACATCTGCAGCAGCTTCCTGCTCCGGCGTGAGCGTAATGAGACCCACGGATGCACGCAGGCAGAGCAGCGCGTCGGCAGCGTCGATATAGCCGTCGCCGTTTACGTCACCAAGCTGCGCGGCGGCGGTAACGATGATTTTGATCTCGGCAGAATAGCCGCCATCAACCGTTGTAGCGGTGATTGTTGTTTCGCCGACGGACAGGGCCGTTACGATGCCCGTGCGGGAGACGGTCGCGGTCTGCTCGTCGCTGCTGACCCAGGTCAGGTTTTTGACGGTCGCGTCGTCCGGGGCGATGATGGGCTGGAGCGTGACGGTGCTGCCCATCATGAGCGTATGCGTCGGCTCGTCAAACCGGATGCCGGTCACGCGGACGCGTTCGGGCTGGACGGTCACGATGCAGCTGGCGCGGTAGTCCTCCGCTGCCGCCGTTACGACGGTAACGCCCGCAGAAAGCGGCGTGACCTTGCCGTCCTGACTGACGGTGGCGGCAGTCTGGTTGCTGGACGTCCAGCGGATGATTGCTTCTGTGCCCTCCGGTTTCAGCGTCGCGGTCAGCTGTTCGGCCTCTTCTCCGGCGTAAAGCGTCAGTGTGTACCGGTCGAGCGAGACGCCGGTCAGGCCGGACTCACCGGGCTGTTCGCCGGTGACGGTGATGGTGACAGACGAAGTGCATTCGCCAACACTCGCCGTGATCACCGCTTCTCCCTGTCCAACAGCGACGACCTTGCCGTTGGAGAGCACACGCAGGACGGAGGTGTCAGAGCTTTCCCAGGAAACGCGGCCAATGTAATCATTCGGGGTTACAGCTGCTTCCAGCTGCATGGAGCTGCCTACGGAAAGAGACTGCGGCGCATTGGAAATTGAAATACCTGACAGCGGATTTTCCGACCAGATAACATGCGTGACCGCCTCGACCCGTTTTTCATCGCCTTCCGGGTATCCGTTGGAGAAGACAATGTCTGCGCTCCCCTCCGGGGTGTTGGGTGCAGTCAGGTATCCCGTTCCTAAATTGTATGTCAGATTTTCGACTTTGGATTCGACCGACAAGACTATATCCGGGCTGAACCACACATCAAGGAATACGGATTCATTCGGGCGCATGGTTATGCTTTCCGCTGCTCCGATTTTGTCGTTATGGGTATAGTACCGGACGCGCGTTGTGCGCGTGGGTTCATTTTCAGAAGATTTTATTGATGCAGGTACGCTGAGATAGTAAACTCCGTCTGCGGGAACCTGGAAGCTGAAACTGGCATTATACGAATATGTAATTTGTTTTCCATCAGCGTCATAAACGCCAATGCTTTCATCTGGTTTGCTTCCGCCCTCGTCGCGCTGAATCTGGACGACTTCTCCGGCCTTGCGCTCGCCGATGGAGAAATAGCCTGCCTGCCACACATCCTGCCACACTCTTTCTGTCAGCGGCGCAGCGGTTGCAATTGTGTCGTTATCCAACTGGGGCACCAGCTTGTAACAAATGCTCAGTTCTTGTATGCGTGATATGGAAGAACTATTGTTCTCAAGTGATAGATAATAAGTCCCCGGTTCCAGATTGCAAGAAAAACGCTCTGAATACGGCTGCGTAGTAGTGTATACAAAGCCCGAACAGATATTACTGTCATCCTGACCGCTGAAATACGCTTCCCGGTATAGATCGAACCATACATGCTCATATTCATTGCCAGTGTCCCTCTTAGCTATATCCAGCAGCAAAGTTTTCTGACTGCCCTCCGGCACGGTGAAACGGAACCAGTCGGTGTCATTCCGCGCAGAGATGTCAAACGGCTGTGTGACCTCCTCATAGAGCGGCGTAGCGCGGTACCAAACGTCATTGTCCTCAATCGATTTCGGCGGAATCAGCGAGATCGTCGTCGAGCAAATCTTCTCGCTGGAGCCGTCATAAAATTTGATATAGTAAAGGCCCTTATCGCCAAGCTTCCAATATAGATTCGTGGCGCTCGTGTATGTATCATCGTAAATTGCTTTCGCAGATTCCCCAAATTCTGCAAGATCTTGTCCGGTATAAACCATAGCCTTTATTCCCGCGCAGTCGGAGCTGACGTGCAGCGTCATGTGATCCTCCGGGACGGTAAAGCAGAACCAATCCGTGTCGGCATCATTCAAAACATGGGAAATCAGCTGTCCCGGCTCAACATAGGCTGCGTCGAGCCAGGTATCGTTGCTTTCATAGGGGTCATCGCCGCCCTCCTCCACGCGGATGCGGAGCGCCGCGCGCTGGATTGAAACATCATATACAAAATTATATTCATGCCTGCAATTCGGGTATAGCCTGACGGCATACTGCCCCTGCTGGCTGCACGAAAAGACGCGCGTATGCCGGGAGCTTACCTCGGTTTTGGAGGCAACGACAGTTCCATCCGGCGCGTAGATCTCATAGCAGACGTTCTCCGGGTTCTCAAAATCAAAATCCAGCAGGCGCAGCGTATAGAGCTTCGCCTGTCCGTCCTCCGGAGCAGCTTCAAAGCAGAACCAGTCCTCATCGCCGAGACCGCCGAGGCTGAACGTCTCATCCGTGCCGATCGGCAGCGATGTCGCCGTCTGCACCGTATCGTTCAACTCATGGCTATCTCCGTCCAGCAACTGCACGGACATTGTTCTCTTAATACTCAGTGAATCGTTGTTCCGCCCATTCAGCGTAAATATGTAGCGGCCCGGCTGCCCGGTGTGCAGATAATATACGCCGTTTTTTTCCACAATGAGGCTGTTATTATTCTGCCACTGGATGTCAAATCTGCCTCGGCTGGCATAGGAAAAGCCGCCGATGGTCAGCGCGATATCCTGTCCGGGCTTTGTTGTCGTAAATGCAAATTGATCCCGATCGCCGCCGTCCAGCGTGAAGCTGATGGCATCTCCGTCGTGCAGTTCGGTCGGCGTGACATCGTTTGGTTCCTGCGCGTCGTTTTTATATTCACGCAGCATAAACCGCACAGTCCGCGTCTCACCCTGTTTCAGGGAATTATCGTACACAGTGACAGTATACTCTCCGGCCTTTTGTACGCCTAAAACTGTGTTTCCGTTTGCGTTCGTAGTGTATGCACGAGTTTTACCGCTAATGTAAATATTACAAGTTTCTTCGCTCTGCCAATCGACCAGCATACGCATTCCATCGACCGGAATGTCCAGATAGAAATCCATTCTATCATTGTTTGTCAGCACTGCCTCAACCGTTTCATCCAATTCAATATAGGTCTTCTCATCTGCCGCAAGCACTGATGCACACAGCAGCAGAAGCAGCGTCAGCAGCATCCATGTCCATCTTCCAACTCGTTTCATGGTTCAGGCTCCTTTTCTTGTATCTGTCTGCTTACAGTATACTGCGCTTTTCTCCTGACTTCAACCATGGTTTGCTGCAAAACCGGATAAAAACCGCCTCCGCAGCACGGAATGGCTGCGGAGGCGGTTTTTCAGGACAGCAGCATCTTGTCG
>ERZ779894.3797-NODE-3797-length-11256-cov-2.865458_pt1 | contig 11256 bp, 7 predicted proteins | sample MGYA00511587_ERZ779894 | MGnify/ENA primary metagenome ERZ779894 (study PRJEB29588, sample SAMEA2160490) | human gut metagenome | biome: human gut; feature: human-associated habitat; material: faeces | place: Denmark | collected 2008/2010 ... | reverse complement strand
TGCCGGAGAAGGCGCAGGATATGCAGGCGGAATCACTTCTGCCGCCGTTGACGGTATTCATTGCGCCACGGCGCTGATGGCACGCTTTGCGCCGTTGATTGATTGACGATTGTGTTTTGCACTTGATAAAGTTCGGTATGATGTTGATTGCAGGTTTTGTAGTTGTCGACAAGTTTTTCTATTTATCTTTCAATCAACGCTACAAAAGTATGGAAAAGATCAAAGACTTGCGGTTTGTATACCACAAATTTAGCTCACAGATATGGGAAAGGAAGTAGGCGCGCAAATGAAACAGACAGGAACGATTGTGTCAGTCGATGACCGAACCGGATTTTGCACGCTGCGTTTCCCACGTGAAAGCGCTTGTGATGGTTGCCATGCTCCATGTCATCAAGGTGGGGGATGCATGACCGGCCTTACGACGACGCCTCCCATTACATTGACGGTCGAAAATACACTTTCCAAGCGTGTGGGTGATCAGGCAACCGTTGCCACGCGGGGTGGAAACGTTATATTCCTTACGGCTGTGCTTTATTTGTTGCCCGCTGTTTTTGCCATCATCGCTTATTGCTTGTGTGCCAATCGGTTTGGCAGCCGCATGGGGATTGTTGCATTTTTTGTGGTTTTGGTGGTCCTTTTTGCCGCGGCGGTATGGGGTTGTACTTCGCTTTGCCGCCGAATGATTCGATATGAGATGATTGCGTAACTTTCGCTGTTTATTATTTTTTGTTTATCCGCTTTTGCTTGTTTTTGCTTGTAAGACCATCTATTTTTTGAAAGGAACGACTGTTTCATGCCGCAACAACAATGGAACGTTTATGACGCTGACAGGGAAGATATTATTCGCCTGAGTCGGGAACTGCATATTTTTCCTCTAACGGCGCGTCTTTTGCTTCGTCGCGGATTTATCAGCACGCAAGCGGCACGGGCTTTCTTGGAAAAGAGTGAGGAGCAGTTTCACGATCCTTTTTTATTGCCGGACATGGAAAAAGCGGTAACACGCCTGATTGCAGCGGTCAATCGGTGGGAACATATCACGGTATATGGTGATTACGATGCCGACGGCGTGAGTGCCACTGCCGTGTTGTATACGTATCTGCGAAATCTTGGCGCACAGGTGGATACTTATATTCCGCAGCGCCTGACAGAGGGATACGGTGTTTCCAATGAGGCAATTGACACATTGCATGCGCGCGGTACGCAGCTGATTGTCACGGTAGATACGGGTGTTACAGCCGTAGAACCTGCAGCATATGCCCGATCATACGGCATAGATATGATCGTGACAGATCACCATACATGCCGCGATGTTTTACCTGATTGTTGTGCCGTAATTGACCCGATGCGTTCGGACAATGTCTATCCGTTTCCTCATTTGGCCGGTGTGGGCGTGGCATTTAAACTGATCTGTGCGTGTGAGTTGCGTCATACCGTTGGAAGTGATGAAAAGCAACGTGTCATGAAAGCCTTATGTACCGAATATTTGGCACCCGTGTCGATTGGAACAGTCGCGGATATCATGCCACTAGTGGATGAAAACAGGTTGATTGTCAGCTTGGGCCTGCCATTGCTTTCACGCGGCGAACATCTGGGCCTTTCTGCGCTGCTTGAGGCATCCGGCAGGGGCGGAAAAAATGGCCGAATGCCTCAAGTGACTTCTTCTGATATTGCGTTTGCACTGGCTCCACGCATCAATGCTGCTGGGCGGCTTGGTGAAGCACAAACGGCGCTTTCCTTATTTTTGAGCCAAACAAAACAAGAGGCACAAACGGATGCGCAACAACTGTGTGCGCTCAATGAAAAACGCCGTCACATTGAGGATGTTGTCATAGAGCAGGCGCGTGCATTGGTGCAGCAAACATGCGACGTCGCGCATGATCCGATACTTGTATTAGCCGCTGAGGGATGGCATACCGGTGTGATTGGAATCGCAGCCGGAAAACTTGCAACAGAGTATTGTCGTCCCTGTGTTCTGATCTCTCTGCAAGACGGCGTGGGAACCGGTTCCGGTCGAAGCGTGGAGGGGGTAGATTTGGTCACAGCGTTGGAAGCTTGCGCACCCTTTTTGGAAAAATTCGGTGGGCACGAAATGGCGGTCGGCCTGACCGTGCGGGAAGAATATTTGCCGCAGTTGCGTGAAACGCTTTGCCGAGAGGTACGTCACCAGTTGGGAGATCAGATGCCGGCTCCAACCATTTTGTGCGATGCACAGCTTTCTTTAGAGGATTGGTCTTTGCCGATGGCAGAAGAACTGTCGCTGTTGGAACCATATGGCGAGGGAAATCCCACGCCGTTGTTTTTGTCGCGCGATATGATTGTGCATGAAAAAACTGGTATGGGCGGGGATAAACATACGCGCTTTTTGTTGTGCAAAGGAAACAAGCGCATGACGGCCATCTATTTCGGTGTGTCACCGGACAAGCTCCCGTTTTTTATCGGTTCTCGTGTGGATGTCGTATACCAGGCGAATATCAATGAATTTATGGGGCGACGCCATTTGCAATTTTTGATTCAAGATATGGATGATTGCTTGGAAGAATGTGACAAGCGTGCACATAGCGAGGCGCTTTATCGTGCGATTCGTGCCGGGGAGACGCTCCAAGCACAGGATGCACAGTTGTCTCCCGTTTTACCGAAACGAAATGATTTTACCACGCTTTATCGCTTGCTTCGCACATTATGTGAACAACGCGGCGAGACAGTCTGCACGGCACAACAACTTTGTGCTGCCAGTGGCGTTGCACTGCATCGCGTGCTTTTGGCGTTGGATGTGTTGGAACAAACAAACCTCATCAAACGGCAATTGTCATCCAATGAGCAGATGCATATTAGCCTGTTACCAACAGAAGAAAAGGTCGATCTGGAGCAAAGTCCTTTGCTGCAAACATTGCGTGCGCAATATGGGACATTTGATGTGCAAATGCCAGACGATGTGCGTTAACAGCCATTTTGATATAGAAACGACAAAAACGATTAAAGGAATAAACAAATGGACGAATTTTACGAGCAGCTGCAAGAGCAAATTCTTCATACCGGTAAAAATTATGATCTGGAAAAGATCCGTCAGGCCTATGAATATGCCAAAGAACTGCATGAGGGACAGTATCGTGCCAGTGGCGAGCCGTATATTTCCCATCCGGTTGCCGTTGCGCAAATTGTGGTGGAGCTGGAACTTGACACAGATAGTGTGTGCGCGGCGTTGCTTCATGACACGGTAGAGGATTGTGCGGATAAAACAGACGTTAAAGCGCTGCGTGCAAAGTTTGGTGATACGGTCGGTGATCTTGTCGACGGATTGACCAAACTTGTGCATATCCCGTTTGCCGACAAAGAAGAAGAGAGCATGGAGAATCTGCGCAAAATGCTTTTGGCAATGTCGCGCGATGTACGTGTAATTCTCATCAAACTTTGCGATCGGTTGCACAACATGCGCACGCTGTCAGCAAAACCCGAGGACAAACAACGCCTGACTGCGTTGGAAACCATGAATGTTTACGCGCCTTTGGCGCATCGACTTGGTATGCAGCGTATCCGCCAGGAGCTGGAAAACCTTGCACTGTCGTATCTTGATCCGATCGGTTTTGCCGAAGTCAGCGGAGATATTGAGAAGAAATACGGACAGAACAAAGATTTCATTGAGCGAACGAAAGAAAAAATATCGGAAAAACTCACAGAGTACCATATCCCATTCAAATTAAAGGGACGTGTGAAAAGCGTTTATTCCATTTATCGCAAGATGTACAATCAAAATAAAAGTTTTGATGAGATCTACGATTTTTATGCATTGCGCATTATTGTGGAGACGGAACTGGAATGTTATACCGCACTTGGAATCATTCATGATATGTTCCGTTCCATGCCCGGCCGTTTCAAGGACTATATTTCTACGCCAAAGCCCAATATGTACCGCTCGTTGCATACGACAGTTTTGGGGAGGGATGGCGTACCGTTTGAAGTGCAGATCCGTACACGTGAGATGGATCAGGTGGCAGAATACGGTGTGGCGGCGCATTGGAAATACAAAAGCGGGGAGACCGGTAGCAAGGATCAGGATCAAAAATTAGAATGGATCGCACGCCTGCTTGAGACGGAAAATGATACGAACGACCCCGATGAGTTTGTCAATGCACTGAAGATTGATATCTTTCAGGATGAAACATTTGTATTCACGCCAAAGGGTGACGTGATTTCATTGCCGCAGGGGTCTACTTGCATTGATTTTGCTTATGCCATCCATTCTGCGGTCGGTCACAAAATGGTCGGTGCCAAAGTGAACGGCATGATTGTTCCCATCGATCGTGTGCTGCAAACGGGTGAGATTGTAGAGGTCATTACCTCTGCTGCTTCCAAAGGCCCGAGCCGCGACTGGCTTAAAATTGTGAAAACCAGTGAAGCGCGCAACAAAATCCGACAGTTTTTCAAAAAAGAGCGTCGTGCAGACAATATTATCGTTGGCCGCAATGACGTGGAGCGGGAACTTAAGCGGCTTGATCGTCGTTTAAGTGATGAAGATCGTACGCAGGTTGTTCAAGCTGTTGCACAGCGCGCAGGCTTTCATGAGGTCGACGATCTGTACAATATGGTGGGTTATGGCGGCCTGCCCACTTCGAAACTGACCATCCGACTCAAAGAGGAAATTGAACGCTGTCATGCACGTCATCGCGCGCAAAACGAAGAAGAGACACCTGCACCTGTTTCCGCATTGAACAAACAGCAGCAACATACTCCCCATGTATCCCGTTCTTCAGCAGTTGTTGTTGACGGTGTGGATGGGTGCCAGGTCAAATTTGCCAAATGTTGTAATCCGTTACCAGGTGATGATATCGTTGGATTTGTGACCAAAGGGTTTGGAATTTCCATTCATAAACGCGATTGTGCAAATGTTGCCATGCTTTCTCAAACAGATCGACAACGATTAAAAGAGGCGCATTGGACAAAACAAGCGCAACTTGCCTCCAAAGAAGTGTTTGAAGGGAATTTGCATATTCTCACACACGATGAAATTGGTGTTATGGCGTCGATTATGGCGGTATTGGCGGACATGCGTGTTTCTGCAACACAGATTACCACACAAATGCGTGAGAATGGTGTGATGGCCATATATCTGACAGTTACTTGTAAAAATGTGGAACATTTACATGCCATGATGGCGCGTTTGCGCGGCGTAGAACATGTCATCGAGGTCAAACGCGGTTAAGAGCTGTAAGCGCCGTTGACTGTATCACGTTATGTTTGCTTTTTTTGTGGGCGTGCATGACAAAAAGTTTATGTCTTCAGCCCCGATTTTTCGTTTGCTTGGTTTTTTTGAGGAGCAATATTGACAACAAACAACCAAGACAGAAAACTTTGTAATGACCACGGATAAAGAGGAGAAAAAACAATGCGAGCGGTACTTCAGCTGGTAAATGGTGCATCTGTCCGTGTGGACGGTCAAGTGATCGGACAGTGCGGTCGTGGTTATTTGATCCTTCTTGGCATTGGACAAAAGGATACATTCATACAGGCACAACAATTGGCACAGAAGATTTTAAAATTGCGTGTTTTTCCGGACGAGCAGGGGAAAATGAATCGTTCCATTGTTGATATTGGCGGCGAAATTTTACTGATTTCTCAGTTTACACTGTATGCCAATGTGCGCCACGGAAACCGTCCGGATTTTTTGCAAGCGGCAAAACCAACGGATGCTGTACCGCTGTATGAATCCTTTATTACGTTGTTGCGTAAGGATGTGCAGCATGTGGAAACGGGCGAATTTGGTGCGCATATGCAGGTGCAGCTTACCAATGATGGCCCTGTAACCATCGTGATAGATACCGATATGCTTTCAAAAGCATAGTTTGTTCATATACACCATCATCAAAACGGCAAGCAATGACTGACTGATGTATCCCACCGTTTTTGTATGTTTGATGAACGGTTGTGACAAAGTAAAAAAAGAGCAAAATATTTCTCGCATCATGCGAGACGGAGACAGACATGAGAATTCACATTGAGGGAAACGTTTCATCTTATTACGTGCAGACATTGTGTTTGGTATTTTATCCAGGCGCAAAATTTACGCAGCAAGAACAGCGTGATGATGCCCCCGGCGCTACAGTAGTTGTAGAAGAGTTGACATGGGGTGCGCGCGCGGCTGTGACATTGGAGGATGGCAAGCGTAAGGTGACGGAAGTCGCAGAGCAAAACAATGTTGAAGGGTATGATATGCAGCGTACCATAAAAATGGCGGTAGGTAAGGCTTTTTTTGCAGCGGGTAAAAAAATGCATCATTACACACCGCAATGGGGGATTCTTACCGGTGTTCGTCCGGGAAAACTCGCATTGGATATGATGTTGCGCGGTATGAATCGGACTGAGGTCAAGCGTATGCTGCGCAATGAAATGTTCGTCTATCCGAAGAAAGCAGCACTCGTCACAGAGATCGCTTATCGGGAACAGACTCTGTTAAAAAAGCTGGATCCTGCCGGCTGTTCCATTTATATTTCCATCCCGTTTTGTCCCACACGGTGTAACTATTGCTCATTTGTTTCGTTTACCTCTCCCAAGTTGTTACAGTTGATTCCCGCTTATCTTGATCGATTGTGTGAAGATATTACAAAAACATTTGAGATCATTCGAGCACTTGGCAAAAAGGTATTTACGGTTTACATCGGCGGCGGCACACCCACGACATTGAATGAACAGCAATTGGCGCGACTGCTTTCTCATATCAATCAATATCTTGATTTTGACACATTGACAGAGTTTACACTTGAAGCCGGACGTCCTGATACGATTACGGCGGAAAAACTGAACATTGCAGCATCCTTTGGTGTTACCAGAGTGAGCATCAATCCGCAAACGCTGAATGACCGGGTTCTGAAACAAATCGGACGATGCCACACATCCAAAGAGTTTTTTGACGCGTATGAATTGGCGCGCAAGAGCGGGATTTCGCATATTAACACCGATCTGATCGCCGGCTTGCCGGATGACACTTTTATCAGTTTTTCCAAAACGGTAGATGGCATTTTGTCGCTCTCCCCCGATAATTTGACCATCCATACGTTTTGTGTCAAAAAAGCAGCGGATATTTTGAAAGAAGGGGAGAATGTTTATTCGCGAAGCGGTGGAGATGTGGGCAAATCTTTGGATTATGCGTACGTCTGTGCCAAGAATCGCGGTTATTTTCCGTATTATATTTATCGGCAGAAAAATACGGTGGGTAATTTTGAAAATGTCGGCTTTTCTCGTGAAGGAGCGGAAGGTTACTACAATATTTTGATGATGGAAGAATTACACAGCGTGTTTGCGTGCGGTGCGGGAGCTGTGACCAAATTGGTCAGTCGTGACCGCAAGCATATTCAACGCATATTTGCGCCAAAATATCCATATGAATATTTGGATCGTTCACGCAAAAGTACGGTGGATGACCATGCTTTTGCGCAGATGCAGACGTTTTATCAAACGTATGATTCCGCTTTGTAAAACGTCTGACATTCTTTTCTGTTTGCAGCATGTGTTGCAATACAGGGATGAACGTGGTTTCGATTGATCTGTACAGACCGTAGAAAGAAATAGGGCTATCCATGAAAAATTCTCGCTTTTACGACGATGAAATACGCAGCTTTTCTTTGCAATCATGCGCCGATACGCAGGCTTTTATTGAAGCGGAGGAGGCGCATTTTACCGCGCGCCTGGAAGAAGTCGCCCGGTATTTACACAGCCGCCGAGAACTCCGTGTTTTGTTGCTATGCGGACCCAGTTGTGCCGGCAAGACGACGACTTCACACAGGTTGGTACAGGCTTATGAAAAAACGGGGGGCGTCATGCACTCCGTTTCATTTGATGATTTTTATTTGGATCGTGCACAGATGGAACAGCGTGGTACGGTTAATTATGAGACAGCGCAGGCGCTCGATCTGGATACATTGGCACGTTGTTTGTCGGATATGATGGCGTGTCGTACCGTGCAATTACCGACTTTTGATTTTGTCAGCGGAAAACGAGCAGGATATCGTATCTGCCGCCCGCAGCCAGGCGATTTGTTTGTGCTTGAGGGAATCCAGGGGTTTTATCCCGAAGTACGTGCGTTGATGGAACGTACGCATTGGTCCGGTGTGTTTATTTCGCCCGGCGCGGTACAGTGTTGTCAAATCAAAACGGACGGCAATACACTTCGTTTGGTACGTCGCATTGTACGGGACGTACGTGCCCGCGGGTTTGATGCGCAAAAAACTTTGCATGTGTGGGAAAGTGTGCGTACCAATGAGGAAAAACACATTTTTCCTTTGGCAGATATGTATGCCGATATTCATATAAATTCCGCGTTTGCATATGAATTACTGGTGACAGTTCCGCTGTTACGGGATGCACTTGCAGACACGGAATTTACGGAAGCACGTTGCGCGGATCAAGCGCAAACGCTGCTGCATCGTTTTGACGGCTTGCCACAGCTGCCGCGTTCCGTTGTCCCGCCACATTCCGTTTTGCGGGAATTTGTCGGTGAATCATAAAACCGAGAGGAACTGTAAGCGCTGATGTCCCCACAAAAGGAAAAAAAGCAATTCAATATAACACCAAACGCCCCTGTAGCACCGAGGAACAGACACGTGCTTGGGGGCGTTGCTGCGTTGACGTTTTCCAATCTGCTTGTCAAGGTGTTGGGTATGTTGTTCAAGATCCCCCTTGCCAATCAGATTGGGGAAGAAGGTATGGCGTATTATAACCTTGCCTATAATATTTTTAAGTGGTTTTACATGATTTCGACGGCCGGATTGCCGGTTGCCATTTCCATATTGATTTCCCGTAGCCGTGCCCGTGCCAAACTCAATGAAACACGTCGGATTGATCAAATTTCCCAAGGAATGTTTTTGCTCATTGGTGCGATCGGCTGCCTTTCTATGTATTTGGGTGCGGATTGGTTCGCCGCCATTCAGGGTGCGCCCGACGCTGCACAGAGCATGCGTTTTATCGCACCATCTTTGTTTTTCATTTGTATTTCTTCTGCCGCGCGAGGGTATTTTCAGGGATTTGAGGAATTACAACCCACAGCGGTTTCCCAAGTGATCGAAGCGGCCTGTAAGCTGTTGCTGGGCATTTTGTTTGCGTGGTATTCTCTCACTGTCCGGCTCCGGCGCCGGGGCGCCTCCGCCCGGGCAAACTGGGCAGCCAGCATGGGGAGCGGCACGGCGCTTTCCATGGGATATCTTTTGATCCGGAAGCTGCGTTTTCACCCCACATTGCTTTCGAGTGCAACGATACCTGATCCACGTACCGCTTCGAAGCGGAGAATTGCCAAAACTTTGATGAAAATCGCGTTTCCCATTACGCTCAGTGCTTCGGTGATGAGTTTAACGGATCTGCTTGATTCTGTTCTTACCATCAACTATTTAACCACCGGCGCAGGTATTGATCATGAAACTGCTTTGCGTCAGTACGGCAATTATACGTCGCTTGCGGTCCCGATGTACAATCTCCCGTTGGCGCTGGTGTATCCGATCTGTTCTGCTGTTGTCCCCGCGCTTTGTGCTGCGTATACGGCGGGAAGACACAAACGCGCAGATACGTTGCTTGGTACGACGTTTCAATGTGCCGCAACCATTGCATTTCCGTGCGCAATGGGGCTGTGTGTATTGTCTTACCCGATTTTGTCGTTGCTTTATCGTGCGGATATGGCGCAAAGCGGCGCGCCGCAACTCAGTGTTTTGGCCGTTTCGGTGATCTTTGTCAGCATGCTTTCGGTAACCAATGCAGCATTGCAAGCCACGGGACATGAAACACTTCCCATCGTTTCCATGTTGATAGGCGCCGGTGTAAAATTGCTCAGCTCATCGTTGCTCACCACCCGACCGGACATTGGCATTTTGGGCGTTCCTATGAGTACCTCGTTGTGCTATTTCAGCATTATGATGATCAATCTGTTTTTTACCGTGAAATATACCGGTGTTCATCTTTCTTTTGTCAAAGTGTTTTTCAAACCGGCATTTGCCGCTACAGGTTGTGCTGTCGTGGCGCCTGTTGTCTATCGACTGCTTTTACATGTGGCGCCATCCGCCCTTGCGTGTTTGGGCGCTGTTGGTGTTGCGGGCGGTGTGTATGTGCTGTTGCTTGCCGCTGTGGGAGGATTGGATGTGTTGCGACCCATGTTGGAATTGCGGAAAGGGAGCCGGGTGACAGAAGAACGATGATTTAACAAATAATACGTGTCAAACCTATTGTTGATTTTTACTACGACGGATCAGACGGAATATAATACGCAGACAAAGCAGCTTTTTTCTGTGAAATTATTCAAACCACTTGACAAACGAAAAAAAGTGTCGTAAACTAATAAAAGAGCGAAAAAGCTGTGACCGGAACGAAGTACCGGGTCAAGATTTGTCATCAGAGAGCTGCCGGCGGGTGCAAGGCAGTGGCAAAGGACCGGGGAATACAGTCCGTGAGCCGCGCATCGAAAGACAAGGGATTTGTCCGGTAAGTTGCGACGTCTTTGCCACGTTACGGCAGCAGGGTATGATGGTACCCGGTGAGGTCTGTTTTGTGAAAAACAGATAAACAAAGGTGGTAACACGGTACATCCGTCCTTTGGTTCATGCAAATGAACCAAAGGACTTTTTTGTTGCATGTTTGCAAAAAAATATCAGATTTGACGGTCTTGTATGGCATTGGTTTGCAGCAAATTCTAAGCTGTAAATATGTCATATAAGAATTGCAGAATACAGATAACAGATCGTGTTTGGCAAAAGGAGAGAAGACAAATGACCATTGTGGATTTATTGGAACGCAATGCCGCACAGAAAGGGGACCAGGTGGCACTGGTGGAACTCAATCCGGAACGCCCGGAAACGCGTCGGCATACCTGGCGTGAGTTTGAACTGGTCGAACCAACGGCCCAAGGATATTATCGTCGGCAAATAACCTGGGGTGTATTCAATGAAAAAGCCAATCGTGTGGCAAATGCACTTTTGGCGCGTGGCATCCATCGTGAGGATAAAGTTGCCATTTTGATGATGAACTGTTTGGAGTGGCTACCGGTATATTTCGGCATACTGAAGGCCGGCGCATTGGCGGTTCCTCTGAATTTTCGTTATAGTGCAGAAGAGATTGACTATTGTCTGAAGCTGTCCGAAGCAAACGCCTTGATTTTCGGACCGGAATTTATCGGCCGTGTGGAACAGATTGCCGATCAAATCAGTGTCAATCGGTTGCTCATTTTTGCCGGTGACGGTTGCCCCGCTTTTGCCGAGGATTATCGAGAACTTACCGCAGATGCATCTT
>ERZ779894.3796-NODE-3796-length-11257-cov-3.774683_pt1 | contig 11257 bp, 10 predicted proteins | sample MGYA00511587_ERZ779894 | MGnify/ENA primary metagenome ERZ779894 (study PRJEB29588, sample SAMEA2160490) | human gut metagenome | biome: human gut; feature: human-associated habitat; material: faeces | place: Denmark | collected 2008/2010 ... | reverse complement strand
TTTCGTGGCGATAAAAATGAACCATATAATATTATATATGTAGCTAAAAAAATAGCAGAAATAAAAGGAATTTCTTTAGAAGAAGTTTTAGAAATAACTAAAAATAATGCAATTTGTCAATTTGACTTAGATAAAAAAATGTGTTAATATTAACTTATCGATAAAATTGAGGTGAACTTAATGAATTTTTATTTACTGAATTTATTTGGTAAATGGGTGAGTTTGGGGATATTATCAATACTTTCTTTATTTGGTTTTGAAATAGAAGAAAAGAATCTAGAAGTAAACAATGATACTGTAAATAAGAATGTTAATGTTGTTTCCAATATTATTGAATTTGAAACAATTAAGAGTTATGATAGTTCAATTCCTAGTAATATAACGAAAACTATTAAAGAAGGAAAAAATGGTGTAACATATCAAAATGAAAACAATGAAACTATTGTATTAGAAGAAGTTGTTAACGAAGAACTTTTAATTGGAACTGGCAAAAATGGCAGTTATCAAGGAGTGATAACAGGATATGGCCCTGACTGTAGTACTTGTTCTGGACGCGGTTATGTATCTTGTAAAACTGAAGATAAAAAAAATTTTAACTTGATCGATGATGGTGTTTATTATAATGATGATGAGTATGGTGAGGTTAGAGTCTTAGCAGCTTCTTTACAAGAATTTCCTTGTGGAACGATTGTTGAGGTTAAAAGTTCAAATTTAGGTGATTTTACTGGTATTGTAATGGATACAGGATATACGATGAGAGAACAATTAAAAAAAGGTGTATATCACTTTGACGTCGCTTATCAGACTGAAAAAGATGAAGAAGTTAAAAAAGCCACTAATATGAGTGGTGATGTAAGTTTTGAAATACAAAGATGGGGATGGTAAAACCATCTTTTTATTTTAAAACTATTGCCAAAAACTTTATGATGCTATATGATTCATAAAGAGGTGGGAAAATGGAGTATTCACCAAAAAAAGTAAAAAGTTTATTGGAAGAAAAAGATTTTAATTTTAAAAAGAAAGGCGGTCTTAAATTGGCTGATTCAAGATTTTACATTTGTGAGCACTGCGGAAACCTTGTTGAAATGATCAATAATGCCGGAGTTCCGCTTATGTGCTGCGGTCAGAAAATGACGTTGCTTGAGCCGGGAACGGTAGAAGCAAGTGCAGAGAAACATATTCCTGAAGTTAAAGTAAACGGAAATCATGTTGAGATCCAGGTAGGATCTGTAAAGCATCCTATGCTTGAAGAGCACTATATTCAGTGGATCTATCTGCAAACAGATAAGGGGAGCTACAGAAAGTCGCTTGCTCCCGGAGATGCCCCTGTTGCGATTTTTACTCTTAATGATGAAAAACCGATAGCAGCTTATGCTTACTGCAATCTTCATGGTCTTTGGAAAGCGGAGATATAATTGCGTTAGGCTGTAAAAACTAAGTCTGAACGCTGGTTTTATTTAAAAAGACGGTCAGTTTTAACTGTGCCGTCTTTTCTTATATTGTGCAGGTATATAACATAAAGTAAACTATGTTATTAAATTCATCATTATCAACAGTAATATTTGTATTTTTCTTGAATAGGTCTTCATGAAATGATAAAATCACATTAAGTTAGTTATTTATAATACTTCTTTAGGAGAGGGTTTTATTATGCATCAGTTTGTGCAGATAACGGACGCGCAGCAGACGCCTTATATTACTGAAAACGGTTATCAGAAGGTTATTATCAGCTTGAAAAGCGTCCGCCGCGGAATGGATTTGTGGGGCAGGATTACTTTAGAAAAAGAAAAGCCGTATACTGTTTATATCGGCAGGGTAGCACTTGGGGATTCCAAAAAAAACATTTCCGTGCCGGGTACAATTCTCAGTGATATGAAAAAACTCTGTGATGCGAGAAAAGCACCCTTGTTTCCAAGAGTGCTTTATCCTGCGCTTAAACTAAATTTAATACGATTGCAAGTACCATAAATGCTACTGCCGCAAATGTCGTGAACTTTTCCAGGGTACCTTCCATGGAACGTCCTTTATTTCTGCCCCAGTAGGTCTCAGCAGCGCCGCTGATGGAACCCAGTCCTGCGGATTTACCTTCCTGCATCAATACTAACACTGTCAGTGCTACACATACCAATATAAAAATTATGTTGATTACTACTCTTAATGCTTCCATTTCACACCTCCTAATGTCAAGCAGATTTTATATTACCATATATTGTACACAATTGCAACAACATTTTACAATACAGCGCCGAAAACGCGGCACAAAAAAGAACCCCCGGAAATCTTTACGATCTCACAGGGGGCCTTCGTTTTTATTCTGAATGATCAGATCCACAGATTACTCTGCGATGTCACCATACATGAAGTACCAGAAACCATAAGCGGAATGCCAGATACCGGTGATCTTCTCGCTCTGCAGCCAGAAGTCATTGTAGTAAGCAACAGGGATGCATCCTACCTGCTCCATCAGAACATCCTCAGCCTGATGAAGAGCTGCGGAACGCTCAGCGGTATCCATGGTGGAAGCTGCCTTCTCCATAGCTGCATCGAAGTCAGCATTGGAGAACTTACCATCGTTGTTACCGTTGCCGGTGCAGAACAGGTCTAACATATTGGAAGGATCGCTGTAGTCTCCTACCCATCCGTTACGTGCTACCATGTACTCACCGTTACGTCTCATCGGAGTGAAGCTGGACCACTCAACGATATTTACTTCTACGTTAATACCAAGCTCGCCCCATGCCTGCTGTAAGTACTCAGCAACAACCTTGTGGTAACCTGCATCGTTGGTAGTATAGGTGATGGTAGGAAGTCCTTCACCGTTAGGGTAGCCGGCATCAGCTAAGAGCTGCTTAGCTTCCTCAAGGTTAGCATCGAAATCCTCGGAGATATAGCTCTGACCACCGTTAGCATTTGCATTGAAGGAGCTGCCGTCGGTATCTACCCAGCCCTCACCTACGAGGTTGTATGCGGGAGAGTAGGTTCCCTGCATCAGGGTATTTGCTACATAATCACGATCAATTGCCAGGCTCAGAGCCTTACGAACATTTACATCTGCGAATGCAGGATCTTCCAGGTTCATGGACAGATAGTAAGTTCCCAGGTTAGGCTCTACATGGAACTCGGGGTTACCCTGTAAGCTGGGGATCTCCTGGGTAGGAACATCCTTGATGAACAGTACATCACCGGACTGGTATGCAGTATAAGCTGCGTTGGAATCCTCCATCAGTACGAATTTGATGCTGCCAAGCTTGATCGCATCTGCATTCCAGTAGTTAGGGTTCTTGGACATAGTAATGTGAGAACCGGGTACCCACTCGGTAATGTAGAAAGGTCCGTTGGAGATATAGGTCTCAGCTGCGGTAGCCCATGCATCGCCGTTAGCCTCTACGGTTGCCTGCTGAACAGGGCTCAGGGTAGCGAATGCTGCCAGAGACTCGAAGTAAGGGCAGGGATTGGAAAGCTCTACAACGAAGGTCTTAGCATCGGGAGCGGATACTGCCAGAGCATCCAGATCACCTGCCTGTGCCTCGTCAAAGCCCTTAACCATACCCAGAACAGTCTCAGCATAAGGAGCTGCTACTACGGGATCGCATACACGCTTCCAGCTGTATACGAAATCGTCTGCGGTCAGATCACTGCCGTCAGACCACTTTAATCCATCACGAAGATGGAAGGTCCAGGTAAGACCATCTTCAGATACTTCCCAGGTCTCAGCCTGTCCGGGAGCGATCTTACCATCCTGGTCAATTGTCAGAAGACACTCAAAAGAGTGAAGCAGCATATTACCGCCATCTACTGCACTGTTCAGTGCGGGATCAATGGTCTCGGGATCGGGACCGATCTGAACGGTAAGCTGTTTGCCTTCGGTACTAACTTCGGTTGCTGCTGCATCGGTCTTGGTGCTGTCAGTTGCACTGGCACTGCCGGTTGCAGAAGAACCATTGTCGCTGCTGCCGCATGCTGCCAGAGAACCTACCAGCATTGCTGCGGTGAGCAGCATAGCTAACTTCTTTTTCATAAAGTTATCCTCCTCTTTCTTTTCATACAAAAGCACTATGCTTTGTATAGCTTTATATTAAACAGCTAAATTGCTCAGCTGTCAATACCTAATTTCAGGCATTGATCTTCTCCACATGGTGGCAAGCCACGTAGTGACCCTTTTCCACTTCTCTCCATTCGGGTTCCTTCTGTGCACAGCACTCATCCGCATAAGGACATCTGGTGCGGAAACGACATCCGGTAGGAGGATTTAAGGGGCTGGGTACATCTCCCTGCAGAACAATACGTTTGCTTGCTCTTGCCTTGATGGGATCTGCAATGGGGATCGCAGAGATCAGGCTCTTGGTATAAGGATGCAGGCTTCGTGCTACCAGCTCGTAGCTGTCTGCCAGCTCTACCATTTTGCCCAGGTACATAACGCCGATACGGTCGGAGATATGTTTTACGACAGAGAGGTCATGTGCGATGAACAGATAGGTCAGTCCCATCTGCTCCTGCAGCTCCTCGAACATATTCACCACCTGTGCCTGGATTGATACATCCAGTGCGGAGATCGGCTCATCGCAGACGATGAACTGCGGGTTCACTGCCAGTGCTCTCGCAATGCCGACACGCTGACGCTGTCCGCCGGAGAATTCATGAGGATATCTGTTCGCATGCTCAGAGTTCAGTCCAACCTTCTCCAGCATGGAAATGATCATATCATGACGTTCCTTCTTATTGGCAGCCAGCTTATGAATATCTATGGCTTCCCCTACGATATCTCCTACGGTCATTCTGGGATCCAGACTTGCATAAGGATCCTGGAATACCATCTGCATCTTCTGACGGTAAGGCAGCATATCTACCTTTACTTTATTTTCAACGTCCAGGATCACCTTGCCGTCAAATGTGATCTTGCCGCCGGTGGGCTCATATAATCGTAAGATAGAACGTCCGGTGGTGGTCTTACCCCAGCCGCTCTCTCCTACCAGTCCGAGAGTCTCACCTTTATTCACAAAAAAGCTGACATCATCCACGGCCTTCACGAACTTACGGTTTTTACCCATGCCGCCTGCGGGGAAGTATTGCTTCAAATGTTCAACCTGAAGTAACTTATCACTCATTGGTATTTCCTCCCTCCATCTCAGCTTTCTGGTTCATAAAGCAGTGTGCATAATGCGTCTCGCTAAAATCCGTCTTGGGCGGATTCTCTCTCAGGCAGATCTTCATGCAGTTCTTGCAGCGGGGTGCGAATGCACATCCCTCGGGAGGATTCAAAAGATCCACCGGATTACCCTCGATGGGGATCAGCTTCTCATGCTTCGTGCTGTCCAGACGGGGGATACTCTCCAGAAGGCCCTTGGTATATTCATGCTTCGGATGGTAGAAGATCTCGTCACAGGTACCGGTCTCCACGATACGGCCGGCATACATGACTGCAATACGGTCACACATGCTCGCCACGATACCCAGGTCATGGGTGATCATGATGATCGCCATGCCCAGCTTGTCCTTCAGCTCCATCATCAGCTCCAAGATCTGCGCCTGAATGGTAACGTCCAGTGCGGTAGTAGGCTCATCGGCGATCAGAAGCTTCGGTTCACATGCCAGCGCAATTGCGATCATGACACGCTGTCTCATACCACCGGACAGCTCGTGGGGATACTGCTTCATACGTTTCTCCGGTTCATTGATACCTACCAGAGACAAAAGCTCCACTGCTCTTGCATATGCCTTTTTCTTATCCGCATCGGTATGCAGACGGATTACTTCCATGATCTGATTACCAATGGTATATACGGGATTTAAGCTGGTCAGAGGATCCTGGAAAATAATGGAAACCTCTTTACCACGCATTTTGGAAAAATCTTTTTCGGTCATTTTCTCCACTTCGTGTCCATTGAAGTGAAGTTCTCCGCCGATCAGCTTACCGGGATAAGCGGTCAGTCCCATCAGACTGTATGCGGTTACGGATTTACCGGAACCACTCTCTCCTACGATGCCCAGTACTTCCCCTTCCTTCAGGTGAATGGAGACATCGTTCAGTGCCTTTACTTCTCCGGCAGGAGTAAAGAAAGAGAGACGTTCATGCTGTATATCTACCAGATAATTGTTATCCATCTTCACTACTCCTTCCATTAATTCTTAAGCTTCGGGTCAAATGCGTCACGAAGTCCGTCACCAAACAGGTTAAAGCTTAAGATGATCAGACTGATCAGCAGACAGGGTGCAAACAGCAGGTACGGGAATGTGATCATTCCGTTAATGGCATCACTTGCAAGGCTTCCCAGGGAAGGCAGGGGAACTGCCACACCCATGCCTAAGAAGCTCAGATAGCTCTCGGTAAAAATAGAGGAAGGGATCTGCAGTGTGGTGGTAACGATCAGCGTACCGATACAGTTGGTCAGCAGATGCTTTTTAATGATACGGCCATCCTTGGCTCCCAGAGCCTTGGCTGCCATGACATAATCATTTTCCTTCAGGGTCAGGATCTGGCTTCGTACCATACGTGCCATTCCTACCCAGTACAGCAATGCGAATACGATGAAGATACTGATCAGGTTAGATCCTACGATCTGCATCCATCCGAACCCGGGAAGCTGTGCCAGATTCGCCAGAGGGTCCTTTAACGCAAAGGACAGCAGCACGATCAGCAGAAAATCCGGTATCGTATAGATAATATCCACAATACGCATGATGATCAGATCCACCCATCCACCGAAGAATGCAGATATGGAACCGATCAGGGAACCGATCACAAAAATAATGGCAGTAGCGATCAGACCAACCAGCAGGGAGATACGGCTTCCCATCATAACACGGATGGCATAATCACGGCCCATTTTATCGGTACCGAGCACATGGGGGAATACCTTCTCTCCCGCATCCATACGCTCTATCTCTTTCTCGGAATACTGCATGGGGTGCAGATTCTCGCTTCCTTTGATCTGTGTCTTGTAATCATAGGGATAAAATGCCGGCACGATAAAGGAAAAGATCATAACTACAATAATAACGAAGAGGCTGACCATTGCAACCTTATTTTTACGAAGTCTGCGGAAGCCATCCTGCCAGAAGCCCACGCTCTCACGCATGATGACCTGGCTCTGCTTCTCTTCTTCGTTCGCCGGCATAAAATCTTCCGGTTTATATTTTACATGAAAGCTCATAGCATTCGGTTCTTTCATCGGTATCTTCCTTCCTGTTAATCTTACTTCAACTTGATCCTGGGGTCGACGAGCTTATATACGATATCCACCAGCACATTCATGACAACCATCAGTGTTGCGAGGAAAATGGTGGTACCCATGATCATGGTGTAGTCACGGTTAATGATCGAGCTGACAAATTCATTGCCCAGACCGGGGATCGTGAAAATCTTCTCTACTACGAAGCTTCCTGTCATAGTATAAGCCATCATAGGACCTACATAGGTGATAACGGGGAGCAGTGCATTTCTCAGTGCATGCTTGAACAGACGGAAGAAAGGTTTTACTCCCTTCGCCGTAGCGGTTCTCATATAATCCTGTCCCAGAACATCCAGCATGGAAGAACGCATCAGTCTCATAATATAAGCAGTGGGGTACAATGCCAGTGCGATCACGGGCATCACATAATGCTTCCAGGTGCCGATTCCGTAAGTGGGCAGTATCTTTACCTTACTTCCCAGGAAATACAGAAGCAGAGTACATATAACGAAGCTTGGTACCGCAATACCACAAGTGGAGATCACGGAGATCACGCTGTCCAGCGTCTTGCCACGATGGGTAGCTGCCAGACATCCCAGTGGGATACCTACCAACAGCGCTACGATAACGGAAAGTCCACCTACTCTTGCAGATACAGGGAACTTGGATACTATAATAGAAGTAACGGTTCTTCCTCTCTGCTTCAGACTCTCTCCGAAATCACCGTGCAAAGCATCTTTCATATACGTCAGATACTGCTGGGACAAAGGCTTGTCCAGTCCATATTTTGCCTCCAGGGCTGCCTGTGCAGCAGGGCTTACTGCTTTCTCCGAGAGGAACGGACCACCGGGGACCATGTTCATCAGGAAAAAGGTGAGTGTTGCTACTGTAAAAATCGTGATCAGCGCCAGACCGATACGTTTTGCAATATATTTAAGCATCTCTTCAACTCCTTGCTTTTCTTTTGCCTACGGACATTCATAAAATACACTTTTCGTATTTGTATGCAAGTATACACGTACGTAAAATGTACTTTACTTTTCCGACAACGACTTTTGTTATATTACAACACTTTTTCAAGGCTGTCAACTGAATTACATATGAAGCATCTGCCAGTTTCCGTGTTTTTCTTATTCCTGATTTATCTCCACCGTGTTCGTGTGCTACGCACATTTGTCTGTATATTTATGAAAAAGTTTTTCAATAAAAATAGTCTCTGTTTTTCAATTCCTGTATATAGTGTATATTTTCCAGTATATGATGTATATTTACACATTATATTTTTGTTCTTTTTTCTTTCTCCCATGTATGTCTCTATAGTTTTCCTCAAAAAAAAGAAGAATTTCCGGTGCAGAAAATTCTTCTTTTTTATACATTTTTTATTTTTTGTAGTTTTCATTTTGTTGCGCAGTCACTCAGATTTTGCAAAACGGCTCCATATATGCCGCGGCATCCTTTAACTCCTCTTCAATGGCAAGCAGCCGGTTGTACTTCGCCACACGATCGCTGCGGCAGGGGGCTCCGGTCTTGATCTGTCCGGCATTCAGTGCCACCGCTATATCTGCTATGGTGGTATCCTCCGTCTCGCCGGATCTGTGGGAAATCACTGCCTTATAGCCGTTCTTGTGTGCCATCTCCACCGCTTCGAAGGCTTCAGACAGCGTTCCGATCTGATTGACCTTTACTAAAATGGCATTACCACAATGAAGTTTGATCCCGGCATCCAGCCGTTTTGTATTTGTGACAAACAAGTCATCTCCCACTAACTGGATTTTCTCTCCCAGCCGTTTCGTCAGCTCCTGCCAACCATCCCAGTCATTTTCATCCAGTCCGTCCTCAATAGAGATAATGGGATAGTTCTCCACAAGCCGTTCATAATACGAGATCATTTCTCCGGTATCCCGCAGGACTTCCTCTCCCTTCAGCTTACTCTCTCCGGGGAAATGGTACATTCCTGTTTTTTCATTATATAGTTCACTGCTGGCGGCATCCATGGCGATCTTGATATCCTGCCCCGGTACATATCCGGAAGCCTCGATCGCCTCCACGAGGAAATCCAGCACGCTCTCCGCATCCGGCAGATTGGGTGCAAAGCCGCCCTCATCCCCGACTCCGGTGGACAAGCCTTTCTCCTCCAGCAGTTTTTTCAGATTATGATAAATTTCCGCACAGATCCGTAACCCCTCCGCAAAGTTCTCCGCCTGCGCGGGCATGATCATGAACTCCTGGAAATCCACGGTGTTCGCCGCATGCTTTCCGCCGTTTAAGATATTCATCATAGGTACCGGCAGAAGTCTCGGAGAGATTCCTCCGAAGTAACGATACAGGGGAAGACCCAGTGCCTCCGCAGCTGCTCTTGCCACCGCCATGGACACTGCCAGCATGGCATTGGCTCCCAGGTTACTCTTATTGTCCGTGCCGTCCGTCTCCCGCAGGATCCGGTCGATACGGATCTGCTCCAATGCATTCTCTCCCACCAAAACACTTGCAATCTTTTCATCCACGTTTTTGACGGCATGCTGCACACCCAGTCCGAAATATCTGGTTTCTCCATCCCTGAGTTCCACAGCCTCGAACTGTCCGGTACTGGCTCCGGAGGGCACCGCCGCCATACCTTTTGTGCATCTGCCGGTCTCTTTGTCCTTCACAGTAACAATCGCTGCCACCGTGGGATTTCCTCTCGAATCCAGGATCTCCCTTCCATGTACTTCGACGATCTCCAGATATTTTTCCATAAAAAACCTCCTTACAGGCATCCTTAACTTACTTTTTCTTAGGTAAGTATGTCCCATAAGAAGGTTATTATTCAGATCTGCTATGCGTTAATACGCTTTTCCGGCAAGGATCTCACAGTAATCCTTATAATTTTTCTCAAGCAGTGCCGGAGTATCCAGTCCATAGGGACACTTGGATTTACATCTGCCACAATGCAGGCACTCTTCAATCTTACGCATCTTCGCCTGCATCTCGTCTGTCAGCTGTGCGGCGGAAGGTGCTCTGCGGATCATCAGACTCATGCGGGCACAGTTGTTGATCTCGATTCCCGCGGGGCATGGCATGCAGTAGCCGCAGCCTCTGCAGAATTCTCCCTGCAGTTCTTCTCTGTCATGATCGATCACCGCCTGCAATGCGGGTGTCAATGCAGGCGGATTATCTATATAGGACAGAAATTCATCCAGTTCGCTCTCCCGCTGCACTCCCCAGATCGGAAGTACATTATCAAACTGTGCCAGATATGCATATGCCGCTGCTGAATTATTGATCAGTCCGCCGGACAGTGCTTTCATGGCGATAAATCCCATGCCTGCTTTTTTACAATCCTGTACCAGCTCCAGATCCTTGTCCGTTGCCAGATAGCAGAAGGGAAACTGCAGAGTCTCATACAGTCCGCTTTCGATGGCTTCATGCGCAACATTCAGGCGATGGTTCGTGATGCCGATATGGCGGATCATGCCTTTGTCCTTTGCTTCCAGCATAGCCTCATACAATCCTGTGCCATCTCCCGGCTTCGGGCAGAATGCCGGGTTATGGAACTGATAAATGTCGATATAGTCTGTTTTTAATTTTTCCAGGGAAGTATGCAACTCCTTCCAGAAGCCTTCTGTTGTGGTGGCTCCTGTCTTGGTAGCGATATATATTTTGTCCCGCATACCCTCAAAGGCAGCGCCCACTTTCTCTTCACTGTCGGTATAGTATCTGGCAGTGTCATAAAAGTTCACGCCTGCCGCATAGGCTTTGCGAAGCAGTCCAATGGCTGCTTCCTTGGAGATCCGCTGGATGGGCAGCGCTCCGAAGGAGTTCTTCTCTACGGTGATTCCGGTGCTGCCCAGAGTTACCAGATTTTTCTTCTGTTCCATATAATATAATTCTTCCTCCTGCTAATAAGAAGATATCATGTAAAAATCAGTTACAAAATCCTCAGGCACCGTGCAAAGTGCCTGAGGAATCTTCATCTGCTTTTATGGTTTCTGCGATCTTACCGAAAATATTCCGGTGATTACTTTTTAATTAACAGAGACTTTACTTTGCCCCACATTACATATATCTCATCAACTCGTGGAGTAATATCATCAAATAATGGGGTGTCA
>ERZ779894.3790-NODE-3790-length-11276-cov-3.011675_pt1 | contig 11276 bp, 9 predicted proteins | sample MGYA00511587_ERZ779894 | MGnify/ENA primary metagenome ERZ779894 (study PRJEB29588, sample SAMEA2160490) | human gut metagenome | biome: human gut; feature: human-associated habitat; material: faeces | place: Denmark | collected 2008/2010 ... | reverse complement strand
AGCGGAGGTGAGGATGGCGGGCAGCCAGATGCGCGGGTTTTTGACGATGTTGCCCATCTGGAGCATTGAGGTGCCGAGGCCCTGACTGACGAGGCCGCCCCAGCGGTTTTCGCGGAAGCTTGAAACCGCAAAACCGACCATCTGGCATGAGCAGCCAATCGTTGCGGCACCTGCTGCAAGCATAAGCCCGGTTTTAACATCCGGTGCGGCATTTGCCGTTACAAATATCATGGAGGCAATTGCGGCACTTGAAATCGGAGCCGTCAGAATGATGCCCATAACAACGGAAACTATGATGCCCATCGGAATCGGGTTCAGATAGGTTGCTTTGCCGATTATATAACCGAGCCACTTCATAAATGCACCGAGCGGTGCCCCGAGAAGCACGCCCACAACGCCGCCCGTCAGCAACACCGCAATGGGAACAAGGAGAATATCAACCTTTGTTTTGCCTTCAACAAGCCTTCCGATTTCGATTCCGATAACGGCAGCAATATAAGCCCCGATAGGACCCGCGCCGCCTGCGCCGCTTGTATAGCCTATCGCTCCGGCAACGACCGCAGCGCAGAGCGTCAGAGCTTTCGCACCAAGCCCGACAGCAATCGCCGCGCCGATCGCACCGCCGACAACAAAGCCGTTCTGTGCAACCTTCACAATCGGGTCAAGAATGCCCGAAAGTGCGGGAATACGCGCAAATTGCGCAATTATCGTGCCGATGAGCAGAGAGGCGAAAAGACCCTTTGCCATTGCTCCGAGAGCCTTAATAAAGTACCTGTCCGCATAATGCTTCACGATGTTTCCGAAGCTGCGTTTCGTGTCTGCACCGCAGGGAGCTGCCGTTTCTTCCGAAAGAGTGATGTTCTCGTTGTTTTCCATTGCTTGCCTCACTTAATTCAAGTTGTTTTTTGTGTTTATATCCGCAGGACTTCCGCAAAAAGCTCCGCCGGATTCAGCCTTCAGCCAAAGTTCAATCGATTGCGGAGCTGTTCCGCGAATTACTTTTTAACGTCGTCTATTGTGGGTTCATCATCGTCAAACTCGAACGCCGCTTTGGGTGCGCGGAGCGTGCCGCCTCCCGGCTGCTGCTGAGCTTCGCGCTTTGCGTTCTTGTCAACGTATTTGCCCGTCCAAATGATCGCCGCAACGAACACGGCGCAGAGCAGACCGAACAGAATCATGCTGACCGTTTGCAGCTTGCCGAAACCGTCCAAAGCGGAAACAACGCCCGCCGCAATCATGATGACAGCCGCTGCAAGGCAGCTTATGCGCATTGCCTTTTTGTGTTTTGCTTCCATGCCCTCTTTTACAAACTCGGCATCAAAAATTCTGCCGCGGCCGGAAATTGCGGAATAGAGCAGATACAGACCGATAACGAACATCACAATGTCGAAAAGGCTCACCGATTGACGGTTGACATTGAGCTTTACAGTCTCTTTCAATTCGCTGCCGTTGGCGCAGGATGCATTAATGCGAATCTCGCCGAGAACGGAGGATTTCACAAACAGATAGCCGTTTTTTTCGTTGATTTCATAAGTGAATTTATCTGAAGATGCCGGCGTTTCCGAAAGGTTTCCGTCCTTATCCTTTTCAAAAAGCTCAACGGTATATTTAACCGTGTTGTCTTCGGCAGTGTCAGCTTTCGGTGCGTCCGGAGCGGCTGTCAAATCCGGTGCGGCTGTCGCATCCGGTGCGGCTGTCACATCCGGTGCGTCTGTCGCATCCGATGCGTCTGTATCCAAAGCATCGGAACCGCTGTCGGTCTTATCGGTCAAAATTTTATACATATTGTCTTCATAGCAGAAGAATCCGACCGCTGTGTTGACGTTCACCTGAATCGACTGCACATTTTGCGCAAAGGTAAGCTGCCTGTCGGCATATGCAACGGTTGAATCGTCCTCTGCATTGATACTCGGCTGTTTGCCGCTGCCCATCATGCAGCCTGTCAGCGCAAGACAGAGCGCAAGCACTGCCGCGATAAGTGCCGCAATGCGCACATTGTGTTTTTTGTTTCCTGATTTCATATTGTAAATCCTCCTGTATTCTGCCTTTCAGACATTTTAATTTTTATGTTTAATGCCGCATTTGTTCCGTCTCTTCGCGGCACGGGGTTCACTGTTTTGTTTCCTCCGCATTTACACAGCGCATGAACTCATCGGAAACACGCATTGCTCTGCAAATCGCCAGCGCATCACGCGGCGGATTCACATCGCTTGCAACGCGATACAATCCGTAGTCCATAAGCTTCGGCAGCACGGAAGCCCTTGAAGCATCGTTTCCCGCCAATGCTGCATCGAGCACGGCAGGTTCAACGTTTTTGAGCCCGATGACCTGATAATGCATGGGTGCACAGCACGCAACATCATCGAAATGCGTTGTTATCAGCGCAAAACAGCCGCGTCGATTGTTGAAATACTTCACTGCCGCCCGCACAAGCGCCGCACCTTCGTGCGGGTTCGTTCCGCGCGCAAACTCATCAAGCAGAACGAGTGCAGTGCTTTCGGTTTTTATTTCGGAAAGAATGCCGTCAAAATGAATCATCTCCCCGCCGAAACTCGAAAGTCCGCCCAAGCTGTCCTCCATATCCTCACAAAGCAAGTGTATGCCGGCAAAATGCGGCAATTCTGCTTCCCCGCAAAAAACCGGGAAGCCGCACAGCGCAAGCAGCACGTTCAGCGCAAGCGTTTTGACCGCAACGGATTTTCCGCCCATGTTTGCGCCCGTGATAACGGTTGAGCCGGATAAAAGCTCGATGCTGACCGGAGTAAACTTTCGCCCCGACGAGTGCAGTGCATCGGCTGTCTGCGGGGTAATCATTTCGTTAAGAAGAACCCGCTGCCCGTTTGCATAAACTTTCGGAATGCTGCCGCCCCTGCTGCACATAAGTCTTGCTTTTGCAAGCGCAAAATCGAACCTTGCAATGCTTTTAATCACCTGCTCCGCCTCGTTGGAATGTGCAGCAAAAGCTCTTGTCATCTCCGTGCGGATGCGCAGTTCTTCGCTCTCCTCCCTTGCGGCAAGCAGAGTTCTTTCCGCTTCAAGCGCATCCCGCCCCTCGACAGGATCTCGGCGCAGTTCGGCGTCAACCCGTTTGCGCTCGCGCCGAATTTTCGCAAGCTCTGCGGATGCGCTGTCGCTCACGCGAAAAGTCATTGCACGCATTCCGTCCGGGTCAACTATTGAAAGCGCATGCGGCAGAGGGTGAATATCGATTTCGTTCAGCCTTTCGCCGCAGGGAATCTTTGAAAATGCCTCCGCAAGCGCATCAAGCTTTATCAAAAAACGTTTAATTTCGAAGAATTCAACGTCTGTAAGCGTCATTTCGCGGCTTCGCGCGACCGAACGGCGAACATCTTTAAGCTGCATGAGCGCACGTTCGGCGGCGGACAGTGCCTCCCTTGCGGCATCGCTGCGGATCGTTTCCGCAAGCAGGCGAACGTTTTCCAGTTCGCGGCAAAGCCGCGCATTCTCTTCACACGGATACGCATGGGTATGCCGCGCAAGCTCCTCTCCGAAGGGGGAACAAGTCTGCAAATTTTCAATTATGTAGGCAAATCCTATCGCTGCCTGCTGTTGTTTGTCAAGCATAGTCTTATAATGTCAATTTGTTTTCTATCATTTATTCGCGAAAGCGCAGGAATATCGATTTTACGCGCACGGGTTTACTCCGCTGCCTCGCAGCCGAATTCGCTCACAACATCAAGCACCGGCACACGTCCGCCGAGACCGCTGCACATGGCATCGTAAAACTCCGTTTTGTTGTAATGACTGCCTTTTGCGGAAAACGGGTTGACCGTCACCGCAAGCAGCCGCGTTTTGTTCATAACGGTAAATCTTGCACCTGCACGAACAAGTTTTTCATAGTTTTTATGCGAAAGCAGCAGCCTGCTGCCGTCCTCGCAAATAATCTCGAGTCCGTTCAGCGCACGTCCCGCCGCAATAAGCGCATTTGCCGCCGAATCCGGCACCCCGCCGCGCATCAAAACAGCCTCTGCGCCGCCTTTTCGAACAAGTTCCGCCGCGCGGGAAAGCTCCGAAAACTCCGTTTGCTCTCCGCCATGGGTTCCGCTGCCGAAAAACACGCCGTATTTTTGTTTGCATTGATGCACATATTCCGTCCGCTCCGTTTGCGGCAGCATCATAAGCTCCGCCGAAAAGCATGTGTCTTCAACAGTTTTTCGAATATCCGGGGAATAGCTTGCGCCCGAACACAATATTGCCGCATCGCTGACAGCCGGCATTGCAAGCGATTTTCGGCTCAGCGCACCGTCGATAATGACTTTTGCCGCGCCGAGTTCAAACATGCGTTTTTTAAGCCGCGCAAGCTGCGCCGTCATGGACGGACCCGCAAGCTGAATAAAGCCGTCACTGCATGCACGAAGGATAATGACCTCTCCCATAGGCGTCGGCATTCCTGTTGTGTCCAGTATTTCCCGGGAAATACCGCTGTTCATGCCGTTCTTTTGCGCATCATTTCCGGAATCGGACAAATTTCCGCCCGCAAAAAGCAGCTTTTCGGCTGTTGCAATAATTGTGCCGTCGTAAACGAAAATTTCGGGCTTTTTCGTGTTCGTCACAAGGTCGCTTCGCTCCCCGTCCCTTCCGATGGACGTCAGCGCAATGCTCTCGTCCATCCTGCGGCAGTCCTTTATCAATCGATTAAGCACCGTTGTTTTTCCCGCATTTTTGCACATGCCGATGAGCGAAACGGAACTATAAGGTTTTATAAGCTCATATAACAAAGCCAAACTCCTCCAATGGTATTATAGCATACCTATACCGAAATGAACAAGGGTAAACGTCCCCTGCGAGCACCTTGTTTCATATATAAGTTTTTAACGTGCTCTTGTGTGTGCCGGTTTTAAATTTTTCGCAGTTTTGCAACTTTTGCGTGCCCGCAGCATATTCTTGCAGAAGGGAGGGCGGCGATATGGTAGGATTCATCACATTACGCGGAAGTTTAAGCGGGTCGATTCGGCTGACAACAGTTGGCAAAAGCACCCGCTTTGTTCTGAAACTCCGCGAAAAACCCCCGCGCGGCGGATTTACCGTTTATCTTATTGACGGAGAAGATTTTGCATCATTTCGGTTTTCCGATGACTCCGATGAGTTCAGCGGCACAGCCTTGTTTTCATGCGTTCGTGCCGCCGTAATTGCAAACCCCTTCGGAGATTTTATCGCGGAAGGCAGCATCGGTGCAGTGCGGCATGATTTGCAGGCCGTTAAGGCACGGATTCGGGCAGCAGCCTTCTCGAAAGAGCGAAATGCAATGCAAAGGAACCGGCACGACAGCACTCAATGCACAGCCGATTTGCAAATTTCGGGACATTCAGCCGAAAACAGCAAACACCTTTCCGCCGCCGTTAGCGGAAGGGCGGGCGGCACAGAACCGGGGAAATCGGGGCAAAAGAGGCGTGACATGCGCCCAAGTGAAAAAAAAGCGATCGCTCCGAACTCTGTCCTGCCGCCGAACGGCTTGCAGTCCGCAAAATCTCCCGTTACGGAAGGAATCCTCGGCAAAGCGAAAGAATTGTTTGCGGGAAGCGGAATTTCCGCAGCAAACGGCAATCCCGCCGAGAATTCGAATCCTGCCGTTCACCGTTCCGATTTTGATGCGGATATCGGTGCCCTTTGCGAAAGCTGCGCCCGCTCGGACGAAAGCGCGGCCGAGAACCCGTTCCCGCAGCTTTTTCCCAACTCGTATTGGAAAAAACGCCAAAACGACCGCCGTCTGTTCGGCAAAGCTCGCGTTCGCGGCGTAATGTACGGCATCGTCGCCGTGCCGAGTGCAAGCCGCCGCCCTCCCGCAGGTCTTTGCGGAAATCTTCGCCGCGTTCGTTCAAACAGCGGCAGTTGGTTCTGGCTCGGGATACGCCGTGAATGAATTGCATTTTTCGGAACAGCGTTTGCTTACTTTCGGCCTTTGTGCCGCTTGTGAACAGTCGGTAATCATATTTGCCGTAACGGTTCCTTTTACAGCTGTTCCGTCAACCGCATTTTCAAAAAAACGTTTATTTCCAACCGACAAAAACGGCAGCAAGCTCCGCAGCGGGGAGCTTGCTGCCGTCTGTTTTTAAAAATACGGTGATGAAAAGTCCTATTTAAGCCGAAGCATTCCGCAGGTTCTCAATCTCCCTCGCCGAGCCGTTCAACTCTTCCGCCGTGCAATCCTCGCCGAGCATGAAAATTCCGCGTGCAATGCACATAATCGTTTTTTCATCGCTGAACGGCCGCCCGACTGCGGTGTTCAAAAGGCTTTGGACAAGGCAAAGTTTTGCCGTGCGAATTTCCGGCGGCGCATCGATGATGCGGCGAACATCATAATCCTCCGTTCGTCCGCACGGTGCGGCGCAGCTGCTGCAATCCGGAACAAGCCTGTACTTCTCGGCATGGATTTTTTCAACAGCCTCGGGAAGTTTTGATTTCAGCAATTCTGCCTGCGTCATCTCCGCCTCGGTTTCGCCGACCGTATCCGCCGAACAAACCGCCTCGGCAAACTGTTTCAGCAGTGAAAAAGCCTTTATCAGCAAAGCGAAAGTTCCTTCATTCGTGCGTGAATTCGAATCCGCCGCGCGAACAAGCCCGACAGCCGCTCCCAAAAGCTCCCCCGCACAGGGGACTTTGAGCATTGTTTCAACGGCCGTTGTTTCCCGTTCATCCCTTCCGTTTCTTTCAATCTGCATTTTTGTCATTGCGGCTCCTTTACAGAAAATCATTCATTGCTCGCTTTATCGGCAATTTTATAATATGCATCCGCGTGTTGAAATCGTGAACACTTCAACGGGCAACGACTTTCCCGCTGCCGCAGTTGCTTTTTTGACGGCAAGTTCAATGCCCCCGCAGCAGGGAACTTCCATCCTTGCAACCGTTATGCTCTTTATTTCGTTATTGCGAATAATTTCAGTCAACTTTTCGGAATAGTCAACTGAATCCAATTTCGGACAGCCGATAAGAGTTATTCTGCCGCTCATGAATCGCTCATGAAAGTCCGCAAACGCATATGCAGTGCAGTCTGCGGCGATCAGCAGCTCCGAATCATCAAAAAAGGCCGCACGAACGGGCGCAAGCTTTATCTGCACCGGCCATTGGCCAAGGCATGAATTCGATTCTTCCGCTCGTTTCGATTCTTCTTCCGTCCGTTCGGACCTTGTTCCGAATGCAAACACGGGCGTTCTTTTTCCGCCGGCCTTCAATGTGCGCGCCGCCGTCCCCGGACAGCCGCAGGGTGCCGCAATCGAGTTATGCGCCGTTTCCGTCTGTTTGTCCGCAAGCATTTTTAAACGCATTTGATTTTCGCGAACAGCCGCTTCATCGTACGGAACCGCTTCGCGTTCAACAAAGCTTATCGCTCCCGCAGGACAGGCGGGCAGGCAGTCTCCGAGTCCGTCACAGTAATCATCACGCAAAAGCCTTGCTTTTCCGTCAACCATTCCGATTGCGTTTTCATGACATGCCTCCGCGCATTTGCCGCAGCCGCTGCATTTTTCCTCATCAATAACAACAATTCTTCTTATCATTCCGAATCTCCCTTCTCGTGCCGCATCTTCTTTCGGATTTGCTTTCCGGTGTGCCGCCTGTTTCGCTTTATTATAGCATAATCAAGGCAAAAAATCCGCTGTTTTCCGTGAATGCCGTAAACATTTCCCTTTTGCTGCCCGCTTTTGCTGCATCTCGAATTTTTTCTTGCCAAGTCGGTCTCGAGATGTTAAACTAAAGCAATGTATTTGGCGCATAAAGTCAAAAGCGGATTCACTCCCGTTTTTCAAAACGATCTCTGTGCGAAAAGTTTTGAGCAGCGGTTTGAAAGCAGCAAAGGAGAATTTATAATGGATAAGCGTATAAGCAAAGACGAATATTACCTTTCGATCGCGGCAGCCGTTGCAAGACGATCCACCTGTCTTCGTCGTCAGTACGGAGCCGTGATAATTAAAAACGATGAGATAATTTCCACAGGATACAACGGCGCGGCACGCGGCGAACCTAACTGCTGTGATACGGGCGAATGCTGGCGCGAAGCCAACAACATTCCCCACGGTGAACAATACGAAAAATGCGTTGCCGTACACGCCGAGCAAAATGCAATAATTTCTGCCGCACGCCATGAAATGCTTGGTTCGGTGCTTTATCTTGCGGGATTTGATTCCAACGGTGAGCTTGCTGCACCTGCGCCCTGTGTTATTTGCAGCCGACTGATAAAAAATGCAGGCATTGCAGAGGTCGTTTCCCGCGGTGCGGACGGGGAGCCCGTGCGCACGCAATACAATCAATACAGCTGATTATTCTGCCTGTTACGTTAGTTTTTGTATGAGGTACACAAATGAGAATAATTGATCCGTCTTTTGAAATCATCAACCGCCCGAACGGGCATGAAGTGCTGCGGCACCTTGAACTTTGCGGACGAGTCTGCTATAAATCCGAGGATGCAATATCGGACGAATCCGCCGAGCGGCTTATCCGCATGATGCTTGAACGCGGGCATGAAAGCCCGATCGAGCATTTCAGCGTGAGCGTTCGCATAATTTGCGACCGCGGAGTTTCCCACGAGTGGGTTCGGCACAGGATTGCCAGTTTTTCTCAGGAGAGCACCCGATATTGCAATTATCAAAAATCAAAATTCGGCAGCGAGCTGACATTTATCCGTCCTTATTTCGCCGAAGAGGGTTCAAAGCTCTTTGATATTTGGAAAAGCTCCATGCAGCAGGCGGAAACGGCGTATTTCGAAATGCTGAACTGCGGCGCAAAGCCCGAGGATGCGCGGAGCGTGCTTCCGAACAGCCTTAAAACGGAGTTCATCTGCACGATGAATCTGCGCGAATGGCGGCACTTTTTCCGTTTGCGCTGTGCGCCCGCCGCACACCCCGCCATGCGCGAAATAAGCATTCCGCTGCTGCACGAATTTCAAAAAATGATTCCCGTGCTTTTTGACGGACTTTGCTGAATTTTAATTTGAGTTTCTTCGGATAAATCCCGTTCCGATAATTAAACAACCGAAAGCTGCGCAGTGTTCCGAATAAACCCACTCGATTTGATTCAAGCGGGTACGGGTCCGCTGCGCAGCTTCCGGCTGCATATCGTTCACTGTTCGGACGTTCGTGTCCTTTATTCCGCATTCGGCGCGCTCTGCGCGGGCACGGAAAGATATGCATCGATGATTTCGCCGACATCCGCCATGCTGTGCCAATACTCTTTAAACTTTTCAGTTGTCACAAAATCATACTTAAACTTTATGACATAACCTTTTACCGCATCAAAGAACGCTTTGCTGCCCAGCTTTCCGTAAATTGCATACAAGAGTCCCGCTCCTTTATCATAAATATCGGAATAACCCATCGGATCCTCATCATTCCAATAATACAGCGACTTTGTCAGGTCCGTTGTATCGTCCGCATAACTCATGTTCGCATCACGCCCGATTCCCGCAACACGTGCAGCGCTCAGCTTAAGTCTCATCTCCGTTTTGAAGCCGCTTATATCAGCGGTGAACTCCGGCGGATATGCTTCATCGTAAACAAATTCGCAAAATCGGCAAAAGCCCTCATCAAGCCACGCTTCTTTCACTTGGTCATTGCCGACAATACCGTAAAACCATTGGTGCGCAACCTCATGACAAACGGAATGATCCATTGAGTAAACCGTTGCGGCGGCCGATTCGTCCGTTTTAAAATCCAGACCCATTTCCTCAAAATCATCAAGCGAAATCTCCGGCGCTATCATAACAAGGGTTGGGTATTCCATTCCGTTCACCCCGCCGGTCAGCCCGTTAAGAACAACACTGAGCGTGCTGTATGGGTACTCTCCGAACTTTTCCCCGTAGAGAGCGAGCGATTTCGCTGCAACATCAAGCACCCTGTTCGCCGTTTTCGGGAGCGCGGAATCATAGTATATGGTTATTTTCGTGTTTCCCGTGTCTTTTGCCAGTGTTTCGAATCTGTCGCTTGCGCAGAATGCAAAATCGCGTACGTTTTTTGCGTGATACATGCCGTCCGCTCCGAGCTCACCCGTTGCAGCAATCCTGTATCCCTCAGGAACATTTATCCGGACACTGTAGTTTGCAATGTCCGTATAAAACGCGTCGCCGATATCAACATACGGTTCAACTGCATAGGCTCCGTTTTCATACACGGCGGGTGTGATTACAAAATTGCCCAAGTTGAAAATGTTTTCCTGCCAACCGAAGCGATTCTTTATGTTCGGAATCCGAACGCTGTATCGAATTTCTATCCTGCAGCGTTCGTCTGCGGCCAACGGCGAGGCAAGAACAGCCTTGAACACGGTCCCTTTAACGTTTTCAAGCTGTGACTCACTGCCGTTCAACTTTATGCTTTGAACAGCTGCACCGCCCCCGTCCGCACTGAATGCTTCGGGATAGATGTTGAAGTATATTTCCGAAAGATTTTTTCCCGCCGGGTTTAGATAATCCGTCGTTTGTTCAACCGTGAGCATATGCTCATCCGTTGAAAGGGTAACATCAAGCACAAAACTGCTTGCTTTTTGCTCGTTCTCATTCACCGAAAGCGATTCGGGCACGCTTGTCGGCAAAACCAAATCCGTCGGCAAAACCGCCTGCGTCGGTTCGGCAGTAAACCGTATCGGGTCTTTTTTTCGCCCGGAATCAATTCCGACTGCGCCTTTGCAGCCCGAAAAACATACGGCAGCGAGCATTACCGCCGCTGTCAATAACAGAACAAATCTTTTCATTTCAGCACACTCCCTCGTTTACTTAATCACTGACCGTACACGAAAATTCCGTTCGCCTCTCCGATTTAATCAGTGACTGCTTAAGTTCTGCAAAGAGTGTATACCCCGATTATTTCCGAAATGTTTCCGTCAGCGCTCCAAGCCGATATATATTATTTTGTTCTCATCGTCAAGCACAACATTGAGGAACAACCCGACCGTTTCGGAATAATAGCGTGAGCCGTTGTATTTCCAGTCCGGCAGTACATCCAGCGTACTGTATTCAAGGTATTTTTCCATGAATTTCAGGCGTTCGCTTTCCGAATCCGCAATCGATATTTCTGCGCTGAACCGAATGCTGAACGCAACCACTTTTTGAGTCCCGTCCTCAACGGCTGCAACGACCTCCTGTGCGGGCATCACATAATCTTTATTATAGCAGGTGTATGTTTTCACGTGTTCGGTTCCGTATGCATCGCAATATGAGGCTTCGTTCAAAGAACACATGACTGCAATTTTCATTTCTTCCAAGAACGGCATGGCAGAAAGAAAATCGTCCAGTGCCGAAATCATTTCCTCCACGCCACACTCTTCCGCTGTCG
>ERZ779894.3786-NODE-3786-length-11288-cov-6.518917_pt1 | contig 11288 bp, 3 predicted proteins | sample MGYA00511587_ERZ779894 | MGnify/ENA primary metagenome ERZ779894 (study PRJEB29588, sample SAMEA2160490) | human gut metagenome | biome: human gut; feature: human-associated habitat; material: faeces | place: Denmark | collected 2008/2010 ... | reverse complement strand
AACGAATACTGTAAATATCGTATTCCTGAATTGAGCCGCCGCCAAACATACCGCCAGGAGATGTGATTTCCACCCGATCATCAAACATATTTTGATCTGCATAGCAGTTTACTATGCAGCGTGCCTCATCCTTTGGGATGATTTACATTTCGAAACAGACTCATATAATATAATTTGAGACAGGTGGCGAAAAGCTTATGGTAATCTCGCGCTGTGTCAAAGGGAGGGGAAGAAATGACCGAAAAAATCATTATAAAGCCTTCCGTTCAGAAACGGTTTGACAGCTTCATGGTACATGGCAGAGTCCTTTTTTTCAGTGCGCCCTGCGGTTTTGGAAAGACCGTACTGGCGGACGCGCTGCTGCGCGGGCGGGATGTGCTGCGGCAAAGTGCGGCAGATCCGGACTGGGCAATTCCACCGTCAGCGCAGGATTGGGACATTCTGCTGATTGACGATCTTCAGCTCATGCAGGAGGAAGCCGGGCAGCAGGCTCTTTGCGAACTGATTCGCTCAAGTCCGGAGCGCCATTTCGTCCTGCTTTCGCGCGGTGCGCCGCTTGGCTGCCTGATGGCGTTTCAGTACACGGGGCTGATGACGGTGCTGGAGGCCGACGACCTGCTTTTTGACGCGGACGATGTGCGGCGACTGTTTCAGCTTTCGGGAGCAAACGTAACAGATAGCGAGATCGACGGAATTTTGAAAGAATCCCTGGGCTATCCGCTGGGTGTGGCCGTCACGGCGCGGTGCATGTTCCCGAACAAGCCGTGGACGCCGGAGCTGGTGGCGCGGGTGTTCCACGAGGTGTTCCTCTACTTTGAGACCGCTATCTACCGGCGCTTTGACCTGCCGGTGCGGCGCTTCCTGTTGGAGCTGGCCCCTTTTGAAAGTTTTGACCTGGAAATGGCGCGGATGGTCAGCGGCGATCCCCGTGCCGGCGAACGGCTGGACTGGCTTCTTCGATACACCACTATGCTGCGCTACGACGACTGCCAGCGCTTCCACTTCTGGTCGGGTTTCCGGGCGTTTCTCCTTTGGGAGATGGAACGGGAGTATACCGAGGAAAGGCGCAAAGCGCTCATCAGCCGGGGCGGGCTGTACTATGAGCTGAAGGAGGACTACGCCCACGCCCTGGAATGCTACACCGACGGCGGTGACCATTCCAAGGTTTCCGAGCTGCTGGTGCGTAATGCAGAACTCCACCCCGGCATGGGTCACTATGCCGAAATGGAAAAATACTACCGCAGCCTGCCGGAGGCGGAAATTCTCGCATCCCCCTCTCTGATGCAGGGCATGAGCATGCTCTGCGCGCTGGTCATGGATTACGAAGGCTCGGAGCGCTGGTATGGCGAACTGCAAAAGTTTGTCGAACACTGTGGCAGGCAGGACGCCGCCGGAAAGCAGGCCCGCGGCCGCCTTGCGTGGCTGGACATTTCCCTGCCCCAGCGGGGCGTGAAGGGTCTGACGGAAACCATCCCCGCCGTGTTCCGGCTGCTGACGAACAAAGAGCTGGCGCTGCCGTCCTTCTCCGTCACGAGCGCGCTGCCGAGCATCATGAACGGCGGCAAGGACTTTTCCGAATGGAGCAAAAAAGACGACCTGCTCTACAAAACCCTCCGTCTCCCCGTGGAGGCAGTACTGGGGCGGGACAGTGTGTGTCTTGCCGACTGCGCCATTGCCGAGAGCAAATTTGAAAAGGGCGCGGACGTCACCGGACGGATGCTGTCCCTTCTCCCGCAGCTGAACGAGATCCGCAATCGGGGCACGCCGGACATGGAGTTCGCCGTCAGCGGGCTTCTGGCCCGCAGCCAGCTGGCAAACGGACAGGCGATGGATGCGCGGCGCACCATCGAGGTGCTCCGTGAATGCTTTGCCGAGCGCGGTTTGACACGCTTTCTGCCCAATATGGACGCCATGCTCTGCCGTATTGATATGCACACCGGCGACCTTGACGCAGCGGACGCATGGTATCGGGAAAAAGCCCCGTGCGAACCCACGCACCTGAACGTCATGCGGCGCTATCAGTATCTCACCCAGGCCATGGTGGAGCTGGAGGACGGCAGACCGGACACAGCGCAGCTGACCCTCTCCCCTCTGGAACCGTACATTCAAAACTGCGCCCGCAACATCGACGGCATTCACCTGAATGTCCTGACTGCCATCGCCCTGCACCGCAAGAAGGACGGGCGGTGGCGCGAGCGATTGACGGCGGCGCTGGACGCGGCGGCGGAGTACCGCTTCATCCGCACCGTCAGCGTATACGGCACGGCGGTGCTGCCGCTGCTGGAAGCGCTGGACTGGGACGGCGACAAAGCATGGCGCAAACGGCTGATGGCGGCGGTGCGGACGCAGGCGGCGTTCTACCCACATTTCCTCGAACCCCGCCTTGCCCCCGGTGAGGAGTTGACGCCCACGGAGCTGCAAATTCTCCATCTGCTCTGCGCGGACAAGTCCAACGCCGAGATCGCGCAGATCATGGACGTGAAGCTGCCCACAGTGAAGACCCACGTCAGCCACATCCTCGACAAGCTGGACGTGAAGCGCCGGGCGGAGGCCAAGACCGCCGCGAAGAAGCTGCATTTAGTGCCGGACAACCTGTAAAACATCATCCGACAGATGTCGGATTTCCACATAAAAGCAAGACGATTTTTCAAGGAGGAAAGACATGAAAAAACGAATATTGAGTGTGTTCATGGCGCTGGCGCTGTGTCTAACGCTCCTGCCCGCGCCCGCGTGGGCGGCGGAGGACACACTGGAGGGCGGCACCATCGTGCAGGAGGAGCAGGAAGAAGCTACGCCCGCCCTACCGAAACTGGCAGCGAAAAATGGCATTACCGTTCAGAATGGCGAGGACAGCACTGTGGAAAACGCGGTGGCGGAGGTCACCATCGACGGCACCACTACACAGTACCCCACCCTGACGGAGGCAATCACGGCGGCGCAGAACAGCGAAGGCAGCACCGTGAAACTGCTGACGGATGTGACGACCACAAGCGAAATCGAGGTCGACAGCGGCACGTTTACCATTGACCTGAACGGGAAGAAATTGGACAGAACTTCTCCCTTTACGCTTTCGGTCAAAGAAAACGGCAATGTGACTGTAACCAGTACGCAAGGCACCGGCACCATCAGCAACGCCCAAAACACTGCTATTTTTGTAAATAACGGTGCCACCGTCCATGTTACAAAAGGCGTGCGGCTGAACAAGCTCTACGCAATGAAAAACGCTAAGCTGACATTGGATGTGGGCGTGATCATTACAGGTAAGTTCTTTACGCAGGCGGATAATATTGCTCCGTTTCTGGCAGGCAAGGCATTGCAGAGTTGCGATGAGAACGGTACGCTGATAGAGGGTCAGTATAAGTCTATTTATGATAGTTACCGTATGGATGACACCGGCTGCGTCATCGTGATCGAACACAAAAGCTGCACAGGCACTCCGTCTACGGAAACCCCCTGCCCGATTTGCGGCTACGACGGCACACAGACCAAGCCAACCGAGCCGGAGAATCCCAATCCCGACGTGGCAGAGGTAAATGGCACAAAATACAAAACCCTTGCGGAAGCGATCAAGGCGGCAAATGGTGCAGATATCACGCTGCTGACGATTGTTACCGAGAATGTTGTCGTTGATGGCGCCAGCATTAAGGCAAGCATTATTCTTGGTAACGGCAAAACTATAGACGACATACCCTATCCGTCCAATTGGGTGGCAGATCGTTACGGCATTCCATTGACCATGGAAGCCGGAGAGATTACGCTCAAGGATGGCGCGCTGGCGCAATTCAACGCAAGTTCCAGTGCCGACGTTGCAATTGCACTCAAGGGCGGCACACTGATCGTGGAGACGACAGTAACGAAAATTATAGGCAGCAACCGTTCCGATTCTGTGCAGCATGCCGCCATCGAGGCGACCGGCGGCGTGCTGGATCTGCAGGGCAATACCCTGCTGGACGGCGGCTTAACTATGAGCGGCGATGCACAGCTGAAAAACAAGCTGACAGCCGGCACATTTACCAACAGTGGAAGCGAGGCTTACAGCGTCAGCGTAGAGGGCTCTAGCCAATACACCACGGTGTTCGATCTGCTGGAGACAGGCTATGCTTTTGCCGTATACAACGAAGATGCCCCGACAGGCGATGTAATTGCCAAGGATACTACTACCAGAGAGCTGACAGAGGATGTTGCTGTCATCAAGTGTACGCACAAGGGCGCAAACAACAAAAGTCTGTTCAAGGATAACACATGCACAGGCTGCGGCTTTACCTGTGCGCATGAAACGATTAAAAATGGTGTTTGCACCGTCTGCAACACGGCGATGGGGGCACAGGATAATACCGGCAAATATTATCTCAATTTGGCGGAAGCCTTTGAAGGCGTTGCGGATGGCGGCACGGTGACGATGCTGACAACGCTGAAAGATGATGACACGATCAGCTTCTGCCGTGATGCAGATGGGAAGCCTGTCGAAAAAACCGTTACGTTCATGATGAATGGGCATAGCCTGTCCTATGAGGGCACTCCGTCTTTGAATATAGAGAGCGGCAAGCTGATCATCGGCGATGAAGCAACGATTTCCCAGCCTGCACAAACGGCGCAGCCTGCTGTCTTCGTAGATAACGATGAGCAAAGCAAGGGCAGAGGTACACTGGAATTCAAAGGCAAGGCAAACCTTACCGGCGGCTTGCTCATCCAGAACTACGGCAAGCTGGTGGGTGGCCTGAAGAAAGGCACGATTATCACAAGCAACGGTACATACAGTGTTTCTGTAGAGCGATCTATAGATACTTACGGCAATGTGCTGGGGCTGCTGGGCGATGGGCTTGCTTTTGCGAAATATGATGAGAACGCAGAAAACAAGGCGGGTGCGCTCGTCGACGGAAGTGTAAAACAGCTGACCGAGGACGTTATCGTGGTGGCGCACACAACGCACACGATGGGCAAGGACAACAAGTGCGCCTGCGGTTTTTCCTGCACCCACACGAACACCAAGGGCGTGAGCACCATCGGTAAAGATGGCAAGTGCACGGTCTGCGGGACGCAGGTTGCGGCTGGCATCGGTGAAACCTATTATACCGATGTGAAGTCCGCCCTGGATGCGGCAGCTGACGGTCAGACCGTACGGCTGCTGGCAAACGGGATGCTTCCTCGCGACATATATGCCAGCAAGACCCTCACGCTGGATCTGAACGGACATAGCCTGAGTGGGTACAGCCTGAATGTCGGCGGCCTTACGGCCACGAGCCAGATTCGCACCGGCAATCTGACGGTCATTGACAGCAGCGGCGGCAACGGCGCAGTGGGCGTGACCGTGCGGGACGGCGGTACGCTGGTATTTGATCCGGAGAATGACAGCACCACCCTGCTCCAGCTGGAGGTTTGGGGCGGCACAGTCGAGCTGTACGGCGGAAGGATTTTGAGAAAAGGTCTGCAGCTGAATAACAGCATCGTATTGGGCGATCTGCTTCCCCGGAAAGCGGGGCTTGCTTACTACCGTGAGGGCAGCGACACGCAGCTCACGCTGAAGGAAGCCGCTTCCAAGACCTGCGACCTGGTGGTAAAGTCTTGCGCCCACGGCGGCAAGAACGGCTTTGACGAAAACGCCACTGCCTGCCCCTACTGCAACGCGCCCGCGGTGGCGGAAGCAGCCTTGAACGATGGTGAGGGCGGTCGCCTGCGGCGGAGATTTACCAACCTACAAACAGCCATTGATGCAGACAGAGACGGTGGCGCGACGCTTCAGCTGCTGGCCGATGTGACCGGCGATTATACCATCGACGGTACGCAGGACACGGGACTTAACCTGAACGGACACTGCATCAAGGGTACGGTGACGGTCAAGGCGGCTGCAGGCAACAATACCACCACTTTCAGCAACACACAAAACAACACCACAGCCAGCATTGATGCGGTCGTTGCCCACAGGGGAGCAAAACTCGCCGGGACGAGGTATCCCGCCGTGATCGGCAAATTGACATTGGCCGATACCACGAAGTGGAAGGATATCCTGCAGCAGCCTACCCGCCTTGGCTTCAGAGTCACGAACACGGATGGCACCCACAAGTGGTATGCCCCGGATGATGTCAATGGTTCACAGTTGAACAACGTTATCATCAATAGCCTGCCTATCACCACCAAGACCCTGAATCTGAAGGTAGATGGCAAGAATCTGACCGGTAACTCGCCGAAGGTGGAGCGCGGAACGACCGTCCAGCTCTGTGCCGGCTGCAATGGGAAGGGTGCGGATGTATACATCTACATCGGGGAAAGCGTTGGAAACAACAATCCCACATACAGCCAGAAGAAAGCTGAATATAAAAAGATCGGCAGCTGGTACTACGTTGTAGACCTCGACGCTAACACAATCGGAACCTACGATATTTATTTCACCGCTTCCAAGGACGGCTATTCGGTGACGAGCAGCCACAAAAAGCTGACCGTCATCAAGGCCGCCACCCCGGCCAGCGCGATCACCGCGCCCGCGGCAAACGCCCTGACCTACAACGGCAATGAGCAGTTACTCGTCACGGCGGGCAGCGTGGAGGCAAAATACGGCGAGATGCAGTACCGTCTGGGTACGAGCGGCGGCTTCAGTACTGACATTCCCACCGCCACCGATGCCGGAACATACACGGTCTATTACAAAGTCGCAGGAGCTGAGGGCTACGATGACACCATTGCTAAGTCCATAAAAGTAACCATCAGCCCGGTGAAGATCAAGGGCATCGGCAACGTCGCTTCCGTCTCCAAGACCTACGACGGCAGCGCAAGCGTTACGCTTCCCAAGACCAATCTTGCGTTCCTGGGCGCTGCGGGCAGCATGACTCCCATCCCCGGGAGCGTTTATAGGATCACGGACGCCCGCTTTACCACGCGGCAGGATGACTTTATTTATGAGAATTCGCCGGACGCCGGCACGAAAGAGGCCATTTCCTTCACCCTGACGCTCACAGATTCCAACTATGCGTTCGAGGGCAAGGCGGCAAGCGTCAGATCGGCCAACTTCAATTTCACCTCCAAGGATGACCGCTTTAAGATCAATCAGGCCACTGTGACCCCGGCTGAGATCACGCTGTATGTTTATAACGACGTGGCAAAGACCTACACGCTCAACCTGGCCACGCTTCTGCCGAAGCTGACTCCGGGCTGCGAGTACGGCAAAATCAAGTATCAAGGGTGCGATTACCATTTTACGGATAGCACCTACCTCGACAGTAACAACGGTATGTTCGTGTCAAACGACGGCATTCTCACTCTGCCCATCGTGGCCGCGCACTCCACAGATGTTAACAAGCAAATCGGCAAGATAACCGCCCCGGTTGTAGCCGCGAACTATCAGCAGTTCGAGCTGACCATCAAGGTCGTTATTGGCGAGAAGATCACGCCCGTAAAGTCAGATGACTTCAAAATCAGCGCGACGGGCATCATCTACCGCCAGACATTGGAAAACAGCAGGCTCACGGTCGAGGGCACGATGAAAGACCCCACCACAGGAGAAGAAGTCAAGGGCACCTTTGCGTGGCCGAATAAATACGATATACCCAGCCGAACCGGCGATTGCTACGTCGATTGGATATTCACCCCGGCGGAAGGCTACGAGAAATACGCAGCCGTAACCGACATAGTGAAAGTCCACGTCGCCCCCAAGTCCATCGAGGGCGCAACCATCACGCTGGAAAAATACGAATTCGCGTACAATGCAGCGGAGCAATCGCCGAAGATTACCGGCGTGACGCTGGAGAACTGGTATGAAACAAGAATCACCTATGTTATCAAAAGCGGCGACAAGGCCACCGATGCCAATGACAGCATTCCCCTGACCATCGAAGGTACCGGCAACTACACCGGTAAGGCCACGGTCAAGTGGAAGATCACGCCAAAAGAAGTGACGCCAACGATTGAAGTCGCACCCTGCACCTACACCGGCGATGCGCTGGAACCGACCGTCACCGTCAAGGACGACACCGGCAACATCATCGACCCGAAGGAGTACGAGATTTTCTACAGCAACAATACCAATGCCGGTACTGCGACTGTGACCGTCAAGGACGTTGAAGGCGGCAACTATGTTCTCAGCGAGGCCGTCAAGACCTTCGAGATCACCAAGGCTGCTGCACCCGCAGCAGAGGCTGGCTCGCTGACCATCACCAACGGTCTGCACAAGACTTATTCCCTTGGCCTCTCGACGCTGCTGCCGAAGCTGACTGCTCCCTGCGACTACGGCGAGATCATCTATGACAAGAAGGTTGATACCGCTCTGGGCAAGGGTACCTATGTTACCCTTGTAAACGGCAAGACCGGTGAGCTGACGCTGGAAGCAAACAGAAGCGGCACGGACGAAGGACAATTCGGCACGATTACTGTTACAATCTCCACGAGCAACTATCAGGATATCACCCTGACCATCAATGTCAGCGCGAAGAACAGGCTCACCCCGGTTCTGACCGGTACACCGACGCTCACGCCTACCGAACTCACCTACGGTGAGTCGCTGAGCAAGATCAAGATCACCAGCACGATGAAGGTCGGCGATACGGTCGTTAAGGGCACCTTCTCGTGGCAGCAACCGGGCGATACGATTCTGGATGCGAGTACGTTGGGGCATGATGTCGGATGGAAGTTCACGCCGGAGGATGGGAATACCTATACGGAAGCAACCGGCACCGCAACGGTCAGGGTCAACAAGGCTCAACAGTATGGCAAGGTCAGCATGGCGGGCTATACTTACGGTCAAACGCCAGGCACACCGACCCTGACAGACCGGACGGGTGATTTGAATGCTCAAGTGACCTACGGTTATGCCGTTGTTGACAGCGGCTCCGTTCAGACGTGGGATATCAGCAATCCGCCCGCGCTGAACGCCGGTACTTACCGTATGTTTGCACGGATCGGCGAGACGGGCAACTACAATGAGCATAATACCAGGTATTGTGAATTTGTGGTAGAAAAGGCAACGCCGGACTACACCGTTCCCACCGGCCTGACGGCAAAATCCGGTCAGAGACTTGCGGATATAAAGCTGCCGGACGGCTGGAGCTGGATGGACAGCAGCAAATCTGTGGGTGACGCTTCAACCGTAACCAAGACCTTCCAGGCGAAGTTTACTCCGACAGACACCGACAACTACAACATGGTGGAGAACATTGAACTTGAAGTCATGGTGAACAAGGCGGATAGCGGTAGCCTCAAAACGGAGTTCACCCCGACAGACACCGACAACTACAACACGGTGGAGAACATGGAACTGAAAGGCATGGTGAAGAAGGCGGATGGAGGCAGCCTCAAAACGGTCGAGCTGACGCAGAAGTACACGGACGCTTCCGTGCATACCTACACGCCAGACTGGTCGGGGCTTCCCGGCGGACAAGTGTGGAGCTATAATAGCGAATACAGCGTCAGCACCGGCTCGAATATCACACTTACCAAGCATGATTTTGCAGCGGACGGCAGTTTGCTGACCTACGCGATTTCCGGTGGCAAGGCCGGTGACACCGTCACCATTACCCTGAAAGCTTCCTGCAACAACTACAAGGACTTCACCATCATCCTGAACATCACCCTGACAGAAAAGGATAGTCAGGAGGCACTTGTCATTATCGGTGCGGACAGTGTGTTCTATGGTCAGACGTTGACATTGACCACCAGAGGCGGCTCCGGCACAGGCGCTGTGACCTACCGCATTGACACTGCTCACAGCACCGGCGAAGCGACCATTGATCCCAATACCGGCGTTCTGACTCCGGTCAAGGTCGGCTCCGTGAGTGTCATTGCAACCAAGGCGGGGGACAAGGACTACAACGACGTTACCAGCGCCCCCTTCGTGCTCATGATTAAACCGGCCACTCCCGCCGGTGAGCCCCCCAAGGACACCAAGATCACCACTGATAGCGTTGGGGACGATTGGGACTACAGTAACTACACCATCAAGGCAACTGCCGGGGCTGGCGGCTCCATTTCTCCCTCCGGCGATGTCAGCGTCCGCGAGGGCGAAGATCAGACCTTCACCATCACCACGGATGAGGGCTATGCTGTCGCCGACGTCAAGATCGACGGCAAGAGCATCGGCGCGGTGAATTCCTACGCCTTTGAGAATGTCAGAAGAACCCATACCATCGAGGTCATCTTCGTCAAGGACACTGCCAGCGCCAGCACCGGAGACAGCAGCAATCTTCCATTGTGGAGCGTCCTCCTGCTGGCAAGTACCCTTACTCTGGCCGGCGCCGTCCACTATAAGAGAAAACGCGCACGGTAATTGTCTTTATCATGCCTTAAAGGCCAACAAACAGCGCAGCTTCCGGGAAAATATCCGAAAGCTGCGCTGTTCTCTTTGTGCGCCTGGCGGCGCACGTTTCTAACGGGTGAAAGTCCCGAATCCGCCTTAGTAGTGGGAAGGATACAGCCGAAGACAAGGGTGTCCACCGTGAGGTGGAATCTGTAGACGATATCTGATAAAATAGAAGGTAAGAACAGCGATGCAAATCGGAATGAATGGAGGCTGACGTATGATTAAGACTGAGCGACTTTCAGTCAGGCGGGTTTATGCCAAAGATTGGAAAGCGATTCAAGCGATATGGGCGGACGAGGCGAAATCCGCTTACGCGCAATATGATAAACCAAAGGATTTGGATGACCAGTCTGTTTCTCGCCGAATCGCGAAGTGGGCTTCCTTTGCGGACAGCGATGAGCACATGTTTTTTGCCGTTTGCCTGCGAAACATTGTTATCGGATACGTAGCCTTCCATGTAAGGGAAATTGGCTACGAGATAGGATACTGTTTCCATTCCGACTATCATGGAAAAGGATACGCAAAGGAGAGCATTACCACACTTCTTAATATGATGAAGGACAGAGGCGCAGTTACGATTACAGCAGGAACGGCTTTGAACAACACACCTTCGGTCAGACTGTTGACTTCCCTTGGCTTCAGGCAGATCGGAACAGAGACTGTGTCTTTCTATAAAGACAGTGCGGGCAATGACATCACATTTGAGGGCGGTAATTACGAACTTCTTTTGCATACATAGAGAAATTCCGGTTTTTGAAACTGAAAAATCGAAAATTGCCGAGGGCGTAACCGAGGAATTAAAGTGTACCCGCCAAATGGAATGGGAGCACCGGTGCAATAATATCCACAATCGGGAAGAAGAAATTGTTTTGCATGAGATAATTTATTTATAATAGTATGATGTCAGGATTATGACAAATCAGAGGTTAAAAGGTGCGTTATGTTAAAAAACATAGGGTTATATTTTAGAAAAATAGATTTTCTGAATTTTGCAGTTGGAGCTATA
>ERZ779894.3785-NODE-3785-length-11290-cov-2.703249_pt1 | contig 11290 bp, 9 predicted proteins | sample MGYA00511587_ERZ779894 | MGnify/ENA primary metagenome ERZ779894 (study PRJEB29588, sample SAMEA2160490) | human gut metagenome | biome: human gut; feature: human-associated habitat; material: faeces | place: Denmark | collected 2008/2010 ... | reverse complement strand
CCGCAGCCATGCCGAGAAAATCATCGACAATAACACGCCTGACGAGATTCACAAGATAATTTTTTGTACTGTTCACTATTTCCATAAAAATCCGTAATGCCCTACATCAATTTTTCTATTTCTTCAAGAAGCTTGTTTTTTGCGACAACCAGCGGTTTTTTGATTGTGCAGCCCGCCGCAAAAGTATGCCCGCCGCCGTTGAAAACGGACGCAACCCTGCTCACATCAATGGTTTTGCTGCGCAGGCTGACTTTTGTTGTTTGTTCGTCAACTTCTTTTGCAACAAACGATACCTCTGTTGTGTTAATCTGCCTCAAAGCCTCCACAATCCCCTCTGTGTGGTCGTTTTCAGCATTAAAACGCTTCATATCTTCATTGGAAATGGTTACATAAGCGATTTTTTCACCCGCTGCAAACCCTGCATTGGCAAGGCAATACGCCTGAAGCATAAACGAGATGCGTTCCGGCGGGGAGAAGATTCCCGCCGGACGTTCATCATAAACATAGAAAACGATGAAAGCACTGTTCATTTCATACAATATGACGCTTACCGAGCGTGTGGAGGGCCTGCTCGACCACTATACTGTCCGCGGCTTTACGCTCTTTCCGCTGACGCACGGGAGGGGGTCTTTCGACGGTGAGCCTCACATGGGCACGCATACGTGGCCGGCCATGAACTCCACCATCATTGCCATGGTCGAGGATGAGAAGATGCCGCGTGTGATGGAGGCCCTGCGCAAGCTGGAAAAAGAGACGCAGATGCAGGGCATGAGGGCCTTCGTGTGGGATATCACCGATACCTTATAGCCTCTGTCTTCTTGAGTCGAAGGCGGCGGAAGTATATTTCCGCCGCCTTCGGCGTATCCGGCAGCCCCAGGCAGGATACGGTGGCTGTCGTTTTCGAGCAGAATGAGCGATGTCGCCGAGATAAAATGAGGTGCCCGAATATGGAGAGGCCAAAAGACTGCTGAAGTTCCTCGATAACTTTCTGAACATATCGTCGGTGGAGATTCCTCATGCTTCTATACTGCGCGAATTCATAGGCGGCAGCAGTTTCAGATATTGACCTTCGGCCGCAGACGAAGCGGACGGCAGGGAACGGATGTTCCGTAAGGTATATGAGAAGGCCGCAACCATCGGGTTGCGGCCTTCTCCTTTATTTTCGACCGGTACCTGCGGTCGGAGTCCGTGGATTAATCGGGAAGTTGCCTCCCGTTTACGTTGAGGCCGATAGAGCCGGAATATGTTCCAGTGAGCCTGTTGCCGATATCGTCCAGCAGGTCGAACTCGAAGACGTAGGAGTTTTCGAACCCTTCCATTTTGGTTACGGTAACGGTGCCGGATACGACGGGCGCTGCACCGACGACTTCGTTGTCGCGGTATTCCAGATACCAGAATCCCATGTATTTCGACCATACCGTTTCTCCCTCCGAGCCCTGTTCGATAGTCCACGGAGCTTTGTAAACTCCGCTCCCATCGGAATCGAGCGGTGCAGGAACGATTTCGTATTCCCCGTCGGGGAGGATGTACATGTCGTCGTCGTTCATCTCGATTCGTTCCGTGACGGGCATGAAGTGGAGCCGGTGTCCCGAACCTTCGATACCGCCCATGGAGGGCGTCACTCCGTCGGTCAGTATATTGATGTCCCATGTGCTTACGGGAATCATGGTGTCGTCGGGTGCATACGGCATCAGCGTGGAGTAACCGTGGTCGAAGTCCAGCGTCATGAGGTCGAGGTCGCCGGTCAGGGTAGAGAGATGGTCGGGTGCTCCGCCCTGGGAGACCGGGATGCGGAGTTCGGCCACCTCCTCCCGGTCGGCCGTAATGACGATGAAGCCCGACCGCGGTGCGCTGTCCGTATTACGCTGCGGAACCGCATTGATGTAATCCTCTGCCTGGTAGACGCTCAGCCAGGGAAGCGTGCTCCCGTCGTCATCGACGGCTTTTGCGCTCCACTGGACGTTTACGGCAGCGATGTTGATGACGGTTCCCGTATCGTTGTCGTATTCCCATGCGATGGGGCCTTCGGTATCGGCGGAGAGGGAAGGTGGAAGTACCTTCGCTTCCTGAACGATTACGATGGCTTTCGGGGAGGCGGCGGTATGCTGCGGCGTTACGACGACTTTGCCTGTCCTGCGCCGGGTTTCGGGGTTGTCCGAGACGGCGACGGTCAACTGCCCCTTCTCCTGCGTCAGCGTTACCCATCCCTGTGCGTCGTCATCGGATTCGGCTCTCCATTCCATGGATTCGGGTTCGGCGGTTACGGTCCCCTGCTGATGTGCGGCCCCTTCGGCCGGAAATGTCAGCGAGGCAGGTTCGACCGAAAGAGAGACTTGCGGCGGTTCGGGATTCGCCTCCTGCCTTACCGTGACGCTGCGGGCGGGAAGTTTGCTGTTGTCGGTCGCATCTATCCGGATTTGGCCTATCCGTTCTTCGGCCAGTTGGTTGTCCGAGACGGAGACGGTGAGCGTAGTGCCCTGTTGTGTTACAGAAAGCCATTCCTGCGAAACCGCCGGAACGGTGTATTCCCAGGTCACGTTGTTGGCGGTCACTGTAACGGTTTGGGATGCTGCCCCGACCGCGGTGAACGAGAGTTCGGTCGGCGATACGTTGAGGGAGCGTTCTTCCTGTTCGGTAGGCTGGCAAGCTGCGGCGAGGAGCAGTGCAGCGGCCCCCAATACTGTTTTTTTCATGTTGCTTTCTTCGATTTCGTTCGTTTGGAAAATGTGTTGCTGTTGTGTGTATGCACGGGCGTCGGCTATTTTTCGAGGGGCGGAGCCACATACCAGCTTACGACACGTGTTCCGACCGCAGTGCTTTCCAGAACATTGCCCATCAGGCGCGAGCGGTCGGGGGTGATGTAGGTGATGTACCCCGTCGGAATGACGATGCCGTAATTGTCGGACACCCATTCCTCTACGGAGCCGAGGCTCACCTGATGCTCGATGTCGTACACGATACCCGAACTCGGCAGAAAGGTTCCGAGCAGGATGATGCCCAGGCCGTCGTCCGTCGCGTGGGATGCGTAACCTTCGCCGAAGTCCGTGACTATGGTTGTTTTTCCCGTTTCGGTATTGAAAAAGGCCGGATATTGGGTTCTCGCTATGTCGTTGCCGGCCAGTTTTTCCGTCCGGTAGGCTCCGGCAATCCATCGGCCGTTGGGACTTATTTTGGTGTATTCGGCGGTAGCGATCATGCCGTTTACCAGACGGTAGTCGATGGTTTCTCCTATACCGTTATCTATTTGTACGGTTTGCGTTTCGCGGACGTCGCTGCCGACCCAGTCGACCTTGCCGTCTTTCCAGTAGAGCATTCCGAAGTCGAGGTTGTCCCACGTGCTGCCGTAGATGACCGAACCGTCGGCGGAACATCCGCGGACCGTGACACCTGTCACATATGGGGCGTCGCGGAAATTGAGCGGCGGTACGGGCAGTATCTCCGGTTCTCCGTCAATCCATCGGATGGGTTGGTAGAGGTTGCCCGGCTGATGGCCCCAGCCGACCCAGATGCGTCCGTCGGCCGAAATGCTCTGTACCTGCGGAATGGTCGTCTGTCCGGCGGGAGCCTTCGGAGTAAAGGCATTCCCGGAGATGTCGAATCCGATGCATCCGTTCGTGTTGGAATCATAGAAAAAAACGGTGCCCTCGTCCGATACGGCGAAAGGGACTTCGATGCAGTAGAGGTCATCGGGCAGCGGTCCGAACTGTATCCATTCGTCGGTTTCGATGTCGATGACGGTCGGACGGTTTTCCCATACGTCGTCTGTCCTCACGGTCTTGACGTTTCCGGCAGCGTAGCGTCCGTTTTTCGACAGGACGGCTCCCATGTCGAAGGTTTTGAGGATACGGTAACGGTTGGTTCGGTGTTCCGGAGCCATCTGGATAACGGTGATATGTGCGGTAGCTTGTCCGCAGGCAATGGTGATTTCGGTCCGCCGTTCGGAATCCGCTTTGTTGTCTGCAGCGGCGAGGACGATGCCCTCCGCCTCTTCCGTGACGGTGAGCCACGAAGCGCCCGTTTCGGCACTCCATGGCCCGGAGGCTGCCACTTCGATGGCTTTGGGTATGTTTCCGTCGGCGAGGAATGTACAGGCGGCGTCGCTCAGGCGGACGTATTCATATTGTGTTGGTATCTCGCAGGCTGTTGCAAGAAAGCCTGCCGCTGCCATCCATAGGATGGATTGGAGTTTTTTCATGAAGTCAGGTGTTTTTGGTTGAGTGATTAATGGAGAAAATGGAACTGACATTGTACAATAAGTTCTATGCAAAAGTAAATAGGTAAATAAAATTTAATATTATATGAGGAAAAAATATGATAAAATGAACGCAAAAAACGAAGTTCAGTGCATTTGGCAGGAGCCTGAGAACGTGTGCGCGGACTTGAAGAGGCAGGAGGGGACCAGGGGAGTGCGGGTATTGCCGTCCGGTAGGGGGATAGCGTACGGTAACGTTGCGAACAAGAGGAGGGAGGAAGATACGGACGTGTTGCGGTCAGAAAGGAGTTCGGCTGTCGGAGGCGGTTTACGGTCCGGCCCGGTACCGGAAAGGTATCGGGCCGGGTGTGGTTCTGTGGCTGGAAGGATGTATGTTGTACCGGCGGCCGGGTGTCAGATGTCGTCGCCCTCCTCTCCGTCGCCGGCCGGCGTTTCGTAGGAGAAGGTCATGGTCAGCCGGGGGGTGGATGACGGGAAGACAATATCCGTTGCGGCGTCGGAGAGTTCGTCCCCGTTGCGGTGGTAGGAGTAGAGGTATCGGGTTGGCCACGAGGTTTGCAGTCCTTCCTGAGAATGTATCTGCGTCGTGATATCGGCGCTTTCGGGGAAGTTGCTCTGCGGGTCGCCCGTCAGTCCCAGCAGCCAGAAACCGGTGAGGGAGTAAAACGGCGTACCCTGTGCCTCCGGCAGGACGAAGATGTTCCATACGTTGGTTGTCAGGTTGTTGTCCTGATATCCCGTTTCCTGTGTCGGGTAGTTCAGCTTGTATTGGACGGTATCCTGCACCATTTTCGCCTCGTCGTTCGGATTGTAGGTGGTGATGTGGCAGATGCTGTCCACGCGGAGATTGTCGTAGAAGTAGTCGAACGTTTCGTTGATGACCTGCGCCGTATCGAGGGTCTCTCCGTTGCGCATGCTCATTGTCTCGTTGCGCGTGATTTTTTGCAGGAGCTTGTCCTCGCTGTTGTCGTAGCTGAGGCTTATCGATACGGTGGACCGGTTGAGGATGATGCCCGTATTCGCGTCGGCGAAAGACCACTCCAGATTCTCATACCCGTATGCGCGTCCGTCGAGCATTTTTATCTGGAAGCTGCTTTCGCTTCCTCCGGAGGCCATCGTGACGGTACCCGAGGAGCTGCCCTTCTCCACCGAATAGGTGACGGCGCCGTTGCCGCTTCCCGTCGTGAAGGAGGTTACCTCGTCCGATTCGTCTGCGTATTCGAAAGAGAGTTCCGCCGGCCCGTCGAGCGTTCCGCCGATGAGGGTGCGTCTGATGCCGGAGAGCTGCCTGGGTCTGGCGACGGCCGGCTGCGTTACCCGGATTTGCGTTCCGACATTTCCGGGGAGCTTTATCTCCACATCGGCATGGCGGTCGCTGCCGGTGTAGTTGGCCGATTTGGCCATGATGGTTACGGAAGTGATGTTTGGACTTCCGGAGAGCGGCGTGACGTTGAGCCACCGTGTCGTGTCGCCCTGTTCGTAGAAGATGCGTGCATACCATTCGGCGCTCGCCCGGAAATTGACCGTGAAGGGATTGGTACCCGACAGTTCGATGTCGTGCATGCCGGGGTCGTCGATATCGACGTATGCGTTGTCGTGTGCGCACGATGCGGAAAGTGCCGTGAGGCACAGTGCGATGGTGATATTCGCAAGGGTTCGTCCCATGTTCATGTCCGTCGGTATGGTCGATGGCGGAAGCGTTCCGGCTCCGCCGAACAAGTGTAGCCTAAGACCGGACAGGCCGGTGTGCCAAAGGAGATTTCCCGGATTACAGGCCTGCAACTGTCTGTTACAAAGATACGCAGAACCGGCGAAAATCCGATAGAAATGGTGCAAATAAAGTAAATGGTTGATAATTAGTTCTTATGTGCTGTTTCCTGTGTGCTGTTCCTGCGGCGGAAAGGGGACAGGACGCCTCGCCGGCGGACGGCTGCGTGTTCTTTTGCCCTGTTTGTACGGGGTATCCGCCCCTCCCGGCAGCAGTCTGCGGAGAGGCGGCGGTTTCCTGCCGGTTCCGGTCGGCGGGTTCCGGAAGCTTCTGTCGTTCCGTATCGGACTGCTGCGCAGGCATCGCTCCTGCGGCAGTCTGTCTGCGGTTATTCGTAGAAAAGGATGAAATCTCCTACGTTGTTCTCTACGATGGGCGTTTGGATGCCGTCGGTTTCGTTGGCGACGGTCGTTTTGATGTAGCGTTCCAGTTCGAGCGTGGTGATGTTGCCCTGCCCGTCGCGGGCCTCTCCGGCAAGACCGTCGAGCAGGGCGCGGGTAAAGACTCCGTTCTGCCACTTTTCGGCCTCGTTGGATTGTTGGGAATCGGTGCTCGAATAGAAACCGATGACGCCGGGTTGGGCAAACTGAAGCGTTCGCGAGATGGACTTCGTGTTATAGAGCGCCCCGGCATGGCAGGCGTCCATGAAGACGACTACCCGGCAGTGCTTGTCCACCAGGATGCGCATGGCCGTGCGGATATCGTTGAAATTTACAGCCGTGGCATAGAGATTCCCTTCCACGGCGTCGGAGGTGAGGAAATAGGTCTCGTCGTTCTCCTGCGCTCCGTGTCCCGAGAAATAGAGGATTGCCACGTCGTCCTGCCGGACGCTGCGGGCGAGTTGCATCAGCGCCGTTTTCAGGCTGACGGCCGTAGCATGGGCATCGGTCAGCAGAATCGGTTCCTCGATTTTGCGGTATCCCTCCGGGTTGGCTCCGGCCACTGCCCGGGCGATATCCTTCGCATCTTTGGCCGCATGTGCGAGGTCGGCGATGTTCGGGTCGTCGTATTGTCCCACCCCCACGGCGAGCAGGTGCAGCGCGGGTTTGAGTTGCTCGCCCGTATATCGGAGCGTCAGGTAGACGGGCTCGCTGTTCAGCCCGCGCGAATCTTTGGCAATCAACTGAATGCGGCGCACTCCCTCTTTGGAAGGCAGTTTCAGCCGCAGCTCGTCGCCCACGCGCCGTACCCCCTTGGCAGTCATGTCGTAGGGTTCGTTGTCGATGGAGACCATGATTTCCGGCGCTTTGCCGTCGGCCGTTTTCGCCTCGTAACGGATGACCACCTCGTCCAGGTCGTAACCCGTACCATCCTTCGGACTCAGGATGGCCACTGTCGGAGGCGTCACGGCGGCCGGCGGGGCCGCATCTTCGGCGGGTGTCCGTACCGTCGTGTCCGCCGCGTGTTCGGCGAGGTTCCGGGCAGTCGTGGTCTGCGGATTCATGTCTGTCCCGTCGGGTACATAGTTGGCCACCTGGGAGGCCGGGACGACCGCATAGTCCGGAGAGTTCTGCCACTCCATTCCGGCCAGGTAGGAGTCGCCGTAAGAGAAGACGGGTTTGACGACGAACTCGCCCTTTTTGTTGATGCATCCCCATTTGCCGCGGTATTGCACGCTGGCGAAGTTGATGCCTTCGCCGAACGAATAGGGATGGCAGTCTTCGTAGCGGGGCAGGATGGCCCAGTTGCCGAGGTGATTGACGAATCCCCATTTTCCCGTGTCGCGGTCCTGGATGCGGTAAAGTACCCTGCCTACCGGGGTACCTGCGAGCAGGTGCTGTCCGGCCAGATAGGAATCGCCGTAGGAAAATACGGGACGGATGACGAACGCTCCTTTGCGGTCGATGCAGCCCCAGCGTCCTTTATATTTGACCGAACCGAGGCGGAATCCGCTGCTGAACGAATAGGGGTGGCACTCTTCGAATGCGGGAGCGATGGCCCATTCGCCCCGAGCATCGACGAAGCCCCACAGTTCGGTATCCGGGTCCTGTGCGGCACGCAGGGAGATTTGTGCCGGGGCGCTTGCCGGCAGCAAGAGGGACAGGAGACTAAATAACAGGAATCGTTTCATGTCGTAGCCGTATGTCGGTTAAGGATTTGTTACTTCGAGGGGCATCCGGAAGATGCCGACGCCGTCGGGCGATGCGTCTGCCGGTCGATTCATGCCGAGCGCTTCGGCCACGCGGCGCAGGTCGAACGGCCGGTCGTAGGCCGTCAGGACGAGGAGGTCGGTTCCGGCCGGTTCGGAGAACTCCATCGGATACTGCCGGAAGTCGACCGTACTGTTGCCCGGGACCAGCAGGTGCAGCATGGTACCGCCTTCGTCGATGGGCAGGCAGTCATAAAGGCTTCCGTCCGAGGCGATGTCCAGAACATTGACGAACAGCGGGATATCTCCCCGGTTGGTGATGCGGAAAAAGAAACGTCGGCCCATCGGGGCGCGGCCGCTGATTTCCGCTCCGGTCTGTTCGTCCACCAGCACCATCGACAGGGGGTAGGCCGACCGGTAGTCGAGGGTGACGACGGCGGCATGGATGGCTCCGTCGGCGTTGAGGTCTTTGTAGGATACGGTCGCTTCGTGGCTGATTTTCCGTGTCGCCGCGGGTCAGTGCCCGCAGGAAATTGGTGGCGAAACGGCCGAGGGCCGAACGGCGCTGAGCCTCGATGATTTCGGCCAGCGGGGCTTCTTCCTGCTCCTTGAGGGCGTAAAGTCTGTTGCCGTCCCGGTCGATGACCGACAGCACGGAGTGTTTCCCGATGCGTACTATATCCTCCGCGGAGAGGGTTTCTCTGGGGGTCAGTGCATCCCATTGGCCCGCACGCAGGCAGTGGGCGTCGCCGTTCACCGAAGCGACGCGGTAACTTTGGGCGGAGAGGGTTCCCGCCAGAAACAGGGAGACCAGCAGGCCCAGCATTTTACGGATTGTCCGTTTCATCTGTTGCGTTTTTTTTCGTCCGTCCGGAGCGTTTGCGTGTACGGTGTCTCCCCCGAACCCATCCGGCCAGTTCGACGATGTCTGCCGCGAAGCCTGTCAGCGCCAGGGCGAACATCGTATAGACGAGGTTCAGTACCACTCCGTATTTCGAGAAGAGGCAATATCCGGCCAGCATCAGCAGTACGATGAGCAGGATGCGGGCCGCACTTTCGATAAAGTTGGCCCAGCGGGGGTGAAGGCGCCGGCTTTCCCGGACGGCATAGCAGAAATATGTGAAGAGAAATGTCAGGACGAAAGCGGCGGCCGCGCCCCAGACCGGGGTGAGCTTCACCACCCACGTATCGTGCAGGATGGTGGAGAGCGTATGGGCCAGCAGCACGGTGCCCGGTACGCGGTGCGTCCCTCCTATGCGGAAGGGCATGTCGTGCGTGTCGCGCAGGTCTTTCAGGTCACCCACCAGCACGAACCGTCCCCGGATGTCGTCGGGAAGAAGCGGTTGGGAGATGCCCGTCGTGAAGAACTCCTTGTCGAAGTAGTTCACCGTCCGGTACGGGTCGGGCGTGCCTGTCGTTCCGGTTGCGAGATAGGGCAGATAAGGGATGGTATCGCCCTGTTCTGTCTCGGCAGGGCGGAAATAGGTGAGGCGGTTGACGAGCCCTTCGGGTATGTTTCCGTCTGTCACGAAGAACGACCGTTCCGTCTCCCCGTCGGTCAGCCGGCAGGCCGCATAGAGGTTGCGGGCCTCGGTGACCGCATTTCGTAGCCGTCGGTCTTCGGCGGTATCCGTCGTGGCGGCTGCCGGAAAGATGACGTCGAGCAGGATGGCTGCGGGAGCACAGGCGTCTATGCGTTCGATGGCCTCGGCGATGGCTGCCCGCGATTTCTCTCCTTCCAGGTCGAAAAGCACGATGCGGTCGTCGTAAAAGCAGCTATAAGCTTCCGTGTCGGGCCCCCGGTTCTCAATCGAGTAGAAGTAGTTGATGACGTCCGCTTCGTCGTCCTGCGGCGCCAGATGGTCCAGTACATTGACGTCGAGAACGGTATAGAGCAGGAAGCAGAGTGCCAGCGAAATGCACGTTCCGGCAAGGGAGCGTAACAGGCGGGACGTATGGATATGAAAACGGACGGGAACCACGGTTGCGGAGCGTTTCGTTGGACTGGCGCGTGCAGATGACGGGAGTCCGGAACAAAGATAGGGAAATTTTGCACAATGCGGTTTGATGCCGTATCACAAACTGTCGGCAGCGTACACGGAGTTTCCCTCGGGAATGCGGTCTGAGGATGCAATCGTTGTTATCGCATCTGCGGATACATGGGATGTCGCGGGCGGCGTAGGGAAAGCGGTTGTGACCGGAGCAGGGGAGCGTCGGCCGCGACTTTTCGGGTAGATATCGGACAGGACTTCCGTCCTACCGCTTTCGGGGCGGCAGGAGGCTCCTTTCCATGAAATAGTGTTCGCTTACGCTACCGTCGGGAGCTTGCACGGGCCCGCTGCCGGTAATCATGAAGCCGCTCTTCACGCAGACGGCGATTCCCCGTCCGTTGCGTTTGTCCACCGAAAGCCGTACGGTATGCACTTCCCGGTAACGGCCGTAATAGTCGATGAACAGGAAGGTGTCGCGGGCATATCCTTTGCCCCGTGCTCCTTCGGCGATGCGGAGGCTGTCGAGAAGCAGTGTACCGTCGGCGCAGGGTTTCAGCACTGCACACCCTACGTCGGTACCGTCGGCGCGGAGCAGGTAATATTCGTATCCTTTCTTCATGCGTGCCGCGATGGCTGCGGCGCACGGTTCGTTTTGGTCTCCCTCTACCGATGTTTCGCCGTGCAGGAGGGCTGCTGTACGGCCGATTTCGCCTGCTTTTCTGACACGGAAGAGGCGGAGGTTTTCGTCGCGGCGCATCGTGCGGAAGGAGAGGATGTGCCACGAGACCGCCGCGAATATTGCGGCCAACAGGATTTTGAGCCACAGGGATTCCGCCACGAAAAGGATGCAGATGAGAATGGTGACGAACATCAGCGAGACGGCCGTCGCCTTGCTTTGCAGCGTGATGGCCCTTTTTTCGCGGTAGTTGCGTATGTAGGAGCCGAGATAAGGGTGGCTCATGAGCCATCCGTAGAGCCTGTCCGACCCTTTGCAGTAGAACCATGCGGAGAGCAGCAGGAAAGGGGTGGTGGGAAGCAGCGGCAGAAAGATGCCCAGCATACCGAGAGCGAGCGCCGTGCTTCCGAGAATGATGTAGAACAGTTTCATGGAGTACAAAGTAACGCAACTTTGCGGATATTCCTCTCCTGTCCGTCCGTTTTCCGTACAAGGAACAGGGGACGGGATTGCAATCCCGTCCCCTGTTCCGGCCGGTTAGGGAATCGTCCGC